>RRZU012754223.1_pt1 | contig 17749 bp, 17 predicted proteins | sample 2165561 | NCBI WGS metagenome assembly RRZU01 (sample SAMN10456909, study PRJNA506462) | wastewater metagenome | isolation source: wastewater sludge | place: USA: Moscow, Idaho | reverse complement strand
GCTGAACAGGCGGAAAGTCTTTTATATTCCAAAAACATCAGGAGAAATGATTTCTAATCCAGAATTTAATTTATATGTCGTTATGATTTACTGGGGACATTCCCACCAAGCCTATGAGGAGGTTTATCATAATGAGAAATAAATCATTGTCTAATAATGTTAACGAGATAGATCCTGTGACTATAGATTTTGATGACGAAGATGCACTGGCTGATGGCATGATTCCAGATAGTCGAATCGTCAAACTTATCGATGAATTAGAAATTGGTGATGATGATTTTGACGCTGCAGAAGAGTCTGGAATCACAATTAAATCTTTGGGGTTTCACCATTACTACGAGTGATGGAGAAATACACTCTAGACGGTCATGATGATACTAAGGTATTTTTGTCATTGGTATTGTTTCTGATCAGATAGATTTGGATAGACACAATTACGCCCTTTTTTCTTAGCGTTATACAGCTGCCGATCCGCTTGCGCGATTAATTCATTCAAAGATACGTTAATATTTTGAATGGTTGCAACGCCAAAGCTTGCGGTGAATGAGAGTTTTTTTTCCTTATCAATAGTAATTTGAATAGCCATGATTCTTTTGCGCATCCTGTCCGCAATGGCTATCGCATCCGCTAATCCTGTTTCCGGCAGAAAAATAAGAAATTCTTCACCCCCCCAGCGTGTCAGAATATCGCTACTCCGCGCTTCTTCTTGTATTGTTTCTGCCAATTGGGCAAGAACACGATCGCCCAGAGGATGCCCATAATTATCATTCAACAATTTGAAGTCATCGATATCGAGTATTATTACCGAGGTATAACTTTTATTGCGTAAACTTACGGCCCACATTGGTTGCACTAATTTGTAAAAGGCTCGTCTGGTATTTAAATTAGTTAACAAATCAATATCAGCTATTTTTTCAGCCCTCAGCTTATCACTTTGGATGATGTTAAAACGTTCAGCAAGTGCAAGCGCCAGTAAAATCGCATCCGCCACCATCCCAATTTCTGCGGCCCGGTAAGTGAGCCAGTTGAATGGAATGAAGCCCCATAACGCATTAGCTGTAATAATGCCGCCACATATTGTAAAAATTGATGCCAAGAGAAAATATTGGGCAAATCTGTTTTCTGTTTGCAGAGAAACGACACCTAATATGACAGTAAAGATATAGAAATAAAAGATAAAGAACAATGAGATGAACAGTGTCGTTACAAATTCATCGGCCAACACTGCAATCAATGCTAATACGCTAAAGCTGAGACAACAGACGATGATCAATTGATATGTGCGAGGCCTAGTAATTTTGATATTCAAGAAGTTCAAAGCAAATGCGAAGCCACTTAAAGTACACGCTACCATCAATACCGGATTGGACCACTGCTGCCAGCGCGGTGAATCAGGCCATAACCACTGATAGCCATGACCGGTGTATGCAGCATTAAGAAGCAGAAATAATAAGAGATAGAGTGAGTAAAAAAGATAGGGGCCTGTGCGTAATCCGATATGCAGCATAAAATTATAGGCAACTAAAGCCAAAATAACTCCGTATATCAAGCCGTAGCTATATGCTTGCAGTATACTTCTGTTAACTATCTCTTCTGCGGTAAGGAAATAAATGGGTATAACCATCGCGTCGTCAGTTTCAACGCGAATTAATACAATCGTGTCACCAGTTTCAAAGTCATGCTCGGTAACAAAAAATCGATGGCTAAACGGTCGTTGCGAAAATAACAAGCTATCACCGATATGATAGCTGTTAACTAATTGGTTTCTCTTGAGATAATAAACATCAATCTTGTCCAGCCAGGAGGTTTCAAACAACAAATTTCGAAGCACAGTGTCATGCGTATTATTTCTGACGTGGAATGCGAGCCATACAGGTTTTGCGCCGATGCCAAAATTAAGTACGGAATCGTTGGATTGTGAAAAATGACCATTTTTGAATGCATCATATGCACTTTGCATACTAAGGAAGGGATCTTTATTTTGATAAATTTGAATATATTGACCAATTGGTTCTTTGTATTTTTTATAAATATCAACATCTTGTGCGTTTGCCAACAAGCTCCAGAATAAACATACGAGTATTACTGCTAGCACTGCGGATATGTTTTTCATAAACTGCTTGTTTGCAATAGCCAAAGATGAAGAGCAATAAGCCGTATTGAACAGATTAAGCTCATGTGAACTTAAGTTTCATAAGCAGGTATATGAGATGTATAATAATCGTTAATAGTGAATTATACTGCTTCTGTGTAAAGCAAAAAGCATAGTCATTATTTTTTTACTTCAATCGTGAAAACAACTAAGACAAAAAATTTGAAGAATAAAATGTCTAGCTTTATTTCTGAGAGTCTGAATTTTCTTGATCATCTGTGTTGATAGCAGTATTATCGCCAACTGTTCTAGGGTCAACTGAAACTTTGCGCGCTATCAAAGAAAAACAGGCAGATACTGCTGAGACCTTAACCGGTTTACTCTTAGGTTGATTGGTGATCATGCTGATCTTTATGGGCAAGTGAGTTGGTGCCGGAGCGCTACGAATTCATGATGCTCGGCTTAGTTAATCTTCCTGAATTTATCGCTGTAAAGTACTGCAAACAGAGTCATATAATCCGCTAAATCGTTTTAGCCGGAGAATCAATCTAAGTTCCAGAATGAAGGTTATCCAAATTCGGTTCAATCATTATGGATCCGATATATCGGTCAGTATTTTTGAGCAGACGATCTTATATAGGCAGAAAAACGCGGTTGTAAAATTGCAGATATTCCTACTGCTGATGGCGGGATTGAGACTGCCAATACTGTGTCCAGTATGAGATTCAAGAATGATGGCGTGATCCGAATACAATCAGAAGGCAAGAAATGGTACGCGGATATGCTTTTTGCTTCCAGGGTCGGAAAAAGAGATTTTGGAATAAATGCCGCGGGTATGCGGTTTCCTAGCTGAGTTAGAATAAATAATGGAGATAAGTCATTTCGCTACGAAATTAATCATCAAATGAACAAACCGCATAGATAGCAATGGTATCATTTCACGGATTATTTTCTATTTTGGTTCTTGTAGGGAGTCGATATTTTTATTGAAAAGAATTTATTCCATTTTTATCAGTGGAATAAATTTATCAAAAGATTGAAGCAAGCTTATAAAGTACGAGCACACAAAATAATTATATTGTTTCTGCAGAATGGAACTACAAGTTGTAGATTTCAAATGATTTACATGAACTAAGCAGGAAATATCCAACCGCTAACAGTATCCTAATTTTTATGAACTTATCGCTTGTCGCCCTTATACCTTTTGTCGGCGCCATTTTAGTTGCATCCATTTCCCGCTTGGGTAGATTACATGCTGCCTGGGGTGCCGGTGCCGTGACGCTACTCGCGTTAGCCTTTTTGTATCCCATGATTGCTGATGTTTTTTCAGGACAAATTATCATTCAGCGCTTCAGTTGGATACCCAATCTTGGCCTGGATATAGTCTTTCGTCTTGATGGATTGGGTCTGTTATTTTCGCTGATGATCTTAGGCATTGGCTTGCTCATTATCCTCTATGCTCGGTATTACTTGTCTGAGCGGGACGACATGGGGCGTTTTTTTGCTTACTTGCTGATGTTCATGGGCTCTATGCTGGGAATTGTGTTATCAGAAAACATTATTCAGCTGTTGATTTTCTGGGAATTAACCAGCCTATCGTCGTTCCTGCTCATTAGCTACTGGCAACACCGGCAAGAATCCCGAAGTGGTGCTCGCATGGCGTTGGCCGTTACAGGCGGCGGCGGTTTGGCACTACTTGGTGGCTTTCTGTTATTGGGTGAAATCTGCGGCAGCTATGATTTATCCGTAATTCTCGCATCTGGCGACAGTATCCGTGCTCACGCTTTATATTTACCAACGTTAATCCTGATACTGCTGGGTGCTTTCACTAAATCAGCACAATTTCCATTTCACTTCTGGTTACCCAACGCCATGGCGGCTCCCACACCGGTATCCGCTTATTTGCATTCAGCTACCATGGTAAAAGCGGGTGTATTCTTGCTGGCCCGTTTGTTTCCTGCCTTGTCGGGTACACCGGAATGGTTCTGGCTAGTCTGCACGACAGGTCTGACCACATTGCTTGTTGCTGCTTACATTGCCATGTTTAAACACGATTTAAAAGGCTTGCTTGCGTACTCGACAATCAGTCATCTGGGTTTAATTACTTTATTATTTGGTATGGGTACGCCGCTTGCAGCAGTTGCCGGTGTTTTTCATATTATTAATCACGCGATTTTCAAAGCATCCTTATTTATGGCTGCAGGCATCATTGATCACGAAGCAGGTACGCGTGATATGCGCCGTTTGAGAGGATTGTGGAAATTTATGCCACATACGGCATTACTGGCTATGGTGGCTGCCGCTTCTATGGCAGGTGTGCCATTATTTAATGGCTTCTTGTCTAAGGAAATGTTTTTTGCCGAAACTTTGCATCATGCCAATCAACCGTGGGGATGGCTTATGCCTGCCGCAGCAACTTTAGCTGGTATTTTTGCTGTGGCTTACTCGTTACGCTTCATCCATACGGTTTTTTTTGGTGGTGAGCCGGTTGATTTGCCCAAAACGCCACATGAGCCTCCCCGTTGGATGAAAGTACCAGTAGAAATTCTGGTTGCTTTATGCTTGCTGGTTGGCATATTGCCGGCATTAACTGTGGAGCCCATTCTGGCAGTGGCCGCGGCAGGTGTTCTACAAGGCCCTGTTCCAGATCATGATTTAGCAATCTGGCACGGTTTCAACCCGGCATTGTGGATGAGCATTATTGCATTATCCGGTGGAATTTTAATTTATTTAGCTCGCCGTCCATTATCCGCATTGCATGATCGATTCGTTGATCGAATAGAATTTAAATCACTATATAATTATTTGCTTAACCAGCTTTTTAAAGTTTCTAGTTATATAACTTATTTACTGAATTCAAATTCGCTACAGCAGATGCTATTTGTTTTTATGATTTTTATCCTGATGCTTGGCTTGGTAGGTTTCAACGAAAATGTATCTGCTTTAACCGGAGATCGTGCGTTATTACCTATGGATGGTGTCAGCATACTCGTTACGTTGATTCTTGTGATTGCTGCAATTGGAGCCGTTATTTTGCACCGGCAACGTCTTGTGTCGCTCATTTTAATGGGTGCAGTGGGTTTGGGAGTATCCCTCGTTTTTATCAAGTTTTCTGCACCGGATTTGGCTTTGACACAATTATCCGTCGAGGTGGTAACGATTGTTCTGATGCTGTTAGCGTTATATTTTTTACCGCAATTTTCACCACAAGAATCTGGAAATTATATACGCAGCCGTGATGTCATAGTAGCTACCGCGGCAGGTTTAGGCGTGAGTTTATTAGTTTGGGCCATATTAACTCGTCCATATCATAGTATCGCAGATTATTTTTTAAGCAATAGTGTGCCGGGTGGTGGCGGAACCAATGTGGTCAATGTCATTCTGGTTGATTTCAGAGGCTACGACACGCTCGGTGAAATTACCGTACTAGCATTAGCCGGGCTAGGCATATACGCGATGCTGCACCAATTGAAATTATCCGGTTCTGAGCAGGATAGTGAAGGACAAACCTGGGATCGTGACTTACATCCGGTTATCATGGCGTCGTTTGTGCGCTTGTTATTGCCGCTAGCCTTGCTGGTATCTGTGTATATTTTACTACGCGGACATAATCTTCCCGGCGGCGGCTTTATCGCCGGATTGATAACTGCGGTAGCACTAATTATGCAATATTTGGCCAATGGTGTCACATGGGCACATACTCGGTTGTCGGTCGATATGCATAACGTGATTGGTACGGGTATTTTCATTGCTGCGTTGACCGGTCTTGCCAGTTGGTTTTTTGACCACCCCTTCCTGACATCCACATTTAGTCATTTACATTGGCCGATAATTGGAGGATTCGAGTTAGCTTCCGCAATGATTTTTGATCTGGGTGTTTATCTGGTTGTCGTCGGCACCACGCTGTTGATACTTATTTATCTTGGCCTGGTGCATAAAGAGAGCCATTTGACAAACGTCAGAAAGAGAATCCGTTAATGGAAGCGCTGGTAGCAATACTGATTGGAACGCTCACGGCTTGTGGTGTTTACTTGACTTTACGTGGCCGGACTTTCCCGGTCGTGCTGGGTTTGACCTTTTTATCTTATGCCGTCAACTTATTTCTATTGGTCATGGGACGACTCACTGTTGGCAAGCCCCCAATTATAGTGGAAGGCGTAACGGAGTATGCAGATCCCTTGCCGCAGGCGCTAGTATTGACAGCTATTGTGATCAGCTTTGCCATGACTGCTTTTGTCATTGTTTTGTCGCTCAAGGCGCACTTGGAAATGGGGAATGATCATGTAGATGGAAAGCATAAACCATGATAAACCATATTGTTATTCTTCCTGTAATATGGCCGCTGTTGCTGGGTGCGTTGTTATTATTGCTACAAAAACAGAGCCTGCAGGTACTGCGTATTGTGAGCATTTCATCCGTCAGTGTTTTGGTCTTGTTGACGGGATGGCTGCTCAGTATCGTTCACAGCGGCGAGATTCTAGTTTATGTGTTGGGCAACTGGGCGCCGCCATTTGGTATCGTTCTGGTTGCCGATCGGCTTGCTGCTTGGATGCTGATCATTACTGCGCTGGTTTCGTGGTGCGCGCTAGTTTACGCAGTACGTGGCACTGACACTGCCGGTCCACATTTTCATGTTTTATTTCAATTGCAATTATTTGGATTAAATGGCGCATTTTTGACCGGTGATTTGTTTAATTTGTTTGTATTCTTTGAAATTCTGCTGCTTGCTTCCTATGGCTTATTGCTGCATGGTGGAGGACGGTTGCGCACGATGGCCGGGTTGCATTTTGTCATCATCAATCTTGTAGGTTCAACTTTGTTTTTGTTTGCGGTGGGAACACTCTACGGACTTTTGGGCACACTGAATATGGCGGATTTAGCTGTCAAAGTTGCCAATACTCCTGTCGAAGATATTGCGCTCATTCGTACCGCTGGCTTACTGCTGTTTGCCGTGTTTGCCCTCAAAACCGCTCTTTTGCCACTTTATCTATGGTTGCCTGCAGCGTATGCCCACACATCTGCTCCGGTTGCAGCTTTGTTTGCCATCATGACCAAGGTTGGCGCATACTGCATTCTGCGTGTTTATACCTTGATCTTTGGTGAACGGGCAGGCCCAATTGCCGACTTGATTGAACCCTGGTTGTTGCCTTTAGCTTTGGCCACACTGATTGCAGGTGTGCTGGGTGTGCTGGCAAGTACGCATTTACGCCAGCAAGTGGCCTATCTAGTGGTTGCATCCGTCGGTACACTGCTCATCGCTTTTGGCATCAATACGAGTGCCGGAATAGCTGCCGGATTGTATTACTTACCACATTCCACTTTTGCCGCCGCAGCGTTTTTTCTACTCGCTGATAGCATTGTTAATCGCCGTGGCGAAATGAGTGATCGATTTGAACCGGGTTTAATCATGTTACACCAACGAATAGTAGGTACACTTTTTTTTGTAATGGCCATTTTAGTAGCTGGGTTACCACCATTATCTGGCTTTGTCGGAAAATTCCTGATTCTGCAAGCGGCACTGTCACATGTTGCTCTATCATGGATAATGGCCACTATATTAATAACCAGCTTGTTTACTATCATTGCATTGGCGCGTAGCGGCAGCTTGCTGTTTTACCGGGCACAAGCCCCGGAAGCGACCCATGCAGCAACGGATGACCATACTCAACCTATTATTACACCTCATGGTATAAGTGGGTTGGCAATACCTGTCTGCTTACTTGCGCTATGTGTCGCTTTAATGATTTGGGCTGGTGCAATTACTGAATTTGCACAGGAAACAGCAAATCAATTGCTGCATCCCGATGACTATATTCAATCTGTGCTAGGTACTGGAAAATAATAACCATGGCTCGTCTACTACCTCATCCCATTTTATCTCCCACACTGGCATGTTTATGGTTGTTGCTGGTAAACAGCATAACGCCCGGGCAGATTTTTCTCGGCTTATTGTTGGGCTGGATGATACCATTGTTGACCCTGCGATTCTGGCCAGAAGCCGTGACTATTCGCAAGCCGCTTACCTTGTTGCGCTATATCGGCTTGTTACTGATAGATATCATAATGGCTAATTTCACCGTAGCACGTCTAATTCTTGGTGACCCAGATCGGCTCAAACCGATTTTTGTTGAATTACCATTAGACCTAACATCCGATCTGGCTATCAGTTTATTGGCTAATAGCATCACATTGACACCAGGAACAGTGTCGGCGCGATTGTCTGAAGATCGTCGATATTTATTGGTTCATGCGCTGAATGGAGCTGATCCGGATGCGTTGATCGCGACAATTAAGCGCCGCTACGAACGTCCATTGCAAGAGATTTTTGAGCTATGTTAAATTCTGTAATTCCAATTGCGCTTGGATTAGTAACAGCAGCTGTCGCCATGAGCTTCTGGCGCTTACTGTGGGGCCCCAGCATGCCGGACCGGATTCTGGCACTGGATACTTTATATATAAATGCTATTGCATTGTTGCTGTTGTTAGGTATTCACCTGGGCAGCGCGCTATTCTTTGAGGCGGCACTACTGATCGCTTTGATGGGCTTTATAGGTACTGTTGCGCTGTGCAAGTATTTACTGCGCGGTGATATTATCGAATAAATCATGCTGGAATATTTATTATCTTTTCTGATTCTGACGGGTGCTACCCTAACTTTTATTGGTTCCTTGGGTCTTTTGCGACTTAAGGATTTTTACATGCGCTTACATGGACCGACCAAAGCCACGACTTTAGGAGTTGGCAGTCTGCTGATCGCATCGGCATTATTTTTCAGCAGCCATAATGCCGGTATCAGTCTGCACGAAGTACTGATTACGGTGTTTCTTGTTATCACCGCTCCGGTGAGCGCACATTTACTTGCTAAGGCAGCATTGCACCTGAATTTGCATTCGTTTGCGAAAATGCCGGCTAAATCGACGAAGGGAGAAGATGGGGCAGACGATGACGCAATGGATACCCAAACACCGGAAGAAAAATCTTCTTCATCGGATACACATGTACCCCGCAAACCGGTTTAATCTTGAATCTTAGTGTTATTCGAGTTGAGAGTTTAAGCATTTGTCTCTTACTTGAATAAACAAGTAGATCGATAGAAATACTATAGTAAGTTTTGAGGTTAGATTCTTTAGTACCTGCTATCATTTAATAATAAAAACCTAATTCACATTCACAATTTTGTTAAATAGAAAATCAGCAGAATTTTTTCTAAGTATCAAAATTACAGGGGTAAACTGGTTTATTTCGAGGTAAGAAAAATTCTGAATTATATTAATATAATCCTAAAGCTATTACTTTTTATGGAAGGAAATTATTAACAATGTTGACACATATACAACGCCTTGAAGCGGAGAGTATTCATATCATGCGGGAGGTGGTCGCAGAGTGTGAGCATCCGGTAATGCTCTATTCGATCGGCAAGGATAGTGCAGTGATGTTGCATCTTGCAGTAAAAGCATTTTATCCCTCGAAGCTACCTTTCCCATTGTTACATGTCGATACGACGTGGAAATTTAAAGAGATGATTGAATTTCGTGATGTAATGGCAAAGAAGTTAGGGCTTGATCTTATCGTTCACATTAACCCCGAAGGGATTACAAAAGGAATCAACCCTTTTACACACGGTTCCGCAGTTCATACGGATATTTGGAAAACTGAGGGTTTAAAGCAAGCATTGGATAAACATGGTTTTGATGTCGCCTTCGGTGGGGCGCGTCGCGATGAGGAGAAATCACGTGCCAAAGAGCGGATTTTTTCCATTCGATCAGCACAACATCGTTGGGATCCCAAGTTACAGCGCCCCGAGTTATGGCGGTTATATAACGCGCGCAAGAATCCGGGTGAAAGTATTCGTGTTTTTCCGCTTTCAAATTGGACCGAGCTCGATATTTGGCAATATATCCATTTGAACAATATTCCTATTGTGCCATTGTACTATGCTAAAGAACGGCCTGTTGTAGAGCGTGATGGTACTTTAATTATGGTTGATGATGACCGTTTGCCGATGCGAGAGGGTGAATCTCCGATGATGAAAAAAGTTCGTTTCCGCACACTGGGTTGCTATCCTTTAACCGGTGCGATTGAGAGCGAGGCAAGTTCTCTGGTGGATATTATTCAAGAAATGTTGCTGGCAAGAACATCTGAGCGTCAGGGGCGATTAATCGATCATGATTCCACAGGTTCAATGGAGAAAAAGAAACAGGAGGGTTACTTCTAATGGCACACGTATCAGATTTGATTGCCGAAGATATCGAGCTGTATTTAAAATCGCATGAGAACAAAAGTATGCTTCGGTTTATCACTTGCGGCAGTGTTGATGATGGGAAAAGCACTTTAATTGGCCGGATGTTATATGAATCAAAAATGCTGTTTGAAGATCAATTGGCTCAATTAGAGGCTGATTCCAAAAAGGTCGGCACCCAAGCCGGTGACTTAGATTTTGCATTATTGGTCGACGGGCTTTCTGCGGAACGTGAGCAAGGAATAACCATTGATGTGGCCTATCGTTTCTTTTCTACCGATAAACGCAAGTTTATCGTCGCAGATACACCAGGTCATGAGCAGTATACCCGCAACATGGTCACAGGGGCTTCAACGGCCGACGTAGCGGTAATTCTTATTGATGCGCGCAAAGGCGTCCTGACACAGACGCGGCGTCATAGCTATTTAGTTTCATTAATTGGAATTCAACATGTGGTGCTTGCGATCAATAAGCTGGACATGGTGGAGTATTCAGAAGAAATTTTTCATCAGATTAATAAAGAATATCGTGAATTTGCAAAAGAATTAGGGTTGAGTAATATTGTAACTATTCCGATGTCAGCCCTTAAAGGCGATAACATTACCTCATTGAGTGCCAACACGCCGTGGTATCGCGGTGAAACATTGATGGGATATCTGGAGAACGTGCAGGTCGAGGATATCAATGTGGAATCTGGAGTTTTTCGCATGCCGGTACAATGGGTCAATCGCCCAAATCTGGATTTTCGAGGTTACTCGGGTATGGTTGCACGTGGCAGCGTCAGGCCAGGTGATCTTGTTCGTGTGTTACCGTCTGGCAGAGAGAGTCGTGTAACTCGCATTGTGACCAGTGATGGCGATTTAACGCAGGCAGTTTCAGGGCAATCGATTACATTGACATTGGCCGATGAAATCGATATCAGCCGTGGAGATATTTTAGCCGCTACCGATACTTTGCCGGGTGTAGCCGATCAATTTGAGGCCACGATTGTCTGGATGGTAGATGAATCGATGCTTCCCGGTCGGCCGTATTTGATGAAAATTGGAACAAAAACTGTCACTGCAAATGTTTCGGTGCTGAAATATAAGGTAAACGTTAATACGCTTGAACATGTCGCTGGCACCAAGCTAGAACTCAATGAAATTGGTATTTGTAACCTCAGTACTGACCAACTGATTGCTTTCGATCCATATAAAGAAGATCATGACATCGGTGGTTTTATCCTGATTGATCGCTTAACTAATAATACGGTTGGTGCCGGCATGTTGCACTTTGCCTTGCGACGGTCGCAGAATATTCACTGGCAGGCGATCAATATCAATAAGCAAGCACATGCTGCTACTAAAAGGCAAAAGCCCTTTATTCTTTGGTTTACTGGTTTGTCCGGCAGCGGTAAATCAACCATTGCTAATTTAGTTGAGAAGAAACTCTATTCTCTTGGCAAGCATACCTATCTGTTGGATGGAGATAATGTGCGTCATGGGCTTAATAAAGATCTTGGTTTTACTGATGCAGATCGGGTTGAAAATATCCGCCGTATCGCTGAAGTTGCCAAATTAATGGTCGATGCAGGTCAGATTGTATTGGTGTCATTTATTTCACCTTTCCATTCAGAACGTAGGATGGCCAGGGAATTGGTAGAGCAAGGTGAATTCTTTGAGGTCTTTATTGATACGCCTATTCATGTCGCAGAAGAGCGCGACCCCAAAGGGTTGTACAAGAAAATGCGTCGAGGTGAACTGAAAAACTTTACCGGAATTGATTCACCTTACGAAGCGCCAGAAAATCCGGAAATACATATTAATACAACAAAGCTTACTCCAGAACAGGCTGTTGATGACATTGTCAACTACCTGACGCATATAGGCGCTTTAGATTAACTTTTTAATAGTCATTGTCCGTTGAATATAAAAATGAAAGTTATTTTTTCTCATATGGTCATATATAGGAAGCTATTCAGATGAATCGTTTTTATGTATTTAATGGTGACGCGGATGGCGTGTGCGCATTGCATCAATTCAGACTTGCAGATCCAGCAGTTGCTAATCTGATAACTGGAGTTAAGCGTGATATCAAGCTATTGGATCGGGTGGAGGCAAATCCCGGCGATCTGGTAACAGTACTCGACATTTCTCTGGACAGTAATCGTAAAGGATTGATGCGATTATTGGAGGAGGGCGTCAGGGTTGAGTATTTTGATCATCATCACGCCGGAGAGATACCGCAGCACCCTAACTTGACTGCACATATCGATTTATCCGCTGATGCTTGTACCAGTCTTCTGGTCGATCAGTATCTAAAAGGGAAATTTCATTTGTGGGCAATTACTGCCGCTTTCGGCGACAATCTTGTGCAAAAAGCTCGTCAACTGGGAGCTACAGCAAAATTAACGGAAACCGAAATAGATCAACTTGCACGCCTGGGTGAGTACCTAAACTACAATGGTTATGGCGATAATCTACCTGATCTGCATTTTCACCCGACTGCACTTTACGAAGAAATCAGGCCTTATGCGAATCCATTCGATTTCATCGCTGAGTCGAATGCTTTTAGGAAACTTGCTGAGGGATATCAGGATGATACGAGTCGAGCAGATTCATTGCAGCCCTTGACAACCGATGAACGATATGCTGCCTATTTATTGCCAGATGCCCCTTGGGCAAGGCGCGTCAGCGGTATTTTTGCCAACAAGCTGGCAAATGCGCATCCCCAACGTGCACATGCGGTGATAACTCCTAATCATGCTGGCAACTATACTGTAAGTGTGCGAGCCTCTCTTACAAACCCATGTGGTGCTGATGTATTGTGTCTGCAATTTGATACAGGAGGAGGGCGCAAAGCCGCAGCTGGCATCAACCATTTACCAACAGGTTCATTAGATAATTTTGTCAGCAGTTTTAAACAACACTTTTGTAGTTAATTCAGTGTAGCACTGAGAAATTTAGGCGAATCTCAATCCGACTAAATAAGTTTATCATTTCTTGTCGAGGCTTATCGTCATGATTCTTGTCACTGGTGGCGCCGGATATATTGGATCGCATACATGCGTTGAACTGCTAAATGCCGGTTTTGATGTGACCGTGTTTGATAATTTTTGCAACAGCAATCCGGAAGCACTGGCACGTGTAACGCAAATCAGCGGTAGAAAACCAGAATTAATATCCGGCGATTGCCGCGATCGTGCTGCCGTGGTAGCGGCCCTCAAGCAAAGCAAGGCTACCGCTGTTATACATTTTGCTGGTCTCAAGGCAGTTGGCGAATCTGTTGATTACCCACTATCATATTACGATAATAATGTTGTAGGAGCATTGCGCCTTTTGGAAGCGATGCAAGAATGTAATGTCAAAACCCTGGTATTCAGTTCTTCTGCAACGGTTTATGGTGATCCAGTTAAGTTACCGTTAACGGAGGACCATCCGCTCGCTCCCACCAATCCATATGGTCGCAGTAAGTTGATGATTGAAGAGATATTGCGTGATTTCCAACACAGCGACCGTTCGTTTCGAATCGGCATATTACGTTATTTTAACCCAGTAGGTGCACATCCAAGCGGCTTAATCGGTGAAGATCCGCAAGGAATACCAAATAATTTGATGCCTTTTGTGGCACAAGTTGCAGTTGGTCGCAGAGATACTCTAAGCGTATGGGGTAACGATTATCCAACAGTTGATGGTACGGGGGTACGTGATTACATCCATGTCGTTGATTTAGCGCTTGGTCATCTCAAGGCACTGGAAGCATTGGGAGCCACACAAAGCGAACAACAAAATGGTCAATATCCGAACTGTTTGACCGTAAATCTAGGTACCGGCAGAGGCTACAGTGTTTTGGAGGTTGTTCGCGCTTATGAGCAAGCCAGTGGACAGTCTATTGCTTATCGAATCGCACCTGGACGCTCATGCGATGTTGCTTCTTGTTATGCGAATCCGGATCGCGCCTATGAATTGCTTGGTTGGCGAGCAAAGCTTGGATTGGATGAAATGTGCGCCAATAGCTGGCATTGGCAAAACACAAATCCAAATGGTTATTGAAATTTGGATGCATCACATTTTGGTTTATCAATCAGTGAATCAATTCTGATTTAATCTATTAAGAAATATTAAGGAGATATCGAATGAAAGCAATTAGAAAGGCTGTATTTCCTGTTGCTGGATTAGGAACCCGTTTTTTACCGGCAACTAAAGCAAATCCTAAGGAAATGCTGCCTATCGTTGATAAGCCATTGATTCAGTTTGCCGCAGAAGAGGCTGTTGCTGCCGGCATTGATGTGCTAATTTTCATTATTGGCCGTAACAAGAATTCAATACCGGATCATTTTGACAAAGCCTTTGAATTAGAAGCTAAGTTAGAAGAAGGCAGAAAACAGGAAATGCTTAATGTAGTTCGCAATATTCTGCCAGCACGTATTGATTGCATTTATATTCGTCAGGCAGAAGCATTGGGATTAGGGCACGCTGTTTTATGTGCGCAATCTGTAGTCGGTGATGAACCTTTTGCGGTATTACTGGCGGATGATTTAATCAACGCTAATGAGCGTTGCTGTCTGAGTCAAATGACCGATATCTATAATCAGAATCATTGTTCAATTTTAGGAATTGAACGGGTGTCGCATGAAACTGTCAATCGCTACGGTATTATAGATAGCGTGCCAATTTCAGATAACTTATCTAAAGTTAACGCTATTGTAGAAAAGCCGGCAGTTGATCAAGCACCTTCCAATCTCGCGGTTGTCGGCCGCTACATCCTGACGCCACGAATCTTTAAACTTTTGGAACAAACCCAACGTGGTGCTGGTAATGAAATTCAACTCACGGATGGCATTGCAAAATTGCTAAAAGAAGAATCTGTGTTGGGCTATGAATTTCAAGGCAAGCGTTTTGATTGTGGCAGCAAGTCAGGTTACTTGCAGGCAACAGTAGAATTTGCATTACAACATCCCGAACTTAAACATGAATTTAAAAACTATTTGGCTGAATTAACAAAAGAGTTTTCCTGACGATTGTCAACAATCAAATGGCATGCACTGTTAAAGCTATAAAACGTAAACTCAAACTAGATTTTGCGTAAATTCTGTTGCAGGCGGATTTACGCAATCTCCTTATTTATTTTTCCACCCGTAATTCTCCACAATGTTTCCATAGAGATGTTTATTAAGATTCAAAAATTATATTTCAATAGTTAATCAAAACATCTTCAATTGCCGATAATTTGTATTATGTAAAATTGAATATGGGGTATGTTATCTCAGGAAAAGATTTTATAAATTTTCAGATTTCCAGAATAAGGTGTTTAGCGGCAGTCAGAAAACTTGCATTAATTATTAAGTACCCTTTCAAAATTAAGCTTGCCTTTAAATATCCTCATATCCGACAAGTCATAACAACTTTTAAGTTGAAGGCTTGTAGGGTTTCTTTTATTGAAATTGAAGTCAACTTAAATTTGTAATGATGTGTTTTTGCTTCTAGGCTGAGAAAATGAACGATCTAATTTATGGTGTAGATAATGAAGAAATTAGAAAAATTACCGGCGAAGATCTGAAAGTAATTAAGAAATGGAAAAAAGGAACTAAGGAAATTCCTGAATCAGCACTCAGGCTTTTAAAGTTATATCTTTCTGGTGATGCGAGTGCTTTATTGGGTGAAGAATGGAAAGGCTATCGGTTTGTAGGTAATTTGTTTTATGTTCCGGAATGGAGAAATGGTTTTCCTCCGCATGAGATTAGAGCTATGTTCTGGAAAATCCAACAACTTTGGAGCTTGCAGAGAGAAATTGAGTTGTTAAAACAGGAGTTAGATCGGCGTAATGAAGATATTAATATTCTGGAAGTCAGAGTAAATTTTTATAAACATCAGTTAGTTCTTGAAAGCCGTTTTGGTATGATTTTAGAAAGAAGTTTTAATTAATCATCTGATACTTAAGCAATATATTCAATTACCAGAACTGTAGATCATCATAATTAATAATAGGTGGTAAATTTTCTTTGAATCTAATCAAGTGATTATCTGCATTTGATTGGATACTTTGAAAGTAATCTAATAAATTTTTACGTATCCCTTCATTCGGCACAACAAACATATTCACGTGCTCCCGTTCAAATGGATAATAAAAACAGTTGTCAGTTTGATTCAAAACTATAGAGCCAGAAGCCTCATTAAGCGCAGAAGGAACTAACCTCCATTCACGCTCCTTATAATAAAGATCAATTTCTTTGGTTTCGTCTCTAGCAATACCTAGATCACCCATCTCCTTATCGAAGGAAAAAGTATAAACCATTGAATCTATTAGTGTGCGAAGATCATGTCTATTAATAATAATGTTATGGTTGTCATCATATAAATCCATATTAGGATTATCATTCAGCAAATTATTTAATTTATTAATTTGTTGAAATTGATGCCAAAGGTTAAGGAAAAATGCGCCTCTGCTTTCAGATTTAATGCCAGTTGTGCTTTGTTGGCCGGGTACATAATCTACAAAATATCGTGCTGGATTGCCGCCAGCATTTTTAATAAAAGATTTCTTAAATCCAATTCCGAACTTTCCATAAACAGAAGTATGCTCGTTACATTCCTTTAGTGGAATATCAGTAAAACATACTGCATGATTCGATACGTATGAACCGTCGGGAAATTTAGTTATATATTGGGAAACACGTAACCCATTTTCAATAATTAGTTTGCATATATCAAATTGATTATTTGGGTTATCTTTATGAGCCCGTGCAAGAAAATGAATTAGATTATCAGAGACTATCGCCATAATTAAATTCTAGCACAAGTACTAATGAATTATTAGATTCGCATTCGATATAGTTAATGTAAATGCAATAATAAAAAGAAGTAAAAATGTAAATGTTTGTTCGATGTAATGGAAGAGTCAGATATAAATAGCTACTTTAAGTGGGATCGAACACCATGCCCCCTTTCAGGTTCAAACAATAGATAATATAAACCAGTTAGTTTGAATAAAATAAATTGAAAAAATATGAGACTACCTCCGACTGTATTTCCTGAGCTTGGATATTGTGTTTATTGTGGAAATACAAAAGATGAACTCACTAAAGAACATATCATTCCTTATGCAATAAACGGAAGCTATATACTTCCACAAGCTTCATGCAGTTCATGTTCAAGTATTACTTCTAAATTTGAGGATAAATTTACGCGTGTAAACTACGGGCAGTACAGGCTAAACAAAAATTATTCGTCGAGAAATAAAAAAAAGCGTCGTACGACACAAATTTGCCATATTTTTGATGAAGGTAATAAAAACGAAATTGAAGTAAAGTTCACCGATTTGCGGGGGTGTAAATAATTTTGTGTAAATGGTCATTTAGCAGGAAACTGTTTATATACTTTTGGAGTAAAGATGACTACACGCAAATCCCTACCGACCGACTTAATTGATAGCCTGCTGGC
>RRZU010598018.1_pt1 | contig 17749 bp, 12 predicted proteins | sample 2165561 | NCBI WGS metagenome assembly RRZU01 (sample SAMN10456909, study PRJNA506462) | wastewater metagenome | isolation source: wastewater sludge | place: USA: Moscow, Idaho | reverse complement strand
CTCATTCAGGTTGTTATATGAGGATATTGAACAGAACCTGAGAGAAAAAGATTTAAAAACAATTATAGAAAGCCTATATAAATGAAAATTGGCGATATAGAATTTCCAAAGAATCCTGTATTTTTGGCACCTATGGAAGATGTTACAGATATGGGTTTCAGGCTTATGTGCAAACGTTTTGGTGCAGATATGGTATATACCGAATTTGTGTCAAGTGATGCATTGATACGTCAGGTAAATAAAACGCAGGCTAAATTAAGCATCAGTGACGAAGAACGTCCTGTTGCTATACAAATTTATGGGAGAGAGGTCGATGCGATGGTTGAAGCAGCCAAAATATGCGAGGAAGCCAATCCTGATATTCTGGACATAAACTTCGGTTGTCCTGTTAAGAAAGTAGCGGGTAAAGGTGCCGGTTCGGGGATGATGAGAACACCCGATCTGATGGTCGATATCACTAAAGCTGTTGTTGAAGCCGTAAAAATCCCTGTGACTGTGAAAACCCGTTTGGGATGGGACAACGACTCTAAAATAATAGTGGAGCTTGCCGAGCGATTGCAAGATACAGGAATTCAGGCATTGACCATACACGGACGTACCCGTGCTCAAATGTATTCGGGCGAAGCCGATTGGACATTAATTGGTGCCGTAAAGAATAATCCTCGTATGCATATCCCTATTATCGGAAATGGAGATGTTACCAGTCCTGAAATATGTAAAAAGCGGTTTGATGAAACCGGTGTAGATGCTGTAATGGTAGGACGTGGAAGCATTGGCAGTCCTTGGATATTTGAAGAAATAAAATACTATCTTGAATCAGGGGAAGAATTGCCAAAGAAGGAGTTTACATGGTATTTAAATGTACTGAAAGAACTTATCCTTAAAAATACATCACATTCGGGCGAACGTGGCGGAATTATCCATAGTCGTCGTCACTTAGCAGCTAGTTCAGTATTTAAAGGTATTCCTGATTTTAAAAAGACCCGGGTTGCTATGCTGCGTACCGATTCGGTGGAAGAACTTTTTTCAATTATAGACAATATACCTGTTCAATTTGATGTGAAATAATACCATAAAAATGTATCTTTACATCATATGACATATCAGGAGACAATCGACTATTTATATAATCATCTTCCGGTCTATCAAAAAATCGGAAGCGAAGCATTTAAAGCCGGGCTAGACAATAGTTTGACTCTCGATGCATACTTTTCCCATCCTCACACCAAATATAAGACCATACATGTAGCAGGTACGAATGGAAAAGGCTCTACGTCTCATTTGCTGGCTGCGATACTACAACAGGCAGGATATAAAGTGGGTCTTTATACATCCCCGCATTTGGTCGATTTTCGCGAACGCATACGTGTAAACGGAGAGAAAATCTCAGAGCAATATATTGTTGACTTCGTGGACAAACATCGGGAGGCGTATGAACCTGTACAGCCCTCTTTTTTTGAATTAACAATGATGATGGCCTTTCAGTATTTTGCCGATATGAAAGTCGATGTTGCCATTATTGAAGTTGGTTTAGGTGGACGCTTGGATAGTACAAATATTATTACACCCGATCTAAGTGTAATAACAAACATTAGTTTCGACCATATGCAGATTCTGGGCAATACGCTGGAAAAAATTGCAAAAGAAAAAGCAGGGATAATTAAGCCCGGCATCCCGGTTGTAATTGGAGAGGCCGAAGGTGAAGTTCGTCGGGTTTTTGAAGATACAGCTGCTAGAGTAGGGACTAAAATTGTTTTTGCCGAAGATGAACAAATTATTAAAAGTAGCCTGAAAACAGCGAGTGGATGGCTACTTGATACCAAATATTACCTCCATTTGAAAGGCGAATTGTATGGTTATGCACAAATAAAAAATGCGGCAACCGTTTTATGTGTGGTAAAAGAATTACAGTCATTGGGTTATGTAATACCGTCCAAAGCTGTTTATAATGGATTTGCTTATGTAACAGAGTTGACAGGCTTGATGGGACGTTGGCAGGTTATTCAGGAGCTTCATCCTAAAATTGTTTGCGATACCGGACACAATATTGCCGGAATAAAGTATATTGTAGAGCAGTTGATGACGGAGAAATACAATACCTTGCATATTGTGTTAGGTATGGTTAACGATAAAGATATTACTTCTGTTTTGTCCCTACTGCCTAAGAATGCTGTTTATTATTTTACAAAAGCATCTGTTCCCCGTGCCTTAGATCAGATGAAGTTGCAGGAACTTGCAGTTAAAGCTGGTTTGACAGGCTATTCATATCACACTGTCGACGAAGCTGTACGAGCTGCGAAAGAATGGGCCAGGCCGAACGATTTTATTTTTATAGGAGGAAGCAATTTTGTTGTTGCCGACGCCTTAGTGGCATTCGGATACAAGTAAAATAATCAAATCGGGTTACCTTTCTTGGTGACTTCCATATCCAAAGCATTTAGAATAACACTGTCATATTCATATACATCGTCGGCGTAATACAATGTGCTGTTATCATCAGGATACATATACACCGTATAATAATCTATAAATAAAGATATCTTATCCTTCGGATTCAGTATGTCCGGTAGCTTCTTCAGATTGTTTTCTTTGGCTCGTTTTTTCCCTTCCTTCGATACGGGCAGTTTATCTATACTAAAATAAAGCCGGTCTTTATACAAATCATCCGATGTGACAGCCATGCAGAAAAAGGCTAGATCGAAAGGTTTTTGTACTCTCACACACCCATGACTCACAGCTCTATTCTTTTTGTTAAATGCCGCCTTGGAAGGTGTATCGTGTAGATAGATGGAAAAAGCATTGTTAAACATAAATTTAATCAACCCAAGTGCATTCTTTTCTCCGGGATCTTGCCGTATGGTGTATGAGAATTTGGTAGGGTCGACCTCTTTCCAATTTATAGATTCAACATCGACCTCTTTTCCCTTTTTATACAGCTTCATGTTATTTCTCTTGATGTATGTCGGATCTTTTTTTTGGAGAATAGCCACCTCTTTTTGGGCAATACTGGTTGGTACATTCCAAATCGGGTTTAGGTTCAGATAGCTGATATTACTTTCCAATAATGGCGTTTTATTCGTCACAGAACCGACACATACTCTTGTAATCAGAGACAAACTGTCTTTATCAGAGGCAAAAAGCATTGCGGGGGCTACATTTACTTCTATGTGTTTATCATGTTTTGATTTTGTCCGCTTCCAGCGGTATCGTTCCATATTGGCACGCAGCTTAGCCTGATAATATTCCAGCGGCCTGTTTAATGCTTCGATAGTCATTTTCCCTACTTCATTATCTTCCAGATAGGAATTCTTACGGCGAAAAGCATTTATGGCAGCCAATAGATTTTCATCTAACGTTTGATGTAAACTGTCAGTATCAAGAGAATCCGGCTGATATTCTCCTGTGAGGATAAGCCGGTTGGCAATTTTTGATATATCAGGACTTTTATCTCCGATCTTATATGTTTTGGATGCTGTTATTTTGTTGAACACGGTATCCTTTGCGTTCTCGATAACACGGTATTCTTCCAGTATTTTATTGTAAACTAAATCATTCGGATGAGAATCGAATGCTGATTTGACAGGGTTCTCTCTTAGGTTGGCATACAGATTGACAAAGAACATAGAATCCGGTCTGGCCGTATAAATATCGTAATTCTCTTTATATAAGGTTTTAGGATCTGTAAACCCATAATTCATACCTGTTATATATTTGATGACAGAACGGGTGGAGACAAGTTCCAGTTCAGCCATTCTTTTATATAGAATATCCAAATCATGATTGTATATTCCCGAATCTATCGAATCTGTAAGTAATGCTATATACTCAACCGGAAAGTAATTTACGGGCAAACCATGTTCGCTACTATTCTCCAAAATGCGGGAAAGTTCCTTTAAAGATTGGGTGTCAAGGGTATCATGAACCCAAATTAAAGTATTGTCAATATATAAACTTTGTAATATAGAATCCCCTTGCAATTGAGCGCGTAAGACATCTTTGAAATGCTGAGAGTCAAAATCCGGATAATTTTGGGCAAATTTTGAAAGTTTCACTTCCTTTTTTGAAGATTCACTAAGTATGGTTGATTTCTTTTCACGGCAGCTTGCTATAAATATTGTAATTGTCAGAACAAGAATGCCATACGAAACATATTTCATAATATTATTATTTGTGCAAAAGGGTCTAGGCAAAAACCGCTTAATAAAATTTTATTATTCTATGGAAATAAGAATGTCCATTTTTTCAGAAGGCTTGGTGAAATGTTCGATAGGATATTCAACGACAACCGTTTTACCGTCTTGAGTTATCAAGGCTTCCGGATCACTTATTTTAACTGTTTTTTTGGGAAAGTGGTATCTTACAACTATTTTACCTTCATTAAGAAGCTGATCTATTGCTGTGTTCAGATTATCCACAGGTTCTTCTACAGAGGTATCATTTGCTGTACTATCAATAGTACGGCTCATTGTTGTTTTATTCCATGAATATAGTGAATACAATTTTAAAGCGTCAAAGGAGTTCTTGCCGAATGGCATTCCTGATATTTCAGATGGATTACTTTTCTTCAGATCATTTGTCTTATTGAGAGAGCTAAAGGCCTTATTTAAGCTTTCGGCATCTTTAAAATCTCCGGTTAACAAGATATTTAACTTATTATTTACTGTATCGCTTTTAAAACTAATGAAAAGAGGAGATAAATTTTCCAGATCAGATTTATCTATTTCCGACACTATGCTATCTTCTTCTATCATATCTATTATAGATAGAGTGCTATCCGTTGGTAGGTCTTTTTCCATCCCGGGTATTTCGAGGAGTTTACTGGCATCGAAGGATAGTTGATACTTTATACTTCCATTTTCATAAAAATATACATCCTCATATATAGAACAGCTGCCAAACAGTATGATTGTAAAGAAAGATAAGATTAGTAGATATTTGTTCATAGTTTTAAAGTGTAAAGGGATATAATCTCCTCCGTTTCTATATCCGAAACAGAGGAGAGATTAATTATATATTATTCGAGATAGGTGTATCCGTATAATCCTGATCGGTAATTAGATAGAAACTCTTTACCTTCTTCTACCGTAATAGAGCCTTGCTTAACACAGCTTGTAACCCATGTCTCCACTGTACGAACCAGTTTTTTTGCGTTGTACTGTGCATAGTCCAATACTTCGGCAACGGTTTCACCGTCTATCATTTGTTCTATTTTATAACCGTCTTCATCCACCGAGATATGTACGGCATTGGTATCACCAAACAAATTATGAAGGTCTCCCAAAATTTCCTGATATGCGCCTACAAGGAAAACACCAAGATAATAAGACTCGTTCTTTTTCATTGAATGAACCGGCAAATATGAAGACTGATTACCGTTAGATATAAAGTTATCTATCTTACCATCCGAGTCGCAGGTAACATCCTGCAATGTTGCAGTTCTGTCAGGGCGCTCATCTAACCGATGAATTGGAATTATTGGGAATATTTGGTCTATTGCCCAAGAGTCCGGTAAAGACTGGAATAATGAAAAATTGCAGAAATACTTATCTGGAAGTAGTTTTGACAGCTGTTTCAATTCTTCCGGAGAATGTTTAGAGCGACCGGCTATATGAAATATTTCCCGGGCAATCGAAAAATAGAGACGTTCTACCTGAGCTCTGGTTTTCAGAGATAACATACCCAGGCTGAACAGGTCTAGTACCTCCTCACGTATTTGCTGGGCATCGTGCCAAGCTTCCAGCATGCGGGATTGACTTAGGTTGTCCCATATTTCGTATAGTTCACGAACCAGTTCATGGTCATCTTCTTTTATATCTTCGTCTTCGTCCCATTCAGGGAGTGTAGCTGTTTCCAGTACTTCAAATACCAAAATCGAGTGATGCGCCGTGAGCGAACGCCCCGATTCTGTGATAATATTAGGGTGGGGGATATTATTCTTATCAGCGGCATCCACCATTGTGGCAATAGAGTCGTTCACATACTCCTGTATCGAATAGTTTACACTGCTTTCGTTGTATGATGAACGCGTACCGTCATAATCTACACCTAAACCTCCGCCAATGTCCACAAACTCGACGTTGAAGCCCATTGCATGCAGTTGCACATAGAATTGAGCAGCTTCACGCAAGGCAGTCTTTATCCTGCGTATTTTGGTTATTTGGCTACCGATGTGAAAATGTATAAGGCGAAGAGAATTCTGAAGGTTGTTCTTTTCTAAATAAGCCAAAGCCTCAAGTAATTCACTTGAGTTAAGTCCGAATTTACTGCCATCTCCTCCCGATTCTTCCCATTTTCCACTGCCCGAACTAGCCAGCTTGATGCGGATACCGATATTCGGGGTAATTTTTAATCGTTTGGCTATTTTGGCAATCAGAGCTATTTCATTTAGCTTCTCCACTACTATGAAGATGTGTTTTCCCATCTTTTGGGCAAGTAAAGCCAATTCTATATAACTCTCATCCTTATATCCATTACAGATGATGAGTGAGTCGGGATCGGTATTGATTGCGATGACGGCATGTAATTCGGGTTTTGAGCCCGCCTCGAGTCCGATATTGAATTTTTTTCCATGGCTGATAAGCTCTTCAACCACAGGACGCATTTGATTTACCTTGATGGGATAAATTATATGGTTTTGTCCCTTATATTCATATTCCTCCGCCGCTTGTTTAAAGCATGTCGATATCTTCTCTATTCTGTTGTCCAGAATATCGGGAAAACGAACTAAAACAGGAGCTGATACATCACGAAGTTGCAATTCGTCCATCAATTCTTTTAAATCGACAGTCACTCCATTTTTTTTAGGAGTCACAACAACGTTACCTTTCTCATTTACAGAAAAGTAATTAATACCCCAGCCTGCGATATTATATAACTCAGCCGAGTCTTCGATGCGCCATTTTCTCATTCTTCTTGTAAACTGATAATATTATTTAATAGATAAAAATGTTGTTACTTTCGCATTTTGGGGGTCTTTGGCTTCTTCCCCGTAAATATCAAAATCAGTGATATAAGCTCTGTTTGTATTTGATTGCCATATATGAGCCCATGTCTTACCTACAACATAAGGCAATTCGCCTTCTGATGTATATTTTAAGTATTTACATGCCGGGAAGTCTTTTATAACCAAACTTTTGTTTGTAGGAATTCCCTTTGTGTCCGAAACTTTATATCCTATAAGCGTTGTATACTCTCCGGTGTAATCACTCTGATAATCAGTGTATATGCAGTATATATCGTCCGATATTTTATTCTTGATAGACTGTACTACTCCATTTAGCAAGAAAGACTCCCACAATTTAGTAATGTCTTCCTGCGATTTATGGTTCTGATTTGTAGTCCGCACCGATATGCCAACCACCGTAAATGCCTCCAGAGTAATTTCTTCGCTTCTCATTCTTTCACCAGTATTTTTGTTATTTCACCAATATATAAATAGTGAAAATCTTTTTCAGGATGCCACCTTTCGATAATACCCTTATCAAGATATGAGCTTTCTTCGAAGCGTTGTACAAATAGTTTCTTAGCAAAAATAGCAGTATTAGCTTCCTGAAAATAAGGGATATTATCCTCTGTAGCTACGGTTAGATTTGCCTTTTCTATCTTGTTTTCATTTCTTCCTGATGCTCTACCCAAATAGCTTAAGCCTTTTAGGTAACTTTCGTCAAAAAATGTCATGGAAAAAGAGTCTGAGCTTTCTACAAATTCGCGGGTATACCTTTGTGGACGTATGACTATAAATGCCACATTTTTATTCCACATAACACCAAATCCGCCCCAACTTGCAGTCATCGTATTGACTGTCCCATCCGGTTTCGATGCTGTAATTAGCATCCATTTGTCTTTCAGACTAAATGCGTCAGGGATATAGTCTTTTATATTTGTTTCTTTAAAAACCATTTTAATATAAATACAGTCAATACTGTGTTGGTGTGAATAGGAAATTTCAATTCGCAAAAGTATGAAATATGTTGAGAATAATGAAATAAATATAGGTAAACTATATTAAGAATCTAAGAATGTAATTATATACTGAAAATGTTTGCTTAATAGATGTTTCATAGCTGCGAACATGGAGTGTCAACAGACAAGATCGCCGTTGCATTCATTTCTCTTATTTTTCAACTATTGATTCGCATTTATATATTATCTTTGCCCGAAATAAAAAGAACTTACCCTTATAGGTTTAATTATGTCTGTAATAATCAAAGAAATCGACAATAATGACAAATCCCTGAAAAAGGCGTTTGTGAAATTCCCGATCAAGGATTTGTATAAAGGTTCACCCTATTACGTTCCTCCTCTTGTTATGGATGAATTGGGAACTCTGGACACTAAAAAAAATCCTGCATTTGATTTCTGTGAAATGCAATTGTTCTTGGCCTACAGAAACAATAAAATAGTAGGCAGGATAGCAGCTGTAATCAATCACAGAGCAAATGAAATATGGAACAAAAAACAGGGGCGATTTACCTTTGTCGATTTTATAGATGATAATGAAGTCGTGGATGTTCTATTTGCTGCTGCCGAAAAATGGCTGAAGGGCAAAGGAATGGAGACGATAACCGGCCCGCTTGGCTTTACGGATCTCGATCCTGAAGGACTGTTGATTATGGGATTCGACCAGGTATCTACAATGGCTACCAAATATAGCTATCCGTATTACGTAACTCAAATTGAACGGTTAGGATTTGTGAAAGACGCCGATTGGAGAGAATTTCGCATACCTGTTCCATCCGAAATTCCGGAAAGGCATCAACGCATAGCAAATATGATAGCTCAACGCTATGGGCTAAAACTACTTAAATTTCAAAGCTTCAAGCAAATCACTCCTTATGTAGCTAAACTATTCAAGTGTTTGAATGAGGCTTACAAACCTCTATATGGTTTTTCGTCGCTAACTCAACGTCAGATCGATCATTATGTGAAAATGTACGTTTCCTTTTTGAGATGGGATATTGTTCAGATTATAATAAAGGAAGATACAGATGAGGTTGTTGGTTTTGGTATTTCTATGCCTAGTTTATCCGAAGCATTGATCAAATCGCGCGGTAAATTATTTCCGTTCGGCTGGATTCACTTGTTAAAGGCGTTGAAATGTAAAAAGAACGAAGTCGTGGACTTACTGATAATGGGTATACTGCCCGAATATCAGGGGAAAGGCCTCAATGCGATGATTTTTTGTGACTTTATTCCTTCGGCTCATAGATCCGGCTTTAAATTTGCCGAATCGAATCCCGAATTGGAAACGAATAATAAGATCGTATCATTGTGGGATGGATTTGATGCCGAAAATCACAAAATGCGCAGAGCATATATCAAAGATATAAAGTAACGATACCAAAATACAGTTTACTCTTGAGGGCTTCTTTTATCGAAGCCCTCAATTATTTTGTATCTACTGCATCAAATCGTATAATTATCTCCAAATCAGTTCGTTTTCAGAAATGATATAATCCATCTTTATGTCGGTAGCTTCTGCCGGAATCTCGTCAAATAATTGGAAGTCGAAACATATTCCCATTTTTGTAGCAGAAGTTTTCGATAAGAATCGGTCGTAATAGCCTTTTCCACGTCCTAGTCTGTTCATTCGTCGGTCGAATGCGACACCGGGTATAATGATAAGATCAATTTTTTTGTAATCCGTAAAATCCTCACCTATGGGTTCTGATATATTAAATGAGGATTTTCGGAATTCAGTAGCTGAGTTGTATGCCCGGAATACAATATCGTCTTTTACAACAACAGGAAGATAGAAATTCTTTTCGCCTTTCCATTTCTCTATAAAGTCAATGGTTTGAACTTCATCGCCTAAGCTGTTGTATATGAAGATTGTCTTGGCATCTTGAAAAGCTCCTGTTATTTCTAATATCGATAAAACTTCATCAGAAAAACGCTGTAATTCATCGGGGCTGTATTTCTTTTTCAGAGAAGATATCTCTTTTCTTATTTTGTTTTTTTCTATTCCTATATTTTTCATTTTCTTGAAATATCCCCAAATATATTAAAAAACAATGGAGAAATAAAAAACCGTAAAACAAGAAGCCTCATTTTACGGTTTTTATATTGGATATTCACTTTTTATTTCAGATCAAAAGCAATCTTACCCTTTATATCGGATGACGATGCTCCAATCAAAGCTTCAAAAGTTCCCGGTTCGGCAATCCAGTCGTGCTTAACAGGATCAAAAAAGCTGAGAGCTTTTTTATCTATAGTGAATGTTACATTCTTCTCTTCACCGGCTTTGAGATAAACTTTTTCAAATCCCTTCAGCTCTTTCAACGGGCGCTCCAAAGATGATTTTTTATCGGAAATATAAAGCTGAACTACCTCAGCCCCGTCTTTACGTCCTGTGTTTTTTACAGATACGGTAAATGTTATTTTGTCCGAATCAGTCATCTCTTTTTTATCAGCCGCAACTTTTCCGTATGCAAAGGTTGTATAGCTGATACCATGCCCAAAGGGGAATAACGGTTTAATATTCTTTTTATCCAGCCAGCGGTATCCCACAAAAATACCTTCTTTGTAATAGGCTTCTTTGTCTGTTCCCGGATAACAATCTTTGTCGAAGCTATGTGCCCCGATATCTGTAAGTTTGACAGGAAAACTAAATGGCAACTTACCCGAGGGGTTCACGTCTCCTACAAGAACAGAAGCTAAGGCATTTCCTGATTCGGTTCCATTATACCATGATTGCATTATAGCAGGGACTTCGTTTACCCAAGGCATAGCTATTGCATTACCCGAAATATTAACGACTACAAGGTTTTTATTTGCTTTAAGCAATTCGGTAATTACTTTATCCTGATTATAGGGTAGTCCGAGCTCTTCTCTGTCATAACCCTCTGCATCCTGATGATCACTTTTGTTCAACCCACCAATAAAGATCACCACATCGGCATTCTTTGCCATATTGGTAGCTTCGGCTATTAGTTCTTCCGGCGATCGCGGATCGTTCAGGTCTCTTTTTAGTTTTACCCCGTTATATTCACTGGTCGGATCTCCTACATAACCGCGGGCATATGTCACCTCGGCCTGTGTACCCACACGACTGATTATCCCATCCAATGGAGCGACCTCATATTTTGCTTTTAGGGAAGAGCTACCACCGCCTACAGTCATCGGTTTAATGGCATTTTCTCCTACTATTAGAATTTTTTTTGTCTTATTCAGATCGATAGGCAGTACATTGTTCTTGTTTTGCAACAATACGATGCCTTCTTCCGCTATTTTGCGACCTGCCGCAGCATGTTCCGGTGTACCGAAAGATCCCCAAGGGCGTTCAAGGTTCATCGTTGTGCGAAATGCCAGGCGCAGGATATTTCTGACTTTTTTGTCAACTTCTTCTTCTTTTACTTGCCCCGATTGAATTAGCTTCAGAAACGGTTCAGCCAGATAGTAATTGTCATATGCATTGCTGTGTCCTTCACTGAGTCCGTCTGTCCATGATCCAAATTCCATATCCAATCCGTGATATATTGCCTGCATAGTGTTGTTAACACCTCCCCAGTCTGATACTACCACACCATTGAAGCCCCATTCTCCACGGAGAATATCATTCAGCAGATATTGGTTTTGACAAGCCCATTGTTCCTTATACTTATTGTATGCACCCATTATAGCCCAGGCATTTCCTTCTTGCACGGCAGCTTTAAAAGCAGGTAGATAGATTTCATATAAAGCACGGTCATCTACATTGACATTAACTGTATGGCGATCAATTTCCTGATTATTCAGCGCATAATGTTTAACGCAAGCTGCAACACCGTTTGCCTGAACCCCTTGGATATAAGGAACAACCATCTTAGATGTTAAGAATGGGTCTTCTCCCATATATTCAAAGTTACGTCCGTTAAGAGGTGTACGATAGATATTGACACCCGGGCCTAACAATATATTTTTGTTGCGATAACGAGCCTCTTCTCCTATGCTTTTTCCATAAAGCAAAGACATTTCCTTGTTCCATGTAGCAGCAAGGGCTGTTAACGCCGGAAATGCGATGCAAGAATCGTTTGTCCATCCTGCTTGGTTCCATTCATCCCAGAGAACTTCGGGACGTATACCATGAGGGCCGTCTGTTGCCCAGTTGTCAGGAATCCCTAACCGAGGGACACCCGGTGAACTGAATTTTGATTGTGCATGGCACATTGCAACTTTTTCCTCCAACGTCATTCTCGAAAGAGCATCTTCTACTCTGTCTTCTATCGGAGCTTTGGAATCTAGGTATACCGGGAGTTTATTCTGTGCCGATAATGTACTACAGACAAAGACTCCTGTCAGTAAGAGATTTTTGATCTTTTTCATTTTAATATCTGTATGATAGTATTTATTTTTTTGAACGAGTTGCCGTTTTATTACATATTTGTTTTCAAGAATTTGATGACCTTTTCATACAAATAAGCTCTTGTCGAGGCTCCCCTTATGGAATGATCCTTATCGGTAAACACGAACATATCAAATTGTTTGTTTGCTCCAACCAATGCATTTGCATAATCCATTGTGTTTTGGAAATGGACGTTGTCGTCAGCCGATCCGTGTATCAATAATAGGTTGCCTTCCAATTTATTTGCTAAACTGATAGGTGAACCCGCATCATAACCGGACGCATTTTGTTGTGGCGTGCGCATAAAACGTTCGGTGTAAACGCTATCATAGAACTTCCAATTTGTTACTGGGGCTATCGCCACGCCAGCCTTAAACACACCGTTTCCGCGGCTCATACTCATCAGTACATTATACCCCCCATAGCTCCAACCCCAAATTGCCATTTTACTGCCATCTACGTATGGTAAAGATGCAAAATATTTAGCTGCCGCTACCTGATCGTCCGATTCATATATGCCGAGGTTCATATATGTACATTTACGGAATTCCTGCCCTCTGGCACCTGTTCCTCGTCCGTCGACTGCTGCAACAATAAAACCTTGTGTGGTAAGATAGTCCGTCCAGTCCATACTGTAACTATCTTGTACCGTCTGAGAGTTAGGCCCGCTGTATTGCACCATTACCAAGGGATATTTGCGAGAAGAGTCGAAATCTGTCGGCTTCATAATATAAGCATTCAGATCTCTGCCATCTGCTGATTTTACAGTAATAAATTCTTTTGTAGGTAAATTCAATGCTGCCAATGTTTTCATCAGGTTTGCATTGTCTTCCAAAGCACGCAATTGCTTACCTGTAGCATCGTGTACAGTCGTTAATCTTGGCGTTTTGATATTGCTGTAACCATTGATATAGTACTTACCGTTATTACTGAAAATCGCAATATTTGTTCCCTGATTGGCTGATAATTTTGTCTTGATGCCTTTGACCATATCCACTTTATAGATGGCACGTTGTATAGGGCTTTCTTCGGCAGCCTGATAAAAGACTGTTTTTGTAAACGGATCAACTGCCAAAAGATCGGTAACATCATAATTCCCTGATGTCAGTTGCTTTTGCAATACTCCATTGTTACTATACAGATATATATGAGAAAATCCGCTTTTTTCGCTAAGATACACAAACTGATCATCGAAAAACCGAGTAGAGTTAATCAATTCGGAATCAATATAATAGTCGTTTTCTTCCTTCAGGATGGAGCGGCAGACTGCCGACCGTGCATTTGCCAGATACAGGTTGAATACATTTTGGTTGCGGTTCAGAGTAAAAATGGCAAGATCGTCTCCTTTAGGCAGAAACTCTATTTGTGGGATGTATTCAATATCGCCAGGGATATTCATTTTCCGGATAGTTTTTGCATCTATGTCGAAGACATTGCATGTCACTTTTGAGTTTTGCTCTCCGGCTTTCGGATATTTGAATGAAAGAAGAGTCGGGTAGAGGCCGTTCTTGTACATTTGCATAGAATATTCAGGAACATTCGTTTCATCGAAACGGACAAAAGCCAGCAAGCGTCCATCTTCGGAGAAATCCATAAGACGAACTGTGCTATATTCTTCTTCGTAGACCCAATCGGTAGCTCCATTTATAATCTTGCCTAATTGTCCGTCACGGGTAACTTGTGATTCTGTTTCAAAATCGAATTTTGCGAGCCAGATGTTATTGTTTATTACATATGCAAGCATGCGTCCATCACGGGAAAATGTTGGGATGGATTGTTTTTCTTTATTCTCGGTTAATTTTCTGACTAAATTGCGGCGTATATCGTAATAGTAGTAATTGGCTTTGAACGAATGCCTGTAAATAGACTCATAATCATTAAATACCAACAAACGCTTTTCATCGGGACTCATCACAAAGCCTTGAAAAGAACCGAATGTGCATTCTCTGGCATTTCTTACATCGAAAACAGTATCGGTAGGTAGTCCTGTTTTATAGGAATACTTTATAATCATCTTGTTTTCTTTATCTGCTTGAAAATATGATTCTCCGTCGGCTGACGATGTAACAGATTGGACACCGCGTGCAGAATATTTGCCCGCTGTAATATCTCTTAAATCCAACTGTTGTCCATACGACTGTATGCAAAAAAATAGTAAGGCGAATAATAAACCCGAATAATATCTCATCTCTTTTTCATTTATTTTACGACAAATATATTAATTTTCAATGGGAGATTTATTCTTTAAATATTACTCTTAAATAAAAATAACCTTCGATAATTGTCGAAGGTTACTCTATTGGGATATAAATAGATCGTATTACACCAATTATTTGCTGATATATAACCTATATTCTCCGGGTTGTAGTTCTATGATTTGGTCTGTTGTTGTAAGCGTTAATTTTTCTCCTGTAAAGTAATCTTCCCATTCTCCCGTTTTACCGAAATTCACCGTAGCCGAGGCATTCTGGTAATCGAAGTTGGCTATGGCACATATATATCCGTTGTCCGATTTGAGCAATATTTGCTTAAACTGGTCACTTACATTTGCTGTGAAATCACTTGTATAGAATATTTCGTTAGTATTACGTAGGTTATTCATTTTAGAGTAAACATTGTACAATGATTTTCGGGCAGGTACGTCAAAATAATCCCAACGGATAGGTTTTTGCCCTAGTCTATCATTATTCAGTTCATAATCGTATCCTAGTTCACCGAATTGCCATATCATCTTAGGCCCGGGGAAAGACATCATTATTACAGCAGCAGCTTCAGTACGTTTCAGTCCTGTCGGTATATCTTTTATATTGTAATCTTCATAAGTATATCCGTACGTTTTGTTTTTAAACATAATGCGCTCCTCGTCGTGACTTTCCATATATGCTATGAGGTTAGGTTTAGACCATCCCCGCTGCTTGTATGATGTGCGGCTTATATCACCCTTTAATAATCCATCGTTATCGTCAATGTATTTTCCATATCCCATAGTGGCTTCATTGTACTTGCCATTCATATTTCCCCAGAGATAAAAGCCGTAGTCGGACAGCACTTTTTCTTCGCTGTTGTCTGTTAAATGCTCCAATATAATGATAGCATCAGATTTACGTTTCCATATTTCATCGGCTATTCTTTTCAGAATATTGATACGGGAAGCATCATAGCTCCATCCGTTTCCGGCCTTATTCGTGAAGCCTTTAGTAAAGTCGAAACGGAATCCGTCTATTTTATATTCTTTCATCCAGTATGCACATACACTATCAACGAAAGCCTGAGTTGATTTACTTTCATGGTCGAAGTCATATCCCCATGAATAATCTGTGTTTGGCGATGCAACGTTATACCATGGATTGTCTGCTGCAGCTTTATCTCCATTCATGTACATACGTACCAAAGGACTCTGTCCATAGCTGTGATTTAATACCATGTCCATGATAACGGCAATGCCATTGGTGTGACAGGCATCAATGAAATCTTTATAGTCGTTCGGTGTTCCGTATGCTTTATCTGTGGCAAAGTAGAATGACGGGTTGTAGCCCCAACTATCATTACCTTCAAATTCATTGAAAGGCATCAGCTCGATTGCGTTGACTCCAAGCTCTTTTAGGTATGAAAGTTTTTCCTGAACACCTTTTATACTTCGCTTGTCAGTGAAGTCTCGAATAAGTGTTTCATAAATAACCATATTCTCCGGATTTGTAACATTAAAGTTTGCTACATTCCATGAATACTCGGTGCGGTCCGTATTTACTACCATTGCTATTTCTGTAGTTTTCCCCGTTGGGTAAGATATCAGGTTCGGATAAATACTACTTGATATATATTTGTCGTTCCAAGGATCTGAAATTTTAGTGGCATAGGGGTCTGCTACTCTGATAGAGTTATCAATCAGGTATTGGCAAATATATTCTTTCCCTTTTTGCAGATTTCCTATTCTGATACAGAAGCGATCACCTGTCTTTGTCATTTTATAACTTTCTGATATCTGCCAGTTATTAAAATCACCGATGAGATAAACAGATGTTTTGCCGGGAGCATATAACACAAAGCCTAAAGAGTCATCACTAATCTTATTTATACCATCTTTCAGATTACCGATTGATGATTGGTTATTTAGGATGGGATCCGGCTCATCATCGTTGCAAGCAATGAAAGTGACAGATAGGAATAATAACAAAAATGAGTGTAAGTATTTCATGATACAGGTATTGGTTAATATCTTTGTATTTTATGCTACAAAGCTAATGGATTGTTTATGTATATTTTTATATAACTGTAACTTATTGAATATTTTAGAGTGCAAACGATTGCACATGATTCCTGTTTATGTTAAAACAGGAGTCTTTAACTCTTTATCCAAATACCGAAGGTTCCAGCGAAAGCAAGAACTATAACAACCAGAAAAAATAAAATGACTATCTTTATGTTTTGTTTTTGCATAGCATAGGTTGTTCACTAATCAATTCTTACAAGATAGATGAAAGCTTTAGTATTAAGAGAATTAAAATCTGTTTTTTGCTCTCCGGCGGGAGTGTTCTTCGCTTTGGCTTTCTTTCTTGTGTCAGGTTTTATGTTATGGTTTTTTTCCGGATCATATAATATCATAGATGGAGGATACGCTGATATGAGCCGTTTTTTCAATATCGCTCCTATTTTGTTGATTATCCTTATCCCGGCTTTGACTATGCGCTTGTATTCGGAAGAAAGGCGAAATAAAACCATAGATATTCTGATGTCAAGACCTGTGCATCCATTGGGAATATATTTCAGTAAATTTTCAGCAACATTTCTATTTGTCTTAGTTACTCTGTTGTGTACAGGCGTTTATGTCTACTATATATATCAACTGGCTAATCCTATTGGCAATATAGATATTGGCAGTATAGTCGCCTCTTACTTCTCTTTATTATTGCTGGCTGCTGTATTTATTAGCATTGGTCTGTTTGGATCGACTGTCACCCGAAATCAGGTCGTCGCCCTCGTAATATCCATTTTTATATGCTTATTCGTATTTTATGGGTTCGATTTACTATCAGAGCTTTTTGTTTCAGGTAAAGAAAAGACTGTAATAGTATCTCTTGGCTTAAGTTATCATTATGAATTAATGAGGCGGAGTGTTATTCAGGTTAGTGATATATCATCTGTATTTAACTTGCTTGTATTCTTTGTTTTACTGTTTGTTTTAGTGTACAAAATCCAAAAACGAATAGTGTGTATATTTATTGTTTTAATATCCATTCTCAATATTATTTTCTTTTTTATTCCCAATTATAGATTTGACTTCAGCGCTGATCAACGCTATACTTTGAGCGATTATAGTATTAATCTGCTGGAAAACTTAGACAAAGATCAAACTTTTACTATCAATATTTATCTAACCGGCGATCTGAATTATGGTTTCCAACGGTTGCGCAACGAAACCGACAATAT
>RRZU011561878.1_pt1 | contig 17757 bp, 15 predicted proteins | sample 2165561 | NCBI WGS metagenome assembly RRZU01 (sample SAMN10456909, study PRJNA506462) | wastewater metagenome | isolation source: wastewater sludge | place: USA: Moscow, Idaho | reverse complement strand
GCGGCACGCTGGAGCCGATCTCGGCGTCGACGATCCTGTCGACGGTGAGGACATCGCCGACAGCCACCTTGTGCTGGCGTCCGCCGCTGCGCACGATCGCGTACACGCCTGACCTGCTTTCCTACGAAAATCTGTCGTCTGGTCGAACATCGGGCTCGGGCCCGGGTCCGTTTGGTGCCGGAGGCAACTCCCACTGAAGAGACCACACAGGGTTCGCCCGCGCAGGCACCGGGAATCAAGATTACTCGGCACCTCCGGCAGGGTCAAACCCGAGGCCTTGCTCTTGCCGAGGTTCCCCGTCCGGGTGGGCGTCGAGGGTCGCAGGTGCACGGCCCTCGACGCCCCAGCGAGCTGTCACCGGCCAGGTGAGGCCTTGGGCATCAAGCGGTCGTGCAGCGGGGCCCGGAAGATCCCGTGAGGGTCGAGTCGATCGAACGTCGCGGCGGCACGCCGGAATCCCGGTACCTGTTGAGGAATCCACGTGCTCAGGGTCGCCGCGTCGGTCCAAGGGCCCTGCGCCGAGGTGGCGAAGCGCTTGGCCCACTCCGGACGCGCCACACCCCACTCAGCGGGCAGCGTGGTGAACCACCGCTCCAATCCGGCAAACAAGGCGTCCGTGCGAGGGCTGCCGGGCAGATTCAGCACGTCCAACCACACCGCCGTATCCAAATCGGGCCGCCCTGGAACCGGGGCCGCCGCGGACAACAGGGCCTGCTGGGCGACCGGAATCCCCGTGTCCTGGGGATGGTCGAGGCCCGTGATCCGGATCTCACATGTGTTGTTCGCCGGGTAGAAGCCCTCGCCTTTGAACTGCTCGATCAAGCGGAGCTAGTGGCGGGTGAACTCGTGCACGACCCGCTGGACCTGGGCGCGCGACGTGAGGACGACGTGACTGCCCGCCGAGACTTTCAGCGTGGTCGGCTTCACGAAGTTCAAGAAGCACCGCGCCTCACCCCACATGTCGCGCGCTCCCGACGCCGTGAGTCCGGCCGCAGCAACGGAGAACTGGGTCGCCGTGGCCGTAGGGGTTAACGACCAGGACCCTCGCGTCATCCGCGCGATGATCGAGGCGACCGCGTCCGGGAGGTTGTCGGCGAACGGATAGTTGTAGGGGCCGAATACCGGACGACTCCCGCGGGGGCGCTTCGGCTCCACATCCCACGCCTGGATCCACGGGTAGGACGTCATCGCGAACCAGATGAGCCCGACGCGTCCATGTTTGTCCACCAGGGCGCTCAACGACTGCTCCCCCGCCTCCTGTGGCGCCGCGAACAGGACTTCTTGATGGATCGAGGTGATATTGCGGCAGCGCAGGTGATAGTTCGGCACGGTCTGGAGGACGACCTCCGTCACCACCGTCCGCCCCAGGCTCACCAGCAGGGCTCCCGCGTCCGCCTCAGATCGCTGAACCGTCCTGAGTTCGTAGGCCCGGGAGGCGGGGTTCCAGACCACTGCAGTGATCTCGACCACCGTGTTGCTGAGCGTCCCATAGGTCGCGCCTTCGGGGACCGTCTCTCCGCGGCGAGGCAGGTTCGTGCCGTGACCGTTGACAGCGAGGACGCCTGCTACCGTCACGTCGCCCGGCGCCGGCGCCCCGATCAGTGATCGCCCCTGCCGCGCCAGGTAGCGCAACAGCGCCTCCATCTGAGCGCCGCCTTGAACCCGGACACGCTCCGGGGAATCCATCCGCATCGCGTCCAACTGGCTGGTGTCGATCAGAACCACCTTCGCGGATGCCGACGTGTCGTCCTCCGCCACCAGCGGCGACCAGTTGTGGCCGCAGCCCCGCGGACGCAGGCGATACCCGGCCCCGGCCGCCCAGTTGGCGATCTGTGCCACCTCGTCGGGACTGCGGACGGTGGAGGTCCACAGCCGATCGGTGGAGATGGTCTTGTCCCAGTTCTCGAAGACGGCCCGGTGAAGGTCGACCGCGGCAGGGAAACCTCGCGGCACCTCCCCGGGTGAAGCCTCCGCTCGCGTGATCGTCCCGACCTGAACCCAGGCCGCAGCGGCGAGCCCAAGACCCACAGCGGCGCGACGGGAAAAGGGGGGTGCATCGCTTTTCGTCACAATCTCCTCATTCTCTGCATCACCTTGTTTGCGCTTCTCCGCGTCCCCATGCCAGGAAGCAAGGGGAAAGCCAATGGCGGGCTCGCGGCCGCGAAGGCCCGCGAGCCCACCATTCATGAGACATCGACGCAATTCAGCGCCGATTCATGACGATCAGCGAGGGCTGTAGCTGAGCGTGCAATAGGTCCGGAACTGGGTGAACCCGCCCAGCGTGCGAACCGTGGCGGGCAGATGGAAGGCCCCGTCGGCATACGCGTACTCGATGACATCGAAGGGGGTATGCAGCGTCACCCGGTAGTGGGCGATGTCTCGCCCGTGATCCCGGAAGTTGGCATTCAGCCAGCGCAGGGCGCTCAAAGGGCTGCACAGCGGGATGACCGCCAAGGTTGTGTCGTGCGTGGGGGCGGTGACGCCGTCGCCGATCCCTTGGGCCTGCGCGGCCGGTGCGGTGACGACGGCGCTACCGATCAACGCGACGGTCGCGATTCCGGCCGCGAGGGCATGGCGAAGCTTCTTCATGGGGTGGTCCTTTCGCTTTCCATCCGCAACGGGGTTGCGAGGGGTGATGGAGATGGGGGGTAGATAGGACGGGCCTCACAGAAGGGAGGCCGCTTCACGATAAACATCTTTCCTCGGGCAGCGCTACCCGCGATTCACCCCTCGCCTTCCATTGCCCCTCGGACAATCGGGCACCCCTGAATCGAAGCGCCACCGGCTCCCCTTACTCCCCGGCGGACAGGAATGCCAAGACCGCGCGGACGCGTCGGTTGTCCTGGCCCGGTCCCAGATTCAGCTTGGTGAAGATGTTGGCCACATGTTTACTGACCGCACCGGCCGACAGGAACAAGGCCTCGCCAATCTGCGTGTTGGAGTTGCCCCGCGCCATGAGTTCCAGGACCTCCAACTCACGCGGCGTCAACGACCCCAGCCGCGAGGGCGTGCGATGCATCAGACGGGCCGCCACGTCCGGATCCACCACGACGCCACCGGCCGCCACCACGGCCAGGGAACGGAGGAAGTCGGCGACCTCAGCGACGCGATCCTTCAACAGGTAGCCCAGGCCTGCGCCCGCATCCGGAAGGCCACCCCGGTCATGATCGAACAATTCGCGGGCATACTCGGGCGCCACGTATTGGCTGACCAGCAGCAGAGCGATCTCGGGATGGGTGGCGCGGATCCTGAGCGCTGCACGCAGGCCGTCGTCTGTGAGGGTGGGCGGCATCCGCACGTCGGTGATGACGACGTCGACGTCCGCGTGATGCATCTCCACCTGGGCGAGGAGGTCATCTGCATCGCTGGCCCGCCCCACGACCTCATGGCCTTGGCGTTCCAGCAGCCCCGCGATCCCCTCGCGCAGCAGTGCGGAGTCGTCGGCCACAATGACCTTCATCGGTTGTCCTTCCCGGGTTGCAGCGGTGTGACCCCGGACTCGCCATGCCGCAGCAGCAGCGGGATCCGCGCCACCACCGACGTGGGTCCGCCGACCGGGCTGCTCAGCGTCAGGTCGCCCCCAAAGGTCCGCAGCCGCTCCCGAATCCCGACCAACCCATGCCCACCGGTCAAGAGGGCCCCACCAGGTCCATCATCGACGACGCTCACGTGAAGGGCGGTGTCGGCCACGACCAGGATGCTCACATGGGCGCCCGGCGCGTGCTTGGCGGCATTGGTCAGCGCCTCCGACGCGAAGAACCACGCGCTGCTCACCACGCCGTCGGGCAGCGGCGGAAGCGGAAAAGGAACCCGCACGTCGACCGGATCGGATGAGCCGGAGAATCGCTCCCCCAACTCCCGCACGGCGGCTTCCAGACCGCGCTCGGTCAGCGTCCGCGAATGCACCCCTCGGACGGTCTCCCGCAGAGTCCGCAAGGCCCCCGAGGTGTCGCGCTGAGCCTCGACCAGGAGCGACTCCACGGCCGCCAGTGCGGGCGAGTCACCGCTGGCACGCGCCGCATCCAGCATCAACAGCGCTTCACCGACCTTCATCGACGACGCGACAATGAACTGCTGAGCGCCGTCGTGCAGATCGCGCTCGATCCGCGCACGTTCGATCTCGAAGGCCTCCACGATCGTGCGCCGTGACGCCGTGAGTTGCTCCACGGCCTTCGCATAGCCGGGCCCCTCCCCCACGGTCTCTCGTCGACGCCTGAACACGCCTTCATCTTGCCAGCGTGGCGCTGCGGATGCCCGATGGGGGTAGAGCTAGCTCCACCCCCACGACGGGCTCCAGCCCCATGGTGGGCGACGACGGGTCCGGGCTGGGTTGAGGCTATGAACACCACCAGCGTCACTCCCGTCACCGGCACCCTGAGTGCCCGCAACCTCGTTAAGCGCTATGGCTCCGTTGTGGCATTGGGGGGCGTCACGCTCGATCTGCAGCCCGGCGAGAGCGTCGCGATCATGGGGCCCTCGGGGTCGGGCAAGTCGACGCTGCTGCACTGCCTGTCTGGGATCCTTCCGCCCGACGAAGGGGAGGTCACCCTGGGGCATCTGCCCGTCTCGCAACTCTCGGACGCGCAACGCTCACGTCTGCGCCGCGACCGCTTCGGTTTCGTGTTCCAAGACGGTCAGTTGATCGGGGAACTGCCGGCCCGCGAGAACGTGGCGTTGCCGCTCTTGCTCGACAACGTCCCGCGGGCCGAGGCGCTACGCCGCGCCGACGAATGGCTCGCACGGCTCGGTCTGGAATCGATGGTGGGCCGTCGCCCAGGGGAACTTTCCGGCGGACAGGCCCAGCGTGTGGCCATCGCCCGGGCGTTGGTCCACAATCCGGCGGTCATCTTCGCCGACGAACCCACCGGCGCGCTCGACCAGGCCACCGGGCACGAGGTCATGCAAGTGCTCACGACCACGGCACGTTCGACGGGCTCGACGCTGGTCGTCGTCACCCATGACGTGCACGTCGCGCACTGGTGCGGTCGCCTGATCGAGATCCGCGACGCCCTCGTGCATTCCGACACGCGTCAGGAGGCCTGAGCCATGGCGAACACGCTCGCCTTATCCACCAGGCTCGCCACGGCACGGCTGCGCGACCCCAAGGGCACCGGCGCCCTGGACGCCTTCGCCTTGGTCGCCTACGGGGTGGCGTCCTGGTTGGCCTTCGTCGTCGCTTCGGGAACGTGGATGTTCTTCCGACGTCTCGAGTTCCCCTCCGCATGGCTGGCCGCACAAAAGACCGGCTCCGCCACCATGCCCTCCTTCGCCGACATGTTCGGATCCACCTACGTGATCTTGGCGCTGGTTGCCTGCGCCCTGCTCATCGTCCCGATCTTGACCCTGGGCGGCGCGGCGGCGCGGCTGGGCGCCCGCGGACGCGCCCGGCGCTTGGCGTCCCTGCGCCTCATCGGGATGACCAGCGGAGAGATCGTCGGCATGTCCGTCGTGGAGAGCCTGGTCCAGGCACTCGCCGGGATCGTGCTCGGGGCCCTGGCCTGGGTGGCCACCATCCCCGCCCTGATGCTGTTGTCCTTCCAGAACCAACACATCGGTGCCGTGGAACTCCTCATGCCCTGGTGGCTGTGGCTCGCCGTCGTGGTCGTGTTGCTGGGGTTAGCGGCGCTCTCGACGGCCTTCGGGCTCACCCGGGTGAGCATCTCCCCTCTCGGCGTAGCACGCCAGACCACAGCACCGCCCCTGTCGCGCAGCCGCGTCCTCGCCTTGCTGGGGGCGGTCGTGGCCGTCGGTGTCCTCTCCTTCGTGATCCGGATTCCGGTTGGCGCGATGGTGGTCGGCGCGATCCTGTTCGGCGTCCTCGCGCTGGGAATCGGGCTGTTGAACCTGTTCGCGCCCTGGTTGCTGCAGACCTTGGCGCGGATGGGCGTCGTCACGGGCAACCCGGCCCGGCTCATCGCGATGCGTCGCATCGTCGCGGACCCACGCGCGGCGTGGCGCAACGTGTCCTCCATCGCCTTGATCGGCATCATCGCTGGCGCCGTCGCGGTTGTGCCGACCGACGGCAGCCAGTTCCAGGGCATGAGCGAGGTGAACGCCATGGTGATGCTCGACATCCGCAATGGCGCCCTGCTCACCTTGGTGATCGCGCTCCTTGTCGGTGCCACCTCAACCGCCCTGGCGCAGGCCTCCGATGTGGTCGATCGCAGCGACGAACTCGTTGCCCTGGACCGCATGGGTGTCGAGCCGGGGGTGGATGCTGCCGCCCGCAGGCATCAAGTGCTTGTGCCCCTCCTGGGGACCTTGCTGATCTCGCTCACCCTCGGAGTGCTGGTCGGTCTGCCCGCGTTGACCACCAAGCCCGACCTGTTCATGTGGAGCACGTCCAGCGGCATCATTCTGCTCGCCACAGTCGTGGCCGCCGTGGTTCTCACCCTCTTGGCAGCTGAGGCCACGCGTCCGCTCCGGCGACGCGCCGTGCTCCAGCAGGTCCGCCGCAACGACTGACCCGCCCGCCCGGACGCGAGCGCCGACATGCCATGCTGAAGCCATGGATTTCCGCAACCTCTACGCCCACGGTTTCGTGCGCGTCGCCGCCGCGACGTTCCCGTTGAAGCTCGTGGAGCCCGCCGCGAACGGGGCAGCGGTGCTGGCCGAAGCGACGCGGCTGGACGCCGACGGTGCGCGCCTGGTGGTGTTCCCCGAGATGTGCATGGTCGGCTACTCGATCGACGACCTCGTCGTGCAGGATGCGGTGCTGGACGGAGTCCAGGCCGCATTGGCCGACCTCGTCGCCGCGTCCCTCGATCTCGGCCCGGTGCTCGTCGTCGGAGCGCCGCTGCGCAGCCTCAATCGTGTCTACAACTGCGCGGTCGTCATCCATCGCGGCCAGGTGCTGGGGGTCGTGCCCAAGGTCTACTTGCCTACCTACCGAGAGTTCTACGAGGCCCGCACGCTCGCCTCTGGCGAGGACGTCACCGGAGAGATCGCCGTGGCCGGTCAGGACGCCCCCTTCGGCCCCGACCTGCTGTTTTCGGCGGTCGATGTGCCCGGCTTCGTCCTGGCCGTCGAAATCTGCGAAGACATGTGGGTGCCGGTCCCCCCTGCCGCGGAGGCGGCCCTCGCCGGGGCCACCGTCATCGCCAACATCTCCGGCTCGCCCATCACCGTGGCCAAATCGGTCGACCGGCACCTGCTGTGTGCGTCCGGATCGGCGCGCTACCTGGCCGCCTACCTGTACGCGGCCGGCGGGGAAGGCGAGTCGAGCACCGACCTGGCGTGGGACGGCCAGACGATGATCTACGAAAGCGGGACTCTACTGGCCGAGTCCGAGCGGTTCCCGCGCGGACCGCGCGCGTCCGTCGCCGACGTCGACCTGGGAACTTTGGGGCAGGAGCGGCTGCGTCAAGGCACTTTCGACGACAACCGCCGCGTCCACGGTGAACGAACCGGCAGCTACCGGACGGTCGAGTTCGCCCTCCAGCCCCCCAGCGGCGACCTGGGATTGCGACGCCCCGTGGCCCGCTTCCCCTTCGTCCCCGCCGACCCGCAGCGGCTGGCACAAGACTGCTACGAGGCGTACAGCATTCAGGTCGCCGGGCTGGAGCAGCGGCTGCGATCGATCGGCCAGCCGAAGGTCGTCATCGGCGTGTCCGGGGGGTTGGACTCGACCCACGCCCTGCTCGTGGCCGCCCAGGCGATGGACCGCCTCGGACGCCCGCGCACCGACGTCCTCGCGTTCACGATGCCCGGGTTCGCCACCAGCGACCACACCCGCACCAACGCCACCGAACTCGCACAAGCCCTCGGCGTCAGCTTTGAAACCCTCGATATCACCGGCGCCTGCCGCGCCTTGTTGGAGGAGATCGGGCACCCGTTCGCCGACGGTCAGCCCGTCTATGACGTCACCTTCGAGAACGTTCAAGCGGGCATGCGCACCGACTTCTTGTTCCGGATCGCGAACCAGCGCGGCGGCATCGTGCTGGGCACCGGGGACCTGTCGGAATTGGCCCTGGGGTGGTGCACCTACGGGGTCGGGGATCAGATGAGCCACTACAACGTCAACGGCGGCGTGCCGAAGACCCTGATGCAGCACTTGATCCGTTGGGTGATCGCCTCGGACCTGTTCGGCGACCGCGCCGACGCGGTCCTCACGTCGATCCTCAACACCGAGATCACACCCGAACTGGTCCCCACGGTCGAGGGCGCCAAGCCTCAGTCCACCCAGGACTCGATCGGGCCGTACAACTTGCAGGACTTCACGCTGTACTACGTCTTGCGCCATGGCATGACGCCCAGCAAGATCGCGTTCCTCGCCGAGCATGCGTGGGGTGATGCGACCCTCGGCGCTTGGCCGGCTGGATTCCCGGCCAGCGAGCAGGTCTCCTACGACTTGCCCACGATCAAGAAGTGGCTCGGCGTTTTTTGCAGCCGCTTCTTCGGCTTTGCCCAGTTCAAGCGCTCCGCGCTGCCCAACGGCCCCAAGGTGGTGCGCGGTGGCTCGTTGTCGCCACGCGGTGACTGGCGCATGCCCTCGGACGCCTCCGCCCGGCTGTGGCTCGATGATCTGGAAAGGAACGTCCCGTGACACAGCCGATTCGAGCGGTCATCTTCGACGTGGCCCAGGTGATCGTGCAGTGGGATCCACGCCTTCCCCTTCAGGGAGAACTCGACAAGCAAGCGGTCGACGCCTTCGCTCACCACGACCGGTTCTGGGCGTTGAACGCCGAGGCCGACGCGGGGCTGCGGATCGCCGACATGCGCGTCCGGATCGACGCGGAGATGCCGGAGGTTCGCACCGCCTTCGACACGTATGTGCGCAACTTCGCCCGCTGCGTTCCGGGCCCCATGCCTGGCACCACGGAAGTGATTGGCGAACTCCAGGCTGCGGGACTGCCCGTGTACGGTCTGTCGAACTGGTGGGCGGAGAACTTCACCGTGCCCCGAGCTATGGCCCCCGTGATCGACCGCTTGCACGACGTGATCGTCTCCGGCGAGGTCGGCCTCGCGAAGCCTGACCCGGCGATCTTCCAGTTGGCGGCGACCCGGTTCGGGCTGGCCCCTGCGTCCACCCTTTTCGTGGACGACTCACAGGCCAACATCGAGGCGGCCGCGCAGGTGGGGTATGTCACTCACCACTTCCTCGATGCCGAGGGGCTGCGACGTGAGCTGGTCCACCGCGGGGTGCTCTCCGGCTGAGAGCCGCGCCGCGCAGTAGCGGCGTCAGTCGAAGGGCCAGGCCTCGACCATGCCGGGCTCGCGGGCCGGTTCGAGGTAGTGCTCGACGCCCAGCATCGCCGAAAAGGCCTCGGGCGGCAGTTGCAGCATGCCGGCCGCATCGGGCTGGCTGGCGTGGGCGGCCAACGCTGCCCGTTTGATGGGCAGTTCGTCGGTGATGTCGACCGCCCAATTGAGGTGCGCCTGCGGCGTGCCGACGGGGTTGCCGTCGTCCATCGGCGCGTCGACGTCCCACTCCTCGAAGCCCGCTGCGGCCGCCGCGGCAGCGAAGCTGCGCATCCGGTCGCGGTTCATGCTGACTTCGAGGTACCTCGGGGTCCGGGCCGCCAGATCGGCAGCCCGCCGCGTCACGCGGTGAACCTGAATGTGGTCGGGGTGCCCGTAGCCGCCATGCCAGTCGTACCCGATCACGGCGTCCGCGTTCTCGGCGTCCAGCACGTCAGCGATCTGGCGGGCCACCACGTCGACGTCGGCCTGCATGAAGGCACCCTCGGCGGTGTTGCACTCCCACCCGCGCATCCCCGAGTCGTGGTACGGCAACCACACCAGCCGTTGTGCCCCGGTGATCTCCGCGGACGCTTCAGCCTCGCGGTGGCGCAGGTCGGCCAAGGATCCCGCCTGCCCTTCGGGCAGCGTGCCTTGGTTACCGTCGGTGGCGTAAACGATCACCACACGGTCGCCGCGCGCGACAGCGCGAGCGATGGTTCCGGAGGTCTGGCTGGCCTCATCGTCGGGATGGGCATGCACGAACACGAGCGTTGACACGCCCGCAACTGTGCCATCACCAAGGCACCTGCCCAAACGGCCCACGTCAGCGTGGACGCGGGCCCCAGGGATCAGGGACGCAGCGGCCGACCGTAGGCGTCGCGCGGGTTACCGGCCAAGATGACGATCCCGTCGATGAAGCCCCACAACCCACCGACGCCGAACGTGATAATCGTCACCAGGAGTTGCATCACCCCCATCCCGATGTTGCCCATGTAAAAACGGCCCACGCCCAGGGAACCCAGGAAGATGCCCAGCAATCCGGCGACGAGTTTGCTCTTGTCGGAGTAGGGCAACCCACTCACCGGATCCACCCCATAGGACGATCCGACGGCCAGCCCGTACCCCGGAGCTTGGTACCCGTAGGAACCACCCGAAGGCGCCGGGTATTGATTGCCCGTTGACCCCAACGGTTGCCCATAGGGCGGCTGCGGCGCCGAGTACGGCGGCTGGGGGGCATAAGGCTGCGACGTACCGAAGGAGGGCTGCTCCCCGTAGGACTGCTGCGGGCTGTACGGCTGCTGTGCGCTGCCGGGCTCCTGCTCCCCCGCACCCGGCTGGCCTTGCCCATAGGGCGAGAACGGCCCAGCGGCGGGTGCGGCCCCGTCGTCGTAGGCGGGCAGGGAGGAAGCGCCCGACATCAGTTGCTCCTCGTAGGGGCTCGACACCTGCGGGAACGGCGGTTCCCCAGAGATGAGGGGGTTGGTGTAGCTCGACGGCCCAGGGTCGTTGCTGGCGGGGGGACGGTCGCCGTCAGTCATGGCTCCTACTTTCGCTGGTTGGACGTCCGAACTATAACGCCGGGGGCCGACATCGCTCTCCCCTGCCTGTCCGGGACACCGTTTGGGGGCTGGACCAGGGGCGCCCAGCTTGGGTGCCCTGCCACCGCATGGAAAACTACGACGGTGGGTTTCATGACGATGTCCCCAGGAGATGCCCAGCGGCTGAGCCGGTTGCGGCGCATGAAGTCCGTTGCTCTTGCCCTCTTGGGCGTGGCTGCCGTCATCTATGTGATGACGCTGCGTCTGGATCATTCCGGTGTGTGGGGCTACGTCAACACCGCGGCCGAGGCGGCCATGGTCGGCGCGATGGCGGACTGGTTCGCCGTCACGGCGCTTTTCCGGCACCCCCTGGGCATCCCGATCCCCCACACCGCGATCATCCCCCGCAAGAAGGATGAGCTCGCGGGTTCGCTCCAGTCCTTCTTCGCCGACAACTTCCTCACCGAGTCCGTCGTGCGCGAGCGCCTGGCCAGCGCACACCTGGCACGCAGGTTGGGCGTGTGGCTTCAAGACGACGCCCACGTGACACGCCTGGTCAGTGAGGCAGTGCGGCTGATGAAGAGCGCGGTGGGCAAGGTCAAAGACGAAGACGTGATCGCGATCGCGAACGATGTGCTGCTCCCGCGCCTAGCCAAGGAGCGCATCGCGCCCATGACGGGGGCCTTGCTGGAAGCGATCATCGAAGACAAGGCGCACACCGGCCTCGTGGATCTGTCGGCGCGCGAACTGCACGCCTGGCTGAGCAAGAACCCGCAGTACTTCACCACCGCCCTGCACGACCGGGCGCCCCGCTGGTCACCCCACTTCGTCAATCAGCGCATCGTCTCGGCGCTGTACTGGCAGGCCCTGGATTGGGTGGCTGCCCTCCGCGATGATCCCGACCATCCCACGCGACAAGCCCTGGACGCCCTGTTGCTACGAATCGCCGACGACCTGGGGCACGACGAGGGCGTGCAGGCACGAGCTGAGGCCCTCAAGGTCAAACTCCTCACCCATCCGCAGACCGGTGAGACGGTGCTCTCGTTGTGGCGCAGCCTGCAGGTCAGCCTCAACGACGCCTTGGATGAACCGAGCTCGACCCTGCGGGCGCGCGTGATCAGCGCCGTGAAGTCCTGGGGTTTGAGCCTCACCGAGGACGGCGCCCAACAGGCACGGGTCGACCAGTTGGCGGCGGACGCCGCCGGGTACCTCGTCGCGACCTATGGCCGCGAACTGAGCTCGGTCATCAGCCATACGATCCGCCAATGGGATGGCCGCGATGCGGCAAACCGCATCGAGCTCTATGTCGGGCGCGACCTGCAGTTCATTCGCATCAACGGCACGGTGGTGGGCGCATTGGTGGGGCTGATCATCCACGGCCTGACCCAGCTTCTCAGTTGAGCTGCTGGCTGGGGACGCGCGGGCTTTTCCGTCCTCAGCCTTGCCCCGGGTCGAGCACGACAATGCCAGGCCCAAGAGCACCACTTGGTTCCTGCATCAGTCGTGCCGCCTCCTGGCGACCAACCACGCGCGTCACCAGCAGTGCAGGATCCAGGCCCTGGTCGATCAGCGCAAACAGGGCGGGATAGTCCACCGCCGCCATGCCATGGCTGCCCAGGATCGACAACTCCCAGCCGATCACCCGCGACAGCGGCAAGGGTGGATCCTCGGTCACCAGCCCCACCTGAACGTGACGCCCCTGCCGACGCAAACTCAGGATGCCCAACGCCGCAGTGTCTGCTGAACCCACCGCGTCAAGAGCCACGTGTGCCCCACCCGTCACCTGGAGGATCTCCTCCAGCGCTCCGGGGCCGGCTTCGACGAGCACCTGTGCACCGAGGCGTCCGGCGAGAGCCAATGCGTCCGCGCTGCGATCCACCACGACCGGCTGAGCCCCCAGAGCAGCGGCGATCATCACCGCACTCAGGCCGACGCCGCCAGCCCCCACGACGACCACCCACTCACCGGGGGCGAGGTGGGCCCGCTGCGTCAATGCCCGGTGGGCGGTAGCAAATCGGCACCCCAGGCTGGCTGCCGCGGCGAAACTCACGGTGTCGGGCAGCCCCACGAGGTTGGTGTCTGCAGCGCGCACCGTCACGAACTGCGCATGCGTCCCTGGGTCGGTGAACCCCGGCTGGGTCTGGTGGGGGCACACCTGGGCCTGGCCCGCCCGGCACCAGGCACAGGTGCCGCAGCCGTGCACGAACGGCGCCGTGACGCGGTCGCCCTCGCGCCAGCGCTCAACGCCGGGCCCGACGGCGGCCACGACACCCGCACATTCGTGACCGGGCACCTGCGGCACATGGACGCTGTCGTCGTGCCCGGCCCACGCGTGCCAATCACTGCGACACAGTCCTGAGGCGGCGACCGCGATCACCGCTTCGCCGGGGCCAGGAACGGGGCGTGGCAGGTCGACGACTTCGACCTGCCCACCAAAGGATGTGTACTGCAACGCCTTCATTCTTTTCCTTCCGCACGAGTCGAGAGGGCCCGGCACGCGAGTTGGACCGCCAGCCTCGTCTCCGGGTTCGCGAAGTCCAAGCCCAAGAGTTCCTGGGCCCGAGCGATCCGTTGCGCGACCGTGTTGCGATGCAGCCCAAGCGCGTGTGCGGTCGGGGCGACGGCTGACTCGTGATTGAGGTACGCCGAGACGGTGGCCAGGAGTTCGGAGCCGGGCTCCAGGAGGGGAGCCAGAAGCGCCCGCGCCGCAGGAATGAAGGTGTCAGCTTCCGACCATGCGAGCAGTAGTTGCTCCAGACCCAGGGTGTCGACCCTCACAAAGTGTCCGGTCGCGGAGCGGTTGACTGCGATGCGCGCGGCATCGCCCGCCTCGTCAATCGTGGCGGCCAGCCCGACGCCGCCGCTTTCGAGGGTTCCGACGCCGGTCGCGATGTTGAAACGGCGCTGGAGGGTTGCGTGGAGGCCACGCAGGGCCGCGACCCAGCGTTCGAGTTCCGGGGGTGGGGGCTCGGCGCCAAAGGTGAGCCAGCCGCTGACCCCGCCTCCGCTCGTCGTCGCGTGCGAGTCGATGGCCAGTCCTGACAGTTCGGCTTTCACCACCCGCAGCAGGGCCAAGGCATCGATGCGGCCGCGACCGATAATGCGGAATCCCAGGTGGACCCCTCCGGTGCGCCACCCGCGCTCGATCATGCGCCGGGAGAGGTCATCCTCGATGCGGCCGGGGGACTCCAGGAACTCCCGCAACAGCCCCGAGGCGACAGCGACATCGTTGACGTCTGCCACCTCATCGATGAGGAGCCGGGCCGCCACCGCTGGCATGGCCACCTCCGCCGCCACGCCCAGGGCCGCGAGGTGGGCGCGTTCCATCCCCTGCCCGAAGATGACAAACCTCAACCCGGTCCGGCTCGCGCTGTCGACCCGGACCGATGCTGCCGTGAAAGGGGGATCGGTCACGAAATCCAGCCATGGTGCGAAGTCCATGGCACGCAACAGTTCAGGTGCGACATAGCCACCTGCCGACGCCAGCACCCCCTCGGCATCCACCAGCGCTACCCCGTGTCCCAGACCTGAGCTCAGGTGCCGGAGCAAATCGGCCAGGTTGTCGGCCGGGTAGGCGATCGAACGGGCCACCTTGCGCACATAGTCCAAGGTGAGGGCGTCCTTGCCTTCGCTGAGGTGCCAGCAGGCCCGGGCTAGCGTCAGCGAATCCTCGACAGCCATCAGTTGGATCCCCAAGCGTTGACCCAACCGGCGCGTCCCCTCCCCCAGCCGGTGCCCTCGCGGCAGCGCCAACCCGGTGAATCCCAGGTCATGGACTCGACGGATGAGCGCATCCTGCTGCCAGGGCTCGCTCGGTGGTTCGACGCCCAGGATCGCCAGCCCTCCCGGTACCGCGGTGAGGTCGCGCGCATCGAGAGACCAGACGATGCCGTCCCACACGCTGGGCAACTGATCCGGTTCGGCCTCACGGGGCCGCACCACCGCCAGTCCCCCGTTGTCGGGCAGCGCGAGCAAACCGGCAAGCGTCAGCGGATTCATGCACGCCTCGGCTCGGTCAACCCGAATGCCCGGGTGTCTACGGCCCTGAGTCGCGCCTCACGCTCTCGCCACCAGGTTGGGGCGGGAATCCCCAGGAGGGTGACGTGCCGAGGTGGCGTCAACGCATCGACCTCCAGGATGTCTCGTGAGATGGAATCCACGGCGACGATGATGTCGGGCACCTCAGCGATCACGGCTCCATCACGCAGCAGCATCACGAACTCTGATCCGGCGACCAGGCGCAGGATCGCCCCGTCGTCCCCGGCGACCTCGATCGAGGACGCGGAGGTGGCCGAGCGCTCCGCGACGTCCACGACGCGCCCGACGCCGAGGAGACTCACACCCAGATCGTGCGCGAGCCGCGAGGCCGCCCCGGGGCCCGTAGCTTCGAAGGCACGCCCCAGGCTCAGGGCTCGGGAGACGGTCCCGCCGATGGCGTGCTCGCGCAGGTCACCCACCGTGAACCCGGCTACCAGAACCTCGTTGGCGCCGCCCGCCTGCACCAAGGCCGAGCGGACGATCTGTTCCACGTCCCCCCGCACAGGACTCTCGACCAGCGTGATGCCTTGATCACCCGTGGATGCCGCGCACACCACGCCGGGAACGGCGTCAACGATGAGGCTCATCTGGTCAAGGCCCGGCAGTGCGCGTCCCATGAAGTCGGCATCGACGAACCGCAGGCCCCCGGTCAGCAACAGGGGCGTCAGACCATTCAGCCCGGCACCCTCGATCGCACAGACTGCCCCGGGCGCCGTCCCGGTCCAGCGGTGGGCAGCCGCCAGCAGACGCTCGAACGCCTCAACCCGTGGCAAACGCTCGGCGAGGAGGTAGGTCGATCCAGCGATGCCGACGGCAACGCACGGTGTGCTCGGGTCGAGCCCCTCGCTCTCGTGCAGCGCGACCGGCCACGACACTGTCCGGCGCACCACGCTTTCCAGAATCGCGGTCCGTCCGCCACCGCCGGATCCCAGCAATGAGAAACCTCGCGCCAAGGCAGCGAGGTCGTCGACCCCCAATGTCGCCGGCATGGATCAAGCGTAAGGAGCCAGGCGCTCCACGGGCGCAAACGTCTCATGGAGCCCGAAGGCGGCTGGTCCGAAGGTGTCCAAGGCCGCTGGCGTGCGCATCATGTCGGGTGTCGAGATGCCCACGACCGTGACACGTTGGCCATAACGCAGCCCCTCGGTGGTGATCGGTTCGGCAGTGTCGGAGGCCGTCACGCAGATCAGGTCCGGCACGATCGCCACCAGGGAACCGTTCCTGCGGGCCAGCAGGTTCTCGTTGTGGAACTCGATCTCCAGCGTGTGAGTGCCATCGACGATCCGCGCTCGGCCAGAAGCGAAGCCGTGCTCGGTTCGGCGTTCGACATCGGCGACCTTTCCGCGAAACAGCGTCACCATGTGGGGATACAGCGTGCTGGCCAGCGTCTCGGCGATGGCGTCAAAGGGGTCAGCATGGCCAGCCCGCGCCTGCGCGATCGCCCGGCCCAAACGCAGGGCCATCGAGATCGTGCGCGGTACGGCGGTGCGGCGCACCTGCTCGCCAGTCATCGCGTACTCGGCGATGTGCCCGACTCCGCCCAGCCTGACGGTCACGCCGCGAGCAAGCCACTCCATCTGCCGGTTGTCGGCCCCCGTGTCGATGATGACTCGCTCCCCCCGCTCCCCGGCCAGGGCGAGCGGGGATCCTTGCACGCCGTAGACGGCGAAGGTCTCCATCGACAGTTCGGGAAAGGCGCGTCCCATCCCGTCGGCGTCGACCACGGGCAGGCCCGTCTCGGCTGCGACCACCAACGGAATCATGGAGTTGATCCCACCGCACTCGATCGGCATGGTCGCGTCCGCTCGACGCCCCAGGTGTTCCTCCAGGGTGCGTAGCGCCAAGGTGGGTTCGATCCCCGCCGGGATCTTCTCCAGCATCACGGTCGGGGCACCCATCTGGGCGGTGGGGATGACGAACGCATCGTCGGCCAGGTCGTCCGGGTCGAGGATCGTGATCGCCCCATCTCCCAGCACCTGCCTGACCAGCAGCGTGCCGATGTGCGGATCGCCCCCGCCACCGGTCCCCAGCAGCGTGGCACCCCTCGCCAGATCGGGCAGATCCTCGGCCCGCAGAACCCAACTCACTGGAGTTCCCGGGGCTCGGGCGTGCCATCGAAGCGGCACGAGTCGACGTCGTAGCCGAAGTACCGCGGCCCGACCATCGACAACGCCTCGGGCTGGTGCCATCGCGGATCGCTCGGCGCCGACAGGACGCTGACCCGCTGGCCGTAGCGCAACGCCTCGGTGGTGATGGGTTCGGAGGATTCGGAGTCCACCACGATGATCAGATCCGGGGTGGTGGTCAAGATCGCGTCTTCGCGCCGCGCGATCAGGTGCTCATTTTGGAACAGCAGCGTCGTCGTGCCGTCGCTGTTCTCGATCCGCGCCTGGCCTCGCGCGAATCCCCCCGTGGTGCCCCGCTCGACGTCCACGACCTTGCCTGTGGCAATCACGCGGCCTCTCAACTGGGCGGCGGCGGCGGCCACCGGGTCCGTTTTCGCGGCTCGTGCCGCGGTGATGGCGGCCGAAATCTCGATGCTGTGACGCAGGGAGCCGGGTACCAGGGCCCGCGCTGCGGTAGCGCCGTCCATCCCGAACCCCGCGATCATGATCGAACACCCCATCTCCACGCACGCCACCCGGGCGATGCGTTCAGCCCAATGGCTCGTGGTGGTGTTCAGCACCCCGGCATTCCCCTTCTCGTCGGCGAAGCCCAACGGCGAGGCGGAGACCGAGTACAGGGTGGGCAACACCATCTGCAGTTCGGGGAAGGCCCGGCCCATGCCATCGCCATCGACGAGCGGCAGGCCCAGCACTGCCGCGGCAGCCACGGGGATGGTCGAGTTCACTCCACCGACCTCGGCGCACGTGATGTGCGTGATGGGACGCCCCAGGAACGTTCCCAGCGCGGTGACCGGAGCCGTGACCTCGTCCAGGCTGGGCAGTTTCTCCACCATGACGGTGGGGGCACCCATCATGGCCACTGTCAGCGTCTG
>RRZU011085736.1_pt1 | contig 17758 bp, 14 predicted proteins | sample 2165561 | NCBI WGS metagenome assembly RRZU01 (sample SAMN10456909, study PRJNA506462) | wastewater metagenome | isolation source: wastewater sludge | place: USA: Moscow, Idaho | reverse complement strand
GTACGCATGGCCCGGCCTTCAGCCTTGTCTAGAATGCCGCGGCGCACGAAAAGGCGGACGATGCGCTGGCGAATGGTCTGGTGCAGGGTAGCCATTTGCTCCACCATATACAAAAGCCCGAACCCGTTTCGGGCTTTTTCACGTCTGCTCGCAGCGCCAGTCCAGGCGGGCCTTCGCAGGTTTGCCTCGCGAGCGGCGCCCCCCTCATTTCCGCGCTTTTGGCCCTCCCTGGCCTCTCTGTTCTCCGTTTTTATCTGGTGGTCTCGCGAGCGTGAGCGAGGTCACTTCCTGTATTGGCGCGGGTTTTCGGTTGGTTGGTTGTGGCTGGCAACTCCTGTAGCGGGGGCGACTCAACGTAAAAATCTGCGGGTTGCCATGCGGTGGGTAGATCCCGGCCTGGAGCGGTCGTCACCAGCCATCGCTTTCCGGTAGTAGGCTAGCCCTTGGCGCCCAAGCTACGATGCCGTCCTCATCGTCAAGAGCGGGAGAAAGCATGACGAAGAAACTCGAAGAACTATTGCTAGAGGGAATCCAAGCTGTGGCGGGCGTGTCGCCCAGCATGTTCTTGAGCGTCGGCTATCCCTCTCTCGTCAAGGTCATGCAGTTCATCGAGGCCACCCCGACTGCTGCGTATGCGGACAAGAAGCTGCGCAAGCTGTTCGCCACCCATAATTGGGTGCTTGACGCCAAGCAGCTCGAGTCGTTCTTCCAGCTCGTGGGCGAGGTGCAGTTCTGGATGCTCGCCAAAGACAAGGGCGTCGCACTTGAACGCATCCCTGAAGCGAAGGGCAACACAGCAGACCTGAAGATGGCGGGCGCGACCCCCGGTCTTCCTCAGTTCGAGGTGAAGACGCTATCAGTCAGAGATGGCGGCTGGATGCACCTGGCCAAGATGGCAGAGGACAGCTTCAAGGCGCAGCTTGAGGTGCAGGCCAAGCATTCGCGTGGCGAGAAGGTTGCCATGAGCGTGCATAGTATCGCTCCCCACGGCAAGGTGCAGCGGGGCAAGGAGTGTACCGAGATGTGCACGAACCTCATCGACAAGGCTGTGTGTCAGCGACCGGCATATAGGATCCACTTCGTGATCGGCGTATAGGAGCCAGTGTCTGACCGGCGTAATGGAGCCAGTCCGTGATCGGCGTATAGGAGCCAGGCGCGGATCGGCGTAATGGAGCCACCGGCGACGAGGAAGTAGGCAACGGGCATTTCGAATTTCAATGGCGCATCGGTACCCTCGGCGGCTTTTTTGCCGAGGGGGCGATGAGCAGAAGGAAGATCGAGATGCACCACTACCGACAGGCCCTGATGCGGATGCGTCAGGGCGACTCCGACCGCGAGATCGCCAAGAGCCGGCTGATGGGGCGGCGCACGGCGGCGAGCCTGCGTGGGCTGGCAACGGAACGGGGCTGGCTGGCAGCCGAGACGGCGCTGCCCGACGACCGGACCATCGCCGACGCACTCGCATCGCCAAAGCGGGCCAGCACCACCCTCTCCGGTCTCGAACCCCTGCGCGACAGAATCGCCGCCTGGCTCGACCAAGGCGTCTCCGGCGTCGTCATCCACACCGCCTTGAAGCGCGAACACGGCTACACCGGCAGCTACTCCGCCGTGCGGCGGATGCTCCAGACCCTGAAACGGGCGCGGCCGCCGGAGGCTACCGTGCGGCTGACCTTCGCCCCCGGCGAAGCCGCCCAGGTGGACTTCGGCGCCGGGCCGATGCTGCCCCATCCGGCTGGCGACGTCCGTCGCACCTGGGCCTTCGTCATGACCCTATGCTTCTCCCGCCACCAGTACGTCGAGTTCGTCTGGGACCAGACCGTCGCCACCTGGCTCGGTTGCCACCGCCGCGCCTTCGAATGGTTCGGCGCCGTGCCCGAGCGGGTCATCGTCGACAACGCCAAGTGCGCCATCACCCGCGCCTGCCAGCACGATCCGCAGACCCAACGCTCCTACGCCGACTGCGCCGAGGGCTACGGCTTCCGCATCGACGCCTGTCCGCCCCACGATCCCCAGAAGAAGGGCATCGTCGAGTCCGGCGTCAAGTACCTGAAGGGCAACTTCCTGCCCTTGAAGTCCTTCCGCGACCTGGTCGACCTCAATGCCCAGGCGAAGGCCTGGGTAATGGACGAGGCCGGGCTGCGCCGCCACGGCACCACCGGCGAGGTGCCGCTTGCCCGCTTCGAGCTGGAGCGCGCCCTGCTGCGGCCCCTGCCGGCCATCGCCCCCGACCTGGGCGTCTGGTCCCAGGCGACCGTGCATCGGGATTGCCATGTCCAGTTCGAGCGCGCCTTCTACTCGGTGCCCTGGCGCCTGGCCGGCCAGCGCCTGCTGATGATCCACGATCCCGAGCGCGTGCGCGTCGAGGCGAACGTCAAGGAGACCGACATCCGCTACTTCCGCCCCGGCAAGACCGTGACGATCACGGTCGATGCCCTGCCAGGGCGGCGCTTCGAGGGTACGGTCACCCGCGTCGGGCAGGCGGCGACCAGCGAGTTCGCCCTGCTGCCCAATCCCAACCCGAGCGGCAACTTCACCAAGATCACCCAACGCCTGCCGGTGCGCATCGCCGTCCGGCAGGCGGGCGGCGCACTCAAGCCGGGCATGATGGTGGAGCTGGAGGCCGGCACCGGTGACTGACGCGCCGCCCCCGGACAGCATCGAGGGGCTGTTCGCCCGCTACGGCCTCGCCTATCGCTGGCTGGTCACGGCCACGGTCATGATGGGCACCATCGCCACCATCCTGACCGCGACCATCGTCAACGTGGCCCTGCCCGACATCATGGGCGCCTTCGGCATGGGCCAGGACAAGGCGCAGCTTTTGTCCACGGGCTTTTTGGCCGCGATGACCGGGACCATGCTGCTCAACGCCTGGATGGTCGAGAGGCTCGGCCAGCGCGCGACCTTCATGCTGGCGGTGACGGTCTTCATCGCCGCCTCCGTCATGGGCGGGCTGGCGCCAGCGGAAGGAGTGCTGATCCTGGCCCGCGTGCTCCAGGGCGGCGCGGCCGGCATCCTTCAGCCGCTCGCCATGCAGGTGATCTTCCAGGTCTTCCCGCCGGAAAAGCGCGGCTCGGCCATGGGCATCTACGGCATCGGCGTGGTGCTGGCCCCGGCCCTCGGCCCCGCGCTGGGCGGCATCATGGTGGACAGCTTCAGCTGGCGCTATGTGTTCTTTATGGCCGTACCGTTCTGCCTCGTCGGGCTGTTCCTCGCCACCCTCTTCCTGCCGGGACGGGACGCTTCGGCATCGTCGCGCAAATTCGACTGGATCGGTTTCGGCCTGATGACCGTGTTCCTGGTGACCTTGCTCAACGGCCTGTCGAACGGGCAACGTGACGGATGGTTCTCCGATTCCATCCTGCGCGACTTCGCCGTCGCCCTCGTCTCGGGCATCGGCTTCATCGTCTGGGAGTTGCGCACGCCCGCGCCCATGCTCAACCTCAAGCTGTTCACGAACCGGGTCTATGCGGGTGCGTCCGTCGTGGCCTTCATCTTCGGGGCGGGAATCTACGGTTCGACCTTCCTGATTCCGCTGTTCGTGCAGACGATCCAGGGCTACACGCCGACCCGCGCCGGCCTGCTGCTGATGCCGGCGGGCCTGATCCTGGCGGTCGTCTTCCCGATTGCCGGGCGTCTGTCCGACAAGACGCCGGCCTATGTCACGGTCATGTTCGGTCTGGCGGTCTTCGCGCTGTCGTCGTTCTTGATGACCGGCGTCGATACCGATGCCTCCTTCTGGCAGTTTGCCTGGTGGATCATGCTGGGCCGCATCGGGCTGGGCTTCATCATGCCGAGCCTGAACGCCGGCGCCCTCAAGGCGCTGCCGATGACCCTGCTCGGCCAAGGCTCGGGCGCGATCAACTTCGTGCGCCAACTCGGCGGCGCCTTCGGCGTCAACCTGCTTTTCATCACCCTCGAACGGCGCTCGCAGCTCTACGTGGACAGCTTCACGGCGGCGCAGCACGCGGGCAACAGCGCGACGGCCGGCTTGCTGCGCGATGTGACGGGCCTGCTCGCGCAGGCCGGCGTGCCGGAAGCGATTCGCCAGGCCGGGGCGATGAACTATCTCGGCCGCGTGATCTACCCCCAGGGCAACATTCTGGGATATCGCGACAGCTTCTTCATCGTCGGCGCGATCTTCCTGGCCGCCCTCGTCCCGGCGCTGATGATGCGCCGGGGGCGCGCGCGTCCGGCGCCACAGGCAAGGGACGCCATGCCTCACCCGCCATCGTCGCAGAACGCGCTCCAGCAGGGTGGATGAAGTCCGGGAGCTTTGGGTGCCTGATTGTCCCCCTGCACGCGGCGCTACAGACCGCAGGCAAGCTGATGTTGGGATGCTCACCGGCCTCGCCCGTCGTCGAAGGTGCGAAGTCCACAAAGCCCCTTGTTGGCATCGCACGGAAACAGAACCTTACGTGCTGACTGAACGGAGTCATGAAGGGCCAGCCCGTGTGGTTTATCCCGCGCGGCGCGGCGCCACCAGCCCCGCCAGCGCCACCAGCGAGAACGCGGCGCCGGCGTAGAACGTCATCGCGGGACCTGCCCACGTCCACAATCCGCCCGCGATGACGCTGGCGGCGAGCAGCGCAACCCCGCTCACCAGGTTGAACACGCCGAAGGCGGTGCCACGCAGATCGGCCGGCGCGGCGCCGGCGACGAGCGCCGAGAGCAGCCCTTGCGTTGCGCCCATGTGCAGGCCCCAGATCGCCGCGCCGAGGCCGACGGCCCAGGCGTTGGCGGCGAGCGCGAGAACAATGTCGGCAGCGATGAGGAAAATCACACCCCAGACCAGCAGGGTACGGCGGCTGACTTGGTCGGAGAGCATGCCGAAGGGGTAGGCGCTGGCCGCGTAGACGACGTTCATCACGATCAGGATCAGCGGCACCCAGGTCGCGGCAAGGCCCACGTTTTCGGCGCGCAGGAGCAGAAAGGCTTCGGAGAAGCGCGCCAGGGTCAGCACCGCGGCAAAGGCCACCACCCACCAGAAACGGCTCCCAAGCCGCGCCAGACTGGCGCGCGTGATGGGAAACGGCACCTTGGCCGCGGAGCGCGCAGTTTCGGGTTCCTCGACGACGAAGGCGATGAGCAGCACGCACACGGCGGCCGGAATGACCGCCACCCAGAACACCAGGCGGAAATCGTCGTGGCTCGCCGCCATCAGGCCCATGGCGGCGAGCGGCCCGGCGAACGCGCCCAACGTGTCCATCGCCTGGCGCAGGCCGTAGGCCGCGCCGCGCTGCGCTTCGGGCGTAATGTCGGCGATCAGGGCGTCGCGTGGGGCGCCGCGTATGCCCTTGCCGATGCGGTCGAGAAAGCGCGCGGCGAGCACGGCCGAGACGCCCGTGGCGAGGGGGAACAACGGCTTGGTCAGCGCCGCCATGCCATAGCCGATGAGCACCAGCGGCTTGCGGCGCCCCACCCAGTCGGAGATCACGCCGGAGAATATCTTGGCGATCGAGGCCGTCGCCTCGGCGATGCCTTCGATGAAGCCGACCGACATCGCGGACGCGCCCAGCACCGTGACCAGGAACACCGGCAGGAGGCTATGGATCATCTCCGAGGAGAGGTCCATGGTGAGGCTCACCAGGCCGAGTGCGACGACGCCCCTGGGCAGTTTCATGCGCGCGCTCCTCCTTCTCGTTGGCCGCTGCATCACGCCATCTGGCTGATGCTCTTACGGAAATGCGCCAGGGCGGCGAGGAAGAATACCGCACCGATGATCGCCAGCGCGAGGATGTGCGGCCAGATGACATCAAGGCCCGCGCCGCGATAGAGGATGGCCTGGGCGGCGGCGACAAAATGCGTGGTGGGCGCAAGCTCCATCAGGTTTTGCGCCAGCACAGGCATGCTTTCGCGCGGCGTGGCGCCGCCGGAAAGCATCTGCATCGGCAACAATACCAACATCATGAGCAGTCCGAACTGCGGCATGCTGCGGGCGAGCGTAGCCATGAAAATCCCCATTGAGGTGGTGACAAACAGATGCAGGGTGGCCACCGCGAGGAACAGCGTCACCGAGCCTTCGATCGGCACCCTCAACACTCCCTGAACCATGAAGTGCAGGGAAAATGCGGTGGCCAGCAAAACCACCAGGCCCATCGACCAGATTTTGCCGAGCATGATCTCGGCCGGGGTGACGGGCATCACCAGCAGGTGTTCGATGGTGCCGTGCTCGCGCTCGCGGATCAGCGCGGCGCCCGCCAGCACGATGGACAGCATGGTGACGTTGTTGATGATCTCCATCAGCGAGCCGAACCAGGCCTGCGTCAGGGCCTGGTTGAAGCGCATGCGTATCGCGATATCCACCGGGGGCGTGGCGCCGCCGCGATAACGCTGGACGAATTCGTTGACTTCACCCATCACGATCTGCTGGATGTAGCCGCTGCCGGTGAACGCCTGGCTCATGCGCGTGGCGTCCACATTGAGCTGGATGGCGGGTGCGCGTCCGGCCAGCACGTCGCGCTGGAAGTTGGGCGGGATATTGAGTGAAAAAGTGTACAGCCCCGCATCCAGCCCGGCATCCACCTCGGGCAGGGTTACCTGTTTTGGGGGCATGAATTGGGGGGGATGGAGCGCCATGATAATGCGCGTCGACAGCGGCGAGCCGTCTTCATCGACCACCGCGATGGGTACTTTGCTCAGCCCTTCCGGCATGGCGGTGGCGGCTACATAGACCTGGAAGCTGAAGCTATAGGCAATCAACACCAGCATGATCGGGTCGCGCAGCAGGCTCCACAGCTCCTTGATGCCAAGGCGATAAATGTTGGATGCCCAGGCCCTGTTCATTGCTCCTGCTTTCTCAACATGGCGATGGACAAGCCGAGTATGAACAGGGCCGCCAGAATCATCGGCGTGAAGGCGGCGTGCAGGTCCGCCATGCCCAATGCCTTGTTGAATACGCCGCGGCTGATCGCGATGTAGTGCGTGGCCGGATAAGCCTGGCCAATGATCCGGCCGGCGCCTTCGAGTGAGGAGACGGGGTTGATCATGCCGGCAAACTGGATGGCCGGCAGCATGGAGCCGATCATGGCAAAGAACATCGCCGCGATCTGGCTGCGCGTGAAGGTCGAGGCGAACAGGCCAAAGCCGGTGGAGAAGCCGACATAGATCAATGTCGCCAGTGCCAGGGTGAGGAAGCTGCCCTTGACCGGCACGTCGAACAAGGTCGTGGCAAACAGGCTCATCAGCAGAAAGTTGAGCATGGCCAGCACGATATAGGGCAACTGCTTGCCGATCAGGAATTCGCTGCGGGTGACGGGCGTGACATAGAGGTTGATGATCGAGCCCAGTTCCTTTTCGCGTACCACCGAGAGCGCGGTCAGCATGGCGGGAATCATCAGCAGCAGCAAGGGAATCACGGCGGGCACCATGGCGGGCAGGCTTTTGACATCCGGGTTGTAGCGAAAGCGTGTCTCGACGGCCGCGGCACCACTCGACAGGTCCTGGCCGAACTGGGTCTTTGCCACATCCAGCAACCAGCTTTGGTGCATGCCCTGCACATAGCCGCGCACGGTTTCTGCCCGTTGCGGCATGGCGCCGTCGATCCAGGCACCAATCTGAACCGGCTTGCCGCGCGCCACATCGCGCGCGAAGCCGGGCGGAATTTCAATCGCCAGCGACAGTTCGCCACTCCTCATGCGCCGGTCGAGATCGGCATAGCCGGTGATCGGCGGACGCTCGATGAAGTAGCGCGAACCGGAAAGATTCAAGGCGTAGTTCTGGCTCAGCGTGGTCTGGTCCCGGTCGAGCACGGCATAGGGGAGGTCATTCACATCCTGGGTGATGCCAAAACCAAGAATGAGCATCAGGATCAGGCTGCCAAATAAGGCCATCACCAGGCGCACCGGGTCATGGCGCAATTCCAGCGCCTCGCGCAGCATGTATGCGGTCGCGCGCGCGACGCTGAAGTGGCGGGGGCGCGCATGCTGGTGAGACGATCTTCCTGCCGGGAGGTCTTGCGGCGGATTGGGCGCCGTGTTGGACGCCGTATCGCCAGCGCCGACTTTTACGCCATCCGGGTCGGCTTCCTTCAGGTAGGCGATGAAGGCTTCTTCCAGGTTTTTTGCGCCACGCTGCGCGACGATTTCCGCCGGCGTGTCGCTGGCCAGGACCTTGCCGTCATTCATCAGCGAAATGCGGTCGCAGCGCTCGGCCTCGTTCATGAAATGGGTCGAGATGAAGATCGTCACCTTGTCATTGCGCGACAGGTCGATCAGGAACTGCCAGAAGGCATCGCGTGCGACCGGATCGACGCCCGAGGTCGGCTCATCCAGGATCAGCAGTTCCGGCCCATGCACCAGCGCCACGGCGAGCGACAGGCGCTGGCGCATGCCCAGCGGCAAATTATCGGGCATGGCATCAGGCGCGCCGTCCAGTCCGAAACGCGCCATCAGTCTCTTGACCCGTGCTGGAATGTCCGCTTCCGGCACGCTGAACAGGCGCGCGTGCAGCACCAGATTTTGCTCGACGCTGAGCTCGGAATACAGCGAGAACGCCTGCGACATGTAGCCCACCCGCCGCCGCGCGGCGATGTCGCGGGCATCCACCTTGTGCCCGAACAGCAAGGCCTCGCCTTCGCTCGGCGGCAACAGGCCTGTGAGCATCTTCATGGTAGTGGTTTTGCCACAGCCATTAGAGCCGAGAAAGCCGAAGATCTCGCCGCGCAGGATGCGGAAGTTGACGTGGTCGACGGCCGTGAAGTCGCCAAAGCGCATGGTCAGATCGTGGGCTTCGATAGCGTAATCTTCGCCATCGGTAAACGGGGGCACCACAATCGCTTTGTGCCCGTGCTTTTCTTCTTCCGGCAACAGGGCGATGAAGGCCGCTTCCAGCGTTGCGGTGCCGGTGCGCTCGTGCAGTTCCGCGGGCGAGCCGGTGGCAAGAATCTTCCCCGCATCCATCGCCACCAGCCAGTCGAAGCGTTCGGCTTCTTCCATGTAGGCGGTGGCGACCAGCACGCTCATGCCCGGGCGATTCCGCCGGATGTGGTCGATCAGCGTCCAGAATTGGGTGCGCGCCAGCGGATCAACCCCCGTGGTGGGTTCATCCAGAATCAATAAATCCGGGTCGTGGATCAGCGCGCAACATAAGCCGAGTTTTTGCTTCATGCCACCGGACAGCTTGCCTGCCGGACGGGAGAGGAAAGCATAAAGTCCCGTGGCCTGCGTTAACTCATCGATGCGGCGGCGGCGTTCTGCGGTGTCGTGGCCGAACAGGCGGCCGAAGAATTGCAGGTTGTCTTCGACCGACAAGGCCGGATAGAGGTTCTTGCCCAGCCCTTGCGGCATGTAGGCGATGGCGGGGCATACCCGGTTGCGGTGGTGTCTTGAGCGCATGTCGCCGCCGAGCACTTCCACCGTACCCTGTTGCACGATACGGGCACCGGCAACCAGGGCCAGCAGGCTGGACTTGCCGACGCCGTCCGGGCCGACCAGCCCTACCATGCGGCCGCCGGGAATGTCGAGGGCAACGCCGTCCAGCGCCATGGTTTTGCCATAGCGCAAACTGACGCCTTCGAGGCGGGCGACGAACGGGGCTATGGCTTGGGCGCTGGACGATCCGCCCTGTGTGGCCAGTGTCATTCAGGCATCTCCACCGCCAGATGCTGCGGCCACTGCGCCTGCGGGTCCAGCTTGAGCCAGGCCACGCCGGGCAGTCCGGTCTTGACCTGCTTCAGATGCTTTTGCAAAAGTTCCGGATCGATGCGTGCCTTGACCCGGAACATCAGCTTTTGCCGCTCGCTCTCGGTCTCCACGGTCTTGGGCGTGAACTGGGCCACGCTCGCGATGAACGACACCCGCGCCGGGATCACGTACTGGGGCGCGGCATCGAGCACGATGCGCGCCTCGCTGCCCAGGGCCACCCTGCCGACCACCGTTTCCGGCAGGAAGAAGGTCATGTAGGCATCGGACAGGTCGATCATGTTGAGCACCTTGCCGCCGGCGCCAAGCACTTCTCCGGGCTGGGCGACGCGGTATTGCACGCGCCCGTCGCGTGGTGCCTTGAGCGCGCTGTCGGCAATATCGGCATCGATGCGGGAGATGGTGGCGGCCAGGGCTGTGACGGTGGACTGGGCGCTGGTGACCTGCGCCTTTGCCGCCGCGATGGCCGACTGGGCCGCAGCCGCCTGAGCCCGCGCCGCGGTCAGCGTGGCCTCCATGTTGCGCACCGCCGCCCTGTCGTCGTCGAGCTGCTGGGCGGAGGCCGCGCCCTCCTTGGCGAGGGTCTCCGAGCGCGCCTGGCGTCGCCTGGCGTTCTCCAGTTCGCTTTCACGCTGCACGACCACGGCCTGGGCCGCGGCCAGATCGCTCTCGCGCATCCTGACCTGCGCCTTGACGCTGGCCACCGCATGGAACGCCTGTTGTTGCTGGGCAAACGCCTCGTCGCGCTGGGCATTGAGCACTTCGGTCTGCATGCGCGCCAGCACCTGCCCGGCGATGACGAAGTCGCCCTCCTGCACCAGGATGTCGGCCAGCCGGCCGGCGTATTTGGTGGCCACGTCGATCTCGGTGGCCTCGATGCGGCCATTGCCGCTGATCAGGCCTGCGTCCCGACCGTCGGCGCGGAGCCAGTCCCAGGCAGCCCAGGCGGCCACGGCGATGAGGATGCCCGTCAGGGCAAATAACAATGTCTTCTTGAGGTTCGTCGTCATGTGTCTTTTCGCATTTTCAGGGTTTCGGTCGAACGGGCGACGCGGCGATGTCCTGGCTTCCCCCGCCCAGCGCGGCATACAGGCGCACCTTGCTGGAGAGCAGGGCACGGCGCGCCTGCACCCATTGCTGCTCGGCGGTGAGGAGGTCGCGCTGCGCGTCCAGCCATTCGAAATAAGGGGCGCTGCCGTTGTCATAGCGCAGCTTCACTAGGCGGGCGCGTTCCGCCTGCGCCTTGAGCGTCGCTTCGGCAATGCGCACCTGCTCGCCCAGCCACCGGCGTGCCGACAAGGCGTCGGACACGTCGCGGAAGGCCGCCTGCACACTCTTTTCGTAATTCACCACGGCCAGATCGCGACGCACTTCAGCCAGTTGTAGCGCCGCGCGATTGCGTCCGGCATCAAAAATCGGCAGCGACAGGCTGGGCGCAAAGCGCCAGGCCCGGCTGTCGGCATCGAACAGGCCGTCAAGCTCCGCGCTGGCCGTGCCGAAGAAGCCGGTCAGCGTGATGCGTGGAAAGAACGCGGCACGCGCAGCGCCAATGTTGGCGCCGGCGGCACGCAATTGATGTTCGGCGACCATGATGTCAGGACGCTGCAACAGTACTTCGGCTGGCAGGCCGACGGGCAAGTCCTGCGGCACGGCCCGGTCGTCAAGCTTCGCCGTTTGCATACCTTCGGACAGGGGCGCGCCAAGGAGCAGCGTCAGCGCATGGGCCTGAGCGGCACGCGCCTGTTCGATCTGAGCCACCAGCGCGCGCGCCTGTTGCAGCAGGGTGTCCACCTGCACCACGTCCATGCGGGCAATCGCCCCCACTTCGAAGCGTCGGGTGAAGATGCCCAGGGATTTTTCGCGGCTGACGACGGTCTGGCGCGCCAGTGCGAGGCGCTCGTCCAGTTCCAGCAGCCCGAAATAGGCATCCGCCACCTGGGCGATCAGGCTTACCGTGACGGCATGGCGCGCCGCATCCGTGGCAAGGTAGGCTTCCAGCGCCGCCTCCTTGAGATTGCGCACCCGCCCCCAGAAATCGAGTTCCCAGGCGGCCAGCCCCACAACGATCTGGTACTGGTCGGAGGTCAGCGCTCGACCTGTCGGGCTGAGGTCGCCCGGCACACGTGCCCGGCTGCCATCGATGCCGGCTGCAATGGTCGGAAACTGGTCGGCCCGCTGGATGCCATAGGCCGCCTGCGCTTCGGCCACGCGCAGCACGGCGGTCCGCAAATCTCGGTTATGCGCCAACGCCTGGGCGATCAGGGCCTTGAGCTGCGGATCGGCAAAGTAGTCACGCCAGGCGATTTCAGGCGCGAGGCGACCTGCGGATGCCAGACCGGACGACTCCCCGGTATCCGCAGGGTACGCCGACGCGACCGGCAGTGGCGGAGCCTGGTGCGGCGGGGCGAGCGAGCAGCCGGCCACTGCCAGAACGCATGTCAGCACGCACAAGGCAACGATGCCGGGCTGCTTGTCGTCTCGTGGCACGCCGCCGCTTGCCCTGTCGGAGCCTTTCTTCATGTTCTTATCCTCATTCATCAGCGAACCATTGAAAAACCGATTCGCACCTGTGTCCCGCGATCAAGGTTGTAGTCGAGCAGACTCTCGCCATATCCCTTGAACAGTTGGAAATGCAAGAAGCCCCCGGTACGGGCAAATAGTGGTCTTCTCAGCGGCCAGGACAGATCGAGCTGCGCGCTGCCATGCCCTGAAGTGCCTCTGCGCAATTGCGTCGCCAGCACCCAGTCATCCTCCCGGCCATAGCGCAATTTCCAGTCGACGTAACCCCGATAGCGGTGGATGTCAGGATTATCTTCCTTGTCCAGATAGCCATAGAGTTTGGGCGCGAAAATCAGCGTGTGGCCATTCGAAAATTCGGTGCGCCAGACCGGTAGCACGAACAGGGTGTCGATGCTGCGCGAACTCGTACCGTCCTTGCCATTCGATTCATGCTCGTAGCCACCGCGCAGCAGGTCAGGCGTCAGGCCCCCCTTACCCAGGCTTGCGCTTTGCCAGAACAAGCTCGGCCGGTAGCTGGTATCGTGAAAGGGCGCCGAGTCCTCGCCGAGGTTCCACAGTGAGGTCTGCGTATAGCCAAAATGCAGACCTGACAGGGGCGAAAACCACTCGACGGGCAAACTGTCCGGATCGAAGAGCCGGTACTTGAAACTGAACTGGAAGCGGGCCGTAGTTCTGCTGCCGATGACGAAATACATTGGCTCGTTGACCGACAGCGCCGGTTCGTTCGCCGGGAACAACAGCTGGTTGCGGCCTTCGGGCTGTGGGGCAGGCGTCATGACGCCCGTCTCCATCGAGCGCATTCGTTCGATCGCATCAGGGGCGCCGACCAGCAGGGCCAGCCGGTTGGAAGCAACGCCGGCCATCTCTGCCCGGACCAGCCCTGTGAGATCGGCCGGCATTACCCCACGATAGGTCCGGCTCACATCCCCGGGAGCGACCGGGCCGACGGCGGTCAGCGTTACGTCCCGAGTGCTGTCGTCGCGCGTCAGGCTGAGTCGGATCGTTTCTGGCCAATCCTCTTGCGCTGCGGGCTTGACGACATCCAGCCGGATCGGTGCGTCTGCCTGCGCCGTCTCGTCGGGGGTGGCAATCAGCCATCCGGGTGCCGCAGCCGCAGGCAGCGCGGTAAAGCACAGCATGAGGGCCAGGAGACGGAGTCGTCTGAAGGAAGATGCGCGCGCGGCCATGAGCGGTTTCGGACGGGGCGGTGATGATAGATCGCATTTCACCTGCTTTGCACCGATGCTCACCGTGATCAGTTCAGCCGGTTCGAGCGGACGTCCGTTGCCGGCGACCCTAGCGATGGCCTGCGCTTCAACGCCCAACAGCTGATCTGTCTTTAGCCCCTTCAATTTCTGCCCCCACCGCGCCAGATGGAGAACAGCACCCAGAGGCCGCCCAAAGCCGCAGCGATGAAGCCGAACCGCCCCAGGGCCGACTCGCGCTCGACGGTCATGACGATGGCCGAGCCGATGATCAGCGCAGCAGTGACAATCGCGAGCGCCAAGCGCGAAGCAGCGTTGTCGAGACGTTCGCCGAATTGTTTGAGCGGCAGAACATCGACCTCCACGTGAAGTTTGCCGCGCCGGGCGGCACGGAGCAGTTGGCGAAGGTCTTGCGGCAGCCCGGCGACGAGGGCGAGCGCTCTGCCCAGGCTGCGCCAGCCGCGCCGAACCAGGGCATCGGGCGCGGCGTGGGCGAGCAGCACCTGTTCGAGAAACGGCGCGGCCTCGCCCGCCATGTCGAAGTCGGGGTCGAGCTGGCGCCCCATGCCTTCCAGCGTGATGAAGGCCTTGATCAGCAGCGCGAGGTCGGGCGGCAGGGCGAGGCCATGCTCGCGCAGGATGGCGACCAGGTCGGAGAGCATGGCGCCCAGGTCGAGGTGTTTGAGCGGCACGCCGTGATACCGATCGACGAAGGCGTCGATCTCGGGCTGCAAGGCATCGCTGTCGACCTCGGCGCCGCCGCTCCAGTCCAGCAGCACTTCGGCCACCTTCCCGGCATCGTGGCTGACGAGACCGTGCAGCAGCACGGCCAGCTGATACCGGCGCTCCTCGGAGAGGCGCCCGGTCATGCCGAAGTCGATGAAGGCGATGCGGTTGTCCGGCAGGTAGAAGACGTTGCCGGGGTGCGGGTCGGCATGGAAGAAACCGTCCTCGAGCATCATCTTGAGCACGGCCCGGGCGCCGCGACGGGCCAACAGCCTGCGGTCGAGGCCGGCCGCTTCCACGGCGGCCAGGTTGCGGCCGGGAATGCCCTCGATGCAGTCCTGCACGTTGAGCCGCTCGCCGGTCCACGCCCAGTGGATGCGGGGCACGACGATCTCGGGGTGGGCGGCGAGGTTGGCGGCGATGCGCTCGGCGCTGCGGCCCTCGGCGGAAAAATCCAGCTCGCGGCGCAGCGACAGGGTGAACTGGCGCACCACCTCCCGCGGCCGGTAGCGGCGCAACTCGGGCGCTTCCGCCTCGACGATCTCGGCCAGCCGCACCAGCAGGCGCAGGTCGGCCTCGACGACCGGCCGGATGCCGGGGCGCCGCACCTTGAGGATGATCGCCGTGCCGTCCGCCAGCCAGGCGCGATGCACTTGGGCGAGCGAGGCCGCAGCCAGCGCCTCCGGTTCCAGGCGCGGAAAGACGGCCTCGGGCGGCTCGCCCAGGTCCTCCGTCAGCTGCGGCAGCAGCTCGGCGAAGGGGATGGCGGGCGCGGCGTCCTGCAGCTTGCCGAACTCGGCGATCCAGTCCGCCGGAAACAGATCGACGCGGGTGGCGAGGATCTGACCCAGCTTGATGAAGCTCGGCCCCAGCTCCTCCAGAGCCCGGCGCACGCGGGCCGGCGGCTCCAGCCGCGCCAACGCCTCCGGCTCGTGCCAGTGCAGGGCGCGGCCGGCACGTTCCAGGGCGCCCGCCATGCCGATCCGTCGCACCAGATCGCCGAAGCCATAACGGATCAGGATGGAGGCGATGTCATGCAGGCGCCCCAGGTCGCGGACGGCGCCGATCGCTTGCCACAGCATCAAGCGTCCTTGTCGGTATCTTTCGATCCCAGGCGGGCAGCGATACCCTGGAGCAGGCCGGCGGCCAGACCGGCAAGCAGGGCGGCTTCATGGCGCAGGACTTCCGTCCCTTTTTTGGCCTGATCGCGAGCGCCTGAGGTAACGGCCTGGGTCAGTTGATCGAGCGCGATCCGGGTACGTTGGCCGAGGGCCGAGCCGCTGCTGCGGGCATGTTCGGCCAGCTCGGTGAAGGTGGCCTGGACGACGCCCCGGGCAGCCTGCGCGGCGTCTTGCAGCGTTTCGACGAACAGCGTCTGCAGCGTGGCGAGATCGTCCGCCGCCTGCTTCAGCCCCTGCCGGGAGAACTCGCCGGTGCGCCCCGCGGCCTCCTGAATGGCGAGCTGGGCGGCCTCCGCCGCCCCGGCCAGCGCCTCGTCCAGACCGCGCATCGCCTCTTTCAGCGCCTGCCCGCCGTGTTCCCCGAGCGGCGCGGCGCCTTCGCGGGCGCCCTTGACCACGGCCGCCGTCACGCGTCTGAGCGCGTCGGTGTCGAGGTGGCCGCGCGTAAGTGCATCGAGCGTGATCGCGCGCACCTGGGCGGCGATCACGGCCGGATCGGTGGCGAGGGTGCCCTGTACGCGTTGCTCGATTTCCTCAGGCGTCATGGAGGGAAGGCGTCCCTGCTCCCTGAGCATCCGGTCGATCTCGGCCTCGGCCTCAAGCCAGTCCTCTGCCACGTTGCCGCCCAGAAAGCCGCGCTTTTCCGCGCGAAAATAGGCGGCCTCCGCGATCATTCGATAGCGTTCCTCCGCGGTGAGGGGCGGATTCTCCTGCGCAATGGATCCCGGCGTCGCAGTCCGGGCGGAGGTGGATTTAGCTTTGGCCATGGTCGTTGCTCCTTTTCAAGGTAAGGGTGTGGAAAATCCGGCGTGTACGGGGCCGGGTATCGGTATGAGCCTGTCCGGGAGCCCCATCGTCAGCGTGCCTCCCCATCGGCTGCGGCCAGACCCCGTCGCAGCAGTTCGCATACGTGGCGTGCCAATACCGCGGGGTCGTCCTGGTGTGGCCGGTGTCCTGGCATGAACTTACGGGTTGCACCGGTCTGGAAATGGAAGATCACCAGGCCAAAGATCGACATCGCAAGCAGGTGGGCATCCCGATGCGGGTCCAGCTCGCAGGCCAGATCATGGACGGCAACGAACATGTCCCTGAATACCTCTTTGGCCAAGATGCCCTGACGCGCCTCGTCGGTGTCCAGCAGTACCCACTGCACCAGCCGCAGGAAGTCCTTGTCCGTGGCCATCATCCGGGCGAGCCCGGCAACAAAGCGCTCAAGCCGCTCCCACGGGGTACCGTTGCCGGCCAGCATGGCCTTCAGCGCGGCCTCTTTTTCCTGGAATTCGCAGGTCACCGCATCCAGATAGAGCTGGTCCTTGTCGGAGAAATGGTAGTAGAGCGCCGCCTGGGTGAGGCCGACGGCGGCAGCGACATCGCGCATCGAAACGCCGTCATAACCGTGCCGGGCAAAGAGAGGCGCCGATAGCTCAAGAATCTCTTCCCGCGTTTTTCTCTTGGGAATGGTCTTGACCGTTTGACTGCTCATGGATGATTTGTACCATAAACCTAACGAGCGTTCAGTATGTACTGATTATTTCGGCAATTCAAGTGCTAACCGAAGATCGAGTTGACCTGATCGGGCTTGGCTCGTGAACAGAAATTGAAGGAGATTCTTGCCGTCAGGGTGCAAGGATGATGGGGTGATGGAACCCGGCATCAATCGTCTGACACGATAGGCCGAGGTGCTTGACGTGAGTGGTTGGGCTGAGCGATCCCACTACTCAGTTACCAGCCGTTGGAACCCCGAAGCATCGAATGGCGGGGCTCGATCAGTGAAGTTCAGGTTGAAAACTGAACATTGACTGCTCGGCCCAACTGCTGGGCCACGGGCGGCGCATCACCTGCTCCAGCACAATGTCGGGCGCACCCACCAACCGTTCGATGACCTCCGGGGCCAACAGGGTCAGCCGCATGACCCGGCGCACCTGCGTCACGTCCATACCCTCGGCTTTGGCGATCTCGGCCACCGACGCCGCCCGCTCTTCATCCAGCAGTCGCTGCCAATGGTGTGCCAGTCCGAGTGCCCGCATTAGCGCGCTGTCCTGCGCTGCCGCTTGAGCCGCTCGCTCCTGCTTGGCCTCTGCCACGAATTCCTGCGGTGCGTCCAATGGCGTGATGACCCGCTTTTTCAGCCCTCGTCTCACCAGTGTCCAGGGGACAAAGGTTTCCAGTCGTACCCCACCGGCGGGCGTAGGGAGTTCATGGGTGATGGAGCGGCCTGTCTGCTTGCCATAGTGCTTCTTGCTGGTCATTTCCCCTCCTACCTGAATCGTTCAAGCATCTGACGCTGGTCTGGCCAGAGTGCAGGGATGTCGTTACGCATCAGCCACAGCAGGGTCAGCCTTCGGGGCTGGCACCCCCTCATGAACTGCTCGACGATGTCGGGGGCCAACCGCGCCAGTCGCAGCAGTCGGCCCACCGTTGTTGGCATCAACCCTTCGGCCCGGGCGATCTCGACCACGCTCTTGAAGGTGCCGGAGTCGAGCAGGTC
>RRZU011702115.1_pt1 | contig 17760 bp, 15 predicted proteins | sample 2165561 | NCBI WGS metagenome assembly RRZU01 (sample SAMN10456909, study PRJNA506462) | wastewater metagenome | isolation source: wastewater sludge | place: USA: Moscow, Idaho | reverse complement strand
TCGTCCGCCCGGTGCCCACGCTCCTCGCCGACGGCACCGGGCCGGCCCCCGGCGCCACGACTCCGCCGCAAGATGGCGCCGACAGCACCGACCCCGTCGTCGTCCTGGCGGCCGGTTTCGCGGCCCGGCTCGCCGCTGCCTCCCCCGCCATCTGGTCCCTTCCGTATGCCGATCCGGACCTCGCTGCCCTAGGGGCCTCGGGCGGCGGGGCCGGCGCGTCGGCATACCTGAAGTCCTTGGTGGGTCGCTCCTGGGCGACACCGGAAGGGACCGTGACCACCGCCTGGCCGGTCGATGGCACCCTGCGCGCACCGGGGCGTACCGAGATGCTCGCCGCTGGGTACCCCACCGCGGGCCCGAAGGTTACCCTGCTTGCGGCGTCGACCCTGGCCGGGCGCAGCGGCTACACCGTCACCGCGCCCGGTCGGACCGGCACCGGGCTGGTCACGGTCGCTTACGACGACACCCTCGGCGCCGTGCTGAGCGGCGCGACGACCTCGGAGCGCGCCGCCCTGGCCACCCAGCGGATCCTCGCCGAGACCCTGGCCATCGTCGACGAACAGGCCGGCACCGCCCGCTCCTTCGCGATCCTGCCCGCCCGGGGGTTTGCGCCGGACCCGCAGGGCCTGGACCGGCTGCTCACCGCGGTGTCCAGCGCGCCCTGGGTCACGGTCGGCTCAGGCGACGCCCTGCTCGCCGCCGCGACCGCCGCGCCGAAGTCGACGGCCGCGACCACCGGAACACCGTCGGGAACCCCCGCCGTCGCCCCCGCGGCGGCGCTCACCGCGAGCTCGCTGGAGGCGGTGCTGCGTAGTGCCCCGGACGTCGACCGGCTCGCGCCGGTGCTCGGGGCGGACAAGGCGGCGGCCACGGAGCTCGCCGCCCGGTGGCACGACCGCCTCGACCAGGCCCTGTCGGCGAGATGGCGTGGGTCCAGCGCCTACGCGGCATACCTCACGGCGACCCTCGCCACGGTGACCACCGTGACCACCGGGGTCCGGGTCCTGCCCGGAACGCTGAACTTCCTCGCCGAGCAGGGCGCCGTGCAGATCGTCGTCGTCAACGACCTTGACGCCGAGATTCGCGGGCTCTCGCTGGTTCTCCAGCCGCAGAACGCCCGGGTGGTCGTCCTCGACGCCCCGGTGCCGCTCACAGTGGGGGCGCACAGCAAGGCGACCGTCCGCGTCGAGGTCCGCGCGCTGGCCGCGGGTCCGGTGCCGATGACCGCCTCGCTCCGGGCACCCGACGGCTCGACGGTGGGGACCTCCGCCGAGATCCTGCTGCGGGCGAACCCGCCTGCGGGGTGGTGGGGTTGGGCCTTTGCCGGGCTCAACGGGGTGCTCTTCGTCGTCGGTCTGGTCCGCAGCCTGCGCCGCAAGCGGAGCGGAGTGGCAGCAGGCGCTGCCGGGTGAGAGCTCGGTCCGCGCCATAGGATGGCGGGAAACCGACGTGAGGGGACGAGACGTGCACGGTGTGGGCCCGGGCTCGCTGCTCGGCGGGCGCTATGTCGCCCACCGACGACTGAGCGTCGATGGCCGGTCCGAGCGATGGAGCGCCACGGACACCGTCCTCGAGCGGGAGGTCGCCCTCGTCTGCCTTCCGGCCAGCCTGCCCCAGGCCCCCGCCGTGCTCGACGCCGCACGCCGCGCCTCGGCGCTTGAGGACCCCCGCCTGGTCGGCATCCTCGACGTCGGGGCCGATGGTGGGCTGCGATATGTCGTCGAGCAGTCCGGTGACGGCCTCCCCCTGGCCGACCTCCTCACCGAGGGCGCCCTGCCTGCGGACGAGGTCCGCCGGATCGTCGGCGAGGTGTCCGTCGTCCTCGAACGAGCCCGTCTGCTCGGCCTGCACCACCAGGTGCTCACGCCCCGCAACGTGCTGCGCAGCCCCGCCGGCCGGGTCACGGTCCGGGGGCTGGCCATCGAGGCAGCGCTGTTCGAGCTCGAGGAGCCAGACTCCGCGCTCGCCTCACGTCGCGATGCCGAGGCCCTGGTGGCTCTCGCGTATGCCGCCCTCACCACCCGATGGCCGATTCGCACTCCGTTCGGCTACCCCGAGCCGGGACTGGACCCCGCCCCCCGGATCGTCGGGGGGGTCGCCGCGCCCTCGGAGCTGGCCGCCGGGGTGCCCGCGGACCTCGACCTCATCGCCCGGCTCACCCTGCGCGAGGGCGCCGGCCCCACGACGCCCGGAGACCTGGCCAACCAGATCGCCCCGTGGCCCGAGCAGCCGGTCGACCTGGTCCACTCCCCGCGCCCGAGACCCCGCTTCGGGATGTCTCCGCCGACGGTGACCCTCACCGACCTGCCCCTGGTCCCCGCTCCGACCGGCGGTTCGGCCTCGGGTGACGGCTGGTCCGACCCGCTGGTCGGGGCCGCACCGCCCTCCGCTGCGCCTCCTGTTGCTGTCGGTGGCGATGCCGCCGAGGCGGCCGCGGGAGGTCAGCCCGCGGAGCAGCAGGCTGACGACCTGGGCCGCTCGAGCGACGCGGCGGCGGAAGCGGACGAGTCGCTGGGGTCGGACAGGTTGCAGGGGTCGGACGGATCGCCTGGGTCGGACAGGTCGGCAGGACCCGACGGCCCGCCCTCGTCCGGCGGGCCCGACGAGGCAGCCGGAGCGAACGGGGCGAGCGACACCGACGGCCAAGCCATCGCGAGCGAGCGAGGACGACCAGAGGCAGCACGTGAGCTCGCACCATCGAGTCAGGCCGCGGGTCAGAGCGACCTTCCGGGCGCCGCCACGACCGTGCTCCCCGATGCCGCGAGCGGTCCCGACCCCGATGGCGCGAGCGCCCCCGACCCCGATGGCGCGGGATCGACGGACGACGATGTCGAGGACGACCGACCGCCGATCACCACCCGTGAAGCGCTGGCGACCGGCTGGGCCGCCACCCGCCGTGGCGCCGGGTCGGCGGCCGCGGCCACTGCCGCGGCGCGCGACCGGGCCTTGGCCGCCTGGCGGGCCCGTCATGACCGAAAGGCGGGCCAGCCCGGGTCGGTGTGGGAGGACGGCTCGGCGGGCGCGTTCCCGCCTGGCCCCGCCGGATCCCCAGGAGGGCCAGACCCCACGCCGTCCCGTTCCGGCTCGACGCCGCCGGCTCTCGGGTCCAGGCTCGCCATACCGCCGGGGTTGAAGTCCTCCCGCCCCGTGGAGGCAACCCGGCGCGTCGTCGACAAGGTCGCGGCCACGCTGAGCACTCCCGGCGACCCGACGAACGACTCCCCGGCGCCCTTCCTGCCACCGACGGCGCACACCCCGCACCGGGACCAGTCGCGGCAGGCCATCGGCATCCTCGCCGCCCTCGTCATCGTCGCCTTCGTCATCGCCTGGTTCAACCTGCCGCCGATCTTTGGGGGCTCCAGCGACGGCAGCCCGCGTCCCAGGCCCACAACGACCACAAAACCCGTCACCTCGACGACCACCCCGGTCGGCCCGGCTCCGGTCGCCCTGGCGATCAAGGCAGTCACGTCATATGACCCCGAAGGCGACGGGCAGGAGGGTGACAACCGGCTCGCCCGCGCGTGGGACAAGGACCCGGCGACCTTCTGGTACTCGTCCACCTACGTCTCGTCGAGCTGGTCCGGGCTCAAGAGCGGAGTGGGCCTCATCCTCGACCTCGGCGCCGCCCACAAGGTCAAGGCGGTGACCGTGACGATGCACGGACGTCAGTCGCTGCAGGTCCTCGCCGGCAACGACCGCGCCAAGAGCGGCGCAACCCTGCTCGGCGCGATCAGCGGGGACGGGGCGCTGACCGTCACGGCGGCCACCCCGGTCACGGCGCGGTATGTCGTCCTGTGGATCACCAACCCGGCAAACGTCGGCTCGGGTCAGTACCGCGCCGAGGTCTCCGAGGTCGCGGTCCTCGGCGCGCCCTGACGAGACGCCATGACGACGCCGGTGGGTCAGGAGCGCTCGGACACCGCGCTCTTGGCCGCTCACGTCGCCGGCGACCCGACCGCCTTCGACGAGATCTTCCGGCGCCATCGCGACCGGATGTGGGCGGTCGCGCTGCGGACCACCGGTGACCGAGAGCTCGCCGCGGACTGCGTTCAGGAAGCCTTCATCTCGGCGTTTCGGCGGGCCGACGCCTTCCGCGGCGACTCGGCGGTATCGACCTGGCTGCATCGCATCGTCGTCAACGCATGCCTCGACCAGCTCCGGCGCCGCCGCGCGGTCGTCCCGCTCGACGGCCCGGAGCCGGTCGACCCACGCGACGACGTCCACCGCACGGACGTCCGCCTCGACGTCCAGGCGGCCCTCGCCCGGCTGCCCGAGCACCATCGCGCGGCCCTGGTCCTCGTCGACATGCATGCTGTCCCCGTTGCCGAGGCGGCCCAGATCCTCGGTGTGCCGGTCGGCACGGTGAAGTCCCGGTGCGCCCGGGGTCGCGCGGCGCTCGCCGAGATCCTCGGTATGACGCCCCGCGCGAGGGAACCGGGGCCCCCACCGCCACGTCTCACCGATGACACCGCCGCGGCCAGCCACCCCGACCCCGCCACGGCAGCGCACGAGCCGACGCGACCGGTGGAAGGAGGTCCGACGTGAGCGACACCCGCGCCCCCTTCGACGACCCCGACACCGAGAGCGGCGCCGGCCGTGACCCGGGGTTCGACCCGTACGCCGCCGAGTTCGCCGCCGACCCCTTCGGCGTCGCCGAGCTGCTGACGTCCCTGCCCGCCGAGGAGGCCATGCCGGACGATGTCGTCGCCCGGGTCAGCGCGGCGCTGGCGGCCGAGCGGCTCGCCGCATCGGCCCCCCTGGAGCGGAGCGCGGTGGCCCAGGCCGACGGTCCCGCGCCTGTCGTTCCCCTCCAGCAGCACCGCCGCTCGGCCTGGCCGAAAGTTCTCGGCTGGGGTGTGGCGGCCGCGGCCGCAGCCGTGCTCGGGCGCGCTGTCCTCCCGTCGCTGCTGTCCGTCGGCGCTGGCAGCTCGACCTCGGCAGGCGCACCGGAACGGGTGAACACTGACGGCGGACAGCTGGCACCTGGAACGCCCGGCTCGCTCGATGGTGGGTCCGAGACGTTGAAGAGCGAGGTCGACTCGGTGCCCTGGACCGCAGCCACCTGGCTCACCCGGCTCGACGCAAGCCGACGGGAGGGTGCCGTCAAGGGACTCAGCACGACATATGCCGCGGCTGCCGGCCACCCCCTGGCGTGCCTGCCGTCGGTGGCCCCCGCGGGATCGCCCGCGGTGCGGCTGGTCTCCGGCCGGTATGACGGCCGGGCCGTCGTCGCTCTCCTCCTCGCCGACGGGACGGCATACCTCCTCGCGCCGGACTGCAGCGGCCCCACGCCGGAGGTTGTGGCAACCGGGCACCTGCCGTAACCCACTGCCATCCGGACGGCTGCCGAAGCGCCTGCGACCCGGACGGCTGCGGAAGCGCCTGCGAACCGCCCGCGGCGCGGCGGCGGCGGCGGGAAGAAAGCCGCCGTAGGATCGGTTCCCGGGTGAGAGTCCACCGGGCCGGTCGTCACATCGACAGTTATCAATGTCACCAGATATAGTGGCCGAACCCGCCAGCCAGTACTAAGGAATGTGTGTCATGAGCTCTGACGTGCGCAATGTCGTCGTGGTCGGGTCCGGTCCCGCGGGGTACACCGCGGCGGTCTATGCCGCCCGAGCGGACCTCAAGCCCCTGGTCGTCGAGGGGGCCGTCACCGCCGGCGGGGCGCTGATGAACACCACCGAGGTGGAGAACTTCCCCGGCTTCCCCGAAGGGATCATGGGGCCGGACCTGATGCTGCAGATGCGGGCGCAGGCCGAGCGTTTCGGTGCCGAGCTCGTCGCCGACGATGTCGTCGCGCTCGACCTCTCCGGCCCAGTCAAGACGGTCACCCTCGGCGAGGGCCAGGTCGTCTCGGCGCGCTCCGTCATCTTGGCCATGGGGTCGGCATACCGAGAGCTCGGCCTGCCCGACGAGAAGCGACTGTCCGGGCGGGGCGTCTCGTGGTGCGCGACCTGCGACGGCTTCTTCTTCCGCGACCAGGACAGCGCGGTCGTCGGTGGTGGGGACTCGGCCGTGGAGGAGGCGACCTTCCTCACCAAGTTCGCCCGCTCGGTGACCATCGTCCACCGCCGGGACGCGCTGCGGGCCAGCAAGATCATGGCCACGCGCGCCCATTCGAACGAGAAGATCCGGTTCGCCTGGAACTCCACCGTCGAGGCGATCCACGGAGCCGACAAGGTCTCTGGGGTGACCCTGCGCGACACGGTCACCGGCGAGACCCGCGAGCTCGATGTCACCGGCGTCTTCGTGGCGATCGGTCACGACCCCCGCAACGAGCTGGTCCGTGGCGCGGTCGACCTCGACCCGCAGGGTTATGTCCTCGTCGAGGGCCGCACCACCTTGACCAATGTCCCCGGGGTCTTCGCCTGCGGCGACCTCGTCGACCACACCTACCGGCAGGCCATCACGGCGGCGGGGTCCGGGTGCGCGGCGGCGCTGGACGCCGAGCGCTTTCTGGCGCACCTCGACGACGAGTCAGCCCACTGACGTAGGCTGCTGAACCTGCCCGTCGCGTCGTTCCCGCTTCGTCATCCCTCGATTTTTCGTACAGACACCCGAAAGGACCGCCATGGCCACCAAGACCACCACGGATGCCACCTTCGAGGCCGACGTGCTCCGCAGCGAGAAGCCGGTGCTCGTCGACTTCTGGGCGGTGTGGTGCGGTCCCTGCCGCGCGGTGGCCCCCGTCCTCGACGAGATTGCGGCGGCATATGCCGACAAGATCGACGTCGTGAAGCTCAACACCGACGAGAACCCGCAGACGGTGGCGAAGTACGGCATCGTCTCGATCCCGACGCTCAACGTCTACGTCGGCGGCGAGGTCGTCAAGTCGATGATCGGCGCCAAGCCGAAGCCGATCCTGCTCCGCGAGCTGGCTGACTACCTCAACTGAGGCCGCGCACGGCCGGCCACCTGTCGTGGCCGGCCACGGTGCTGGACTGCCGGGCCCTGGCTCCCCGGCCGGGCCCCGAGCCCTTTGCCGACCGGCTTCTCGCTGACCGTCGGCCGCTACCCCTCGCGGCCTACCGCGCCTCAACGCCCATGAGGCCAACGATCCGCACGAGATCCTCATAGGACGCGAACTCGACGGTCACCTTGCCCTTGCGCTGACCCAGGCTGATGAGCACTCGGGTGTCGAGCCGGTCCGCGAGGGCGGCGCTGACGTCGTCCAACCGCGGGTGGCGTGACCCCTGCCGCGGGGGCTTGCGGGCCGCTGCGGGAGCACTCGCGGAGTCCCCGATCGCGACGATCTCCTCGACCGAACGGACCGACAGCCCCTCGGCGACGATCCGCTGGGCCAGCCGCTCCATTGCCGCCGCGTCGTCGAGGGCCAGCAGCGCCCGGGCGTGTCCGGCGGAGAGGACGCCAGCGGCGACCCGACGCGCGACGAGAGGGGGCAGACGGAGCAACCGCAGCGTGTTGGTCACCTGAGGGCGCGAGCGGCCGATCCGCCCGGCGAGCTCGTCCTGCGTGCACCCGAAGTCGTCGAGCAGCTGCCGATAGGCCGCGGCCTCCTCGAGTGGGTTGAGCTGCGAGCGGTGCAGGTTCTCCAGGAGCGCGTCCCTCAGCATCGCGTCGTCCTGGGTGTCCTTGATGATCGCGGGGATCGCGGTCAGTCCGGCGATCTTGGATGCGCGAAGTCGCCGCTCCCCCATGATGAGCTCGTATGCCGGTCCGGTGTCGTCGCCTCGCGCCGACCGGCGGACGACCACCGGCTGAAGGACGCCGATCTCGGTGATCGAGTGGACCAGCTCGGCCAGCTCGTCCTCGTCGAAGACGGTCCTGGGCTGGCGCGGGTTCGGGCTGATCGAGGTGATCGGGAGTTCGGCGAATGCCGCGCCAGGAACCGCCGTCAGGTCAGCACCGTCGATCGGGTCGGGCACGCTCGCGGTCAGGTCGCCGGACGCGGATGGGTCGTCCGGGCGGTCCGAGCCACTGGGGAAGAAGACGTCGACCGGGCGGGCGGCTCCGGGCGGTGCGCTGGGGATCAGGGCCCCCAGACCTCGGCCCAGGGCGCGGCGCTTCTCTGCCATCAGTTCTCCTTCGGTGACGGCGCGGCGCCGCGAACGGCGATCTCAGCGGCCGCCTCACGATAGGACAAGGCGCCGCTGCTCGACGGGTCATAGGTGATGACGGTCTGACCGAACCCAGGGGCCTCGGAGACTCGTACCGAGCGCGGGACCAGTGCGTTGAGCACCTGGTTGGGGAAATGTTCACGTACATCCTCGGCCACCTGGGCCGAGAGCCGGGTGCGGCCGTCATACATCGTCAGCAGGATGGTGGACACGTGCAGGGCCGGGTTGAGGTGACTGCGGATGAGGTCGATATTTTTCAGCAACAGGCTGAGGCCCTCGAGGGCGTAGTACTCGCACTGGATCGGGATGAGAACCTCGCTCGCGGCGACGAAGGCGTTGACCGTGAGCAGACCGAGGCTGGGCGGGCAGTCGATGAGGACGTAGTCATAGCCCCCGTCGGCCGTCACGGCGTCGACGGCCTTCTTGAGCCGGCTCTCCCGGGCCACCAGCGAGACCAGCTCGATCTCCGCGCCTGCGAGATCGATCGTCGACGGAACGCACCAGAGGTTCTCGACGTCCGGGCATGGCTGGACGACCTCAGCAATCGGGACGCCGTCGACCACGACCTCGTACACGCTGGCGATCTCGGCGTGATGGTCGATGCCCAGCGCGGTGCTGGCGTTGCCTTGGGGGTCGAGGTCGACGACGAGGACTCGCAGACCGCCCTGGGCGAGGGCGGCGGCGAGGTTTACCGCGGTGGTCGTCTTGCCGACCCCGCCCTTCTGGTTGGCGACGGTGAGGACGCGAGGGTGAGCCGGGCGGGGATGCTGGGAGCGAGTGAGCGCGGCATTGCGTTGCGCGTTCTGCAGCAGCAGCCGGGCGAGCGGAGTGTCGCCATCGTCCGGCGGCGTTCCGCCGTCGACTGTCCCGGTCCGGGCCGTTGCGCCGTTGGCCACGTGGGGTTCGTTTCGAAGCCCGTCCTCGGTCCGCCTGGCGGTTTCCAGGTCGGACAGGTCCATCAGGTGGCCCGGGACATTCACGTCCCGGCGGCCTGGGGCATTAACGTCCTCCACCTAGCTGGTTCCACGTGAAACGTCGGGGTCGTCGGGCGAGGACTCCTGGGTGGACTGGTCCAGGCCCCGGGGTGTTTCACGTGAAACATCGGCGCGCGACGTTGCGAGAACTCCAGCCGGCGACGCGCTCGGAACTGTCGGGTCCGCGGCCTCCGGGGGTGGCGTAGCGCCGCCGCCTGCTCGCATGGGGCTCCCGTCGGTCACGACACCACGTCGGGGTCGGAACCGGAACGGCGGAGTCACGCGCACCATCAAACCACAGCGCCCGGAGGCATCCAGTGGCTCCATTGCCTGGGGTGTGGACGGTGGGACACGAGGGACTGGCCCTGTGGATCACTGACCCGCTCGCCTGAGAAGAACGAGCCCCCGGCCGCAGATCGTCGCCCGCACGGTGCGCCGTCATCCGCACCAGGGAACGCCGCCAAGCGCCGGTGACGACCGCTTGCGCCGGTGACGACCGCTTGCGCCGCTGCGCCGCAGACCGAGCACCGATCACGAGCGCTTGCGCCGCTGCGGCACCGACGGAGCACCGACCACGACCACAGTCGTCGGGGGGTCGACCAGGCCCTGCCCGCACGACTCGATTCGGACTGTCCCCGCCCGCAGCGCCCGAAGAGCTGACCGCGCCTGGGTCACTTCCTCCGCCGCGGCTGATCCCTTCATCGCCAGGAGTGACCCGCCGGGACGCAGCAGCGGCAGGCACCATCGAGCCAGCGTCCCCAACGGCGCGACGGCGCGGGCCGTCACCACATCGAAGCGCTCCTCGACGTCCTCGGCCCGAGCCCGCAGCACCGTGACCTTGTCCAGCCCCAGCTCGACCCGCACGCTCTCCAGCCAGCGCACCCGGCGCTCAAGCGGCTCGATGAGGGTGACCCGCAGGCCCGGGCGAGCGATGGCCAGGACCAGCCCCGGCAACCCGGCGCCGCTGCCGACATCGGCCAGCTTCCCGGTCGACGGCAGCACCTCCACGAGGGCGGCGCAGTTCAGCACATGGCGGTTCCACACCCGGGGCGCCTCCCGCGGGCCGAGCAGCCCGTGGCTGATCCCGGTCGTTGTCAGGAGAGTCGCGTAGCGGGTTGCGAGCTCCAGCCGCTCCCCGAAGAGGGCCGCTGCGGCCGCACTCTCGGGCCCGGAAGCTGGCTGGGCCGTCCCCGCGCCTGCCGTCACCTCAGGCCTGGCGTCGGTCTCGCGCACCCCGTCATCGGCCATCGACGCTCCTCCCACCACTGGCTCCGGCGCGTCCTGACGCCCAATGTCGTGGTCGACCGTGGCGTTGCCCACCGATCCGTGGGCGCCCCAGCACCTCCGTAGCCGAGCGTTTCACGTGAAACATCAGCCGCTCACCACCCGGGACAAGCGAATCACCACCCACTGGCCGGACCGATTGTGGTGGCGTGGGCGCCCCGCCTGCGCTCGCCGCACTCAGGCAGGGTGGATGACGACGTACCGGCTCGGCTCGGCGCCCTCGGACTCGCTGACCATCCCGGCCGCCGCGACCTCGTCGTGGACCACCTTGCGCTCGAAGGCCGTCATCGGCTCCAGAGACTGGGCAGCCCCGGTGGACTTGACCTTCTCAATGGCCGAACGCGCCTGGTCGACGAGTGTCGAACGGCGCTTCGCCCGGAAGCCTGCGACGTCGAGCATCAGCCGACTCCGCTCGCCGGTGGCCGCCTGGACGGCGAGCCGGGTGAGGTCCTGGAGCGCCTCGAGCACCCGGCCGTCCGGGCCGACGAGCCGACGAGGGACCTGTCCTTCTTCGGAGTCAACGATCGCCACGGCGGCACGATCGCCGTCAACATCAACGTCGATGTCACCGTCGAGATCGGCGATATCGAGGAGTCGCTCAAGGAAGTCCGCCGCCACTTCACCCTCACGCTCGAGGTGGGCCAGCCGGTCCTTGCCGACCCGGCCCCGTCGACCACGGGCGGCGCCACCATCGGCCGCCTGGTCGGAGTCGTCGTCGTCGGAGTCCTCGTCGTTCCCGGACTCGTCAGCGCCATCGAGCTCATCGTCGTCAGCCCTGTCGTTCGAGCCGTCGCCGGAGTCGTCGGAGCCCGAGTCCGCACCGACCTCGACGCGGTCCGAGTCCGCGACCGCAGAATCCGTCGTGGCATCGACGGGCCCGGCCTCACCGTCGGCCCGAGTCTCCCCAGCCACGTCACCACCCACGCCCGCGGTTTGCGTCAGCGCGCCCGGCGCGTCGCTCGGTGACGGGGCCGCGACCGGCCCACCGTCGCCTGCGACTGCCCCTGCGCCCTCGACTGCCTCTGCGCCCTCATGCTGCGTCATGTCCTTGCTCCCTCGTTCAGCCGGCGTCCGCCGGTCCTGCTGCGGTGGTCTCGTGGGGGCCGAGCCTCGACCCATGGCGGCGACAACGGCCGACGCCGCGACGGCTAGCTGTCCGTCGGTCCCTGGCCGTTCGGCCCGTGGTTCGTCGGCCGCTGTCCACCCTTGCCGGTGGCCTTTCCGCGCCGCTTGCTCACCGGCTGCTGGCGCTGTCCGCCCTTGGAGCCCGACCCGGGTGTCCCCGGCGCTCCAGGACCACCAGAAGGCCCGGTCTCGCCCGAGCCATCCCCGTCCTCTGGCCCGTGCAGGCCGGGCAGAGTGAGCTTGGTGATCGCCTTACCCTTGCGCATCTGTCGCTCGTGCAGCGCCTTCTCGGCGGCCGATCCGGGCGCCGGCATACGCCGGATGACGTAGAACTGCTGGAACATCGTCCAGAGGTTCGTCGTGAGCCAGTAGAGCAGGACGCCGATGGGGAAGTTGACGCCGGAGACGGCGAAAATCAGCGGAAGGACGTAGAGGAGGATCTTCTGCTGCTGGGCGAACGGGCCCTCCAGCGCGGCGGCCGGCATGTTCTTGCGCATGAGCTGGTGCTGCGTGGTGAAGGTCGTCAGCGACATCAGCACGATGAGCACAGCGGTGAGGATCTTCGTGCTCAGCGAGGTCGAGAACATGAACGAGCTCGACAGCTGGGCCCCGAACAAGGTGGACTGTTCGGCCTGTTTGGCGACCTCGGAGGTGATCGGGCCGATCGCGGCGTGCGTGCCCTCGGAGATCCCCTTGAGGTTGTTGAGCACCTGGAAGAGCGCGAAGAAGAAGGGCGACTGGAAGAGGATCGGCAGACACGAGGCGAACGGGTTGGTCCCCGTCCGCTTGTACAGGTCCATCGTCTCCTGGGTCATCGCCTGGCGAGACTCAGGGTCGGTCTTGCCCTTGTACTTGGCCTGGATCTTCTGCATCTCGGGCTGGATGAGCTGCATCCGCCGGGAGGCGTGGATCTGCTTGACGAACAGGGGCACCAGGAGAAGACGCACGACCGCGGTCAGGCCGATGATCCCGATGGCCCACGACCAGCCGCTCGTCTCGGGGATCCCGACCAAGGTGGCGAGCCGGTGGAAGAAGACCATGACATAGGCCTCCGCCACCTCGATGGGGGCGAGGATCGTATTGAAGAAGTCCACGGCGTCGTCGTCCTAGCGGCAGTCGGTCAGGGTCAGTGGGCGTGCGTGATGTGCTCGGAGCCCGCTCGCTCGGGAACGTGGTCGACGCCCCCCGGGTTCCATGGGTGGCAGCGGAACAGCCGGCGCACAGCAAGCCAGCTGCCCTTGATCGGGCCGAACCGCTGCAGCGCCGTGATGGCGTAGGCCGAGCACGAGGGATAGAACCGGCAGGTTGGCGGCCGAAGCGGAGAGATGACCCGCTGGTACACCCGCACCAGGGCCACCAGCGGCCAGGCGGCGACCGTCGCGGACCGGCTGGACGTCATACCGCAGGCCCTGAAGAGGCGACCGAGGTGGCAGGCGCGCAGACGCGGGCGAGGTGAGCGGTCAGCTCCGTGGACAGCTCGGCGAAGGACGCCCCCGCTGCCGCCGGCACCGCGCGAACCACCAGGTCAGTGCCACGAGGTATGCCGTCCAGGCGCTGCGCCATCAGGGCGCGCAGCCGCCGGCGGACCCGGTTGCGGACCACCGCGCCGCCGACGGTCGAACCGACGACGAAGCCCACGCGGACCGCCCCGTCACCGGGCTCGGGGCGGGTGGCGGCGTGGACGACGAGCAGCGGCCCCCCGGCACGACGGCGTCCTCGACCGCGCACCGTGGCGCTGAAGTCGTCGGAGCGACGCAGCCGATGGCGCGCCGGCAGCACCGTGAGCCTCAGGCGGACAGCTCGGCGCGGCCCTTACGCCTGCGGGCGGCGAGGATCGCGCGGCCGGCCCGGGTGCGCATGCGCAGCCGGAAGCCGTGGGTCTTGGCGCGGCGGCGGTTGTTCGGCTGGAAGGTGCGCTTGCTCACGAGGTGTCTCCATTGGTCGACAGACGCTGTGGTCTGCTGCTGGTGGGCCGCAACCTGAGGTCACGGGACCGACCCGGTGCCGGCCGCAATCGGAAGCCCACGCGCCGTCCAGGCCACTGTCGCGGCACCGAAGCGTCCCATGAGCATGCGAAAGCGCCCGCCAGGCGGGCCGCCATAAGGGTACGGCCCGCCCGTCGAGAGGGTCAAACCACGCCCGGTTGTCCACAGACCTCGGCACCCGGGTAACAGTCAGCGAGGTCCCCAAGAACGGGGACACGTCCATGCTCCACGGAGGACCTGAAGGGGCGTATTGTGTCCCGCGAGCCGTCGGAAACCGTGCAGACACGCCATGACGACTCCGCACAGTTCGAATTTCTCTGCGCTTGTCCCCTCCCCGCCGGCTTGCTAGCGTCACGCCGGTTCAGGTGCAGTTGTACACAGGCTGTGGATAATGCGGTGGATGGCCGCAGAGAGAGGGCGGTGACCGGCAGGTGAGCGATCCCACCGTCGGCGACTGGCCACACATCTGGCGCACCACCTTGGCCGCCCTCGACGAGCAGGGACTGCCGGACCGCGCCCGCGCCCTGCTGAAGATGGCCCGCCTGGTCGGCGTCCTTGACCACACCGCCTTGCTTCAGGTGCCCAATGACTACGTCAAGCGGGTCGCCGAGAATGACCACCGCGACGTCATCCTCGCCGCCCTCGGCTCGGTCCTCGACAGCCCGGTCAGGCTCGCCGTCTCGGTCGACCCCGCACTGGGCGGCTACGGCGACGCACTCGACCCGGCCGACGCCGCTGGCGGCGGCCTCGCAGAATCCGCAGACCGCGAGGACGACACCGACGCCGCGCCCTCCCCCGAGGTCGCCGCCAGCCGGGCCTCGGTCACTGCAGACCCCAACGACCCGGAGACCAGCCGGGCCCGGCTCAACGGCAAGTACACCTTCGACACCTTCGTCATCGGAGCCGGCAACCGGTTCGCCCATGCCGCCTCGCTCGCCGTGGCCGAGGCACCCGCGAAGGCGTACAACCCACTGTTCATCTACGGCTCCTCCGGTCTGGGCAAGACCCACCTGCTCCACGCGATCGGCCACTACGCCCGCAGCGTCTACCCTCAGCTGACCGTGCGCTACGTGAACTCCGAGGAGTTCACCAACGACTTCATCAACTCGATCCGCGACGACAAGGCGGCGAACTTCCAGTCCCGCTACCGCGCGGTCGACGTCCTGCTCATCGACGACATCCAGTTCCTCCAGGGCAAGCTGCAGACCCAGGAGGAGTTCTTCCACACCTTCAACACGCTCCACAACGCGAACAAGCAGGTCGTCATCACCTCTGACGTTCCACCGAAGCTGCTGTCCGGGTTCGAGGAGCGGATGCGGAGCCGCTTCGAGTGGGGTCTGCTCACCGACGTCCAGGCCCCCGCCCTGGAGACCCGGATCGCCATCCTGCGCAAGAAGGCGATCCAGGAGGACCTCTACCTGCCCGACGAGGTCGCCGAGCTCATCGCGAGCCGGATCTCCTCGAACATCCGCGAGCTCGAGGGTGCCCTGATCCGGGTCACCGCCTTCGCCTCGCTCAACCGTCAGCAGGTCGACCTCGGGCTGGCCGAGGTGGTCCTCAAGGACCTCATCCCCAACGAGGGCGGCAACCAGATCACCGCCGCCGCGATCATGGGCGCCACCGCCGACTACTACGGCCTCACCATCGACGACCTCTGTGGCTCGTCCCGCTCCCGAGTCCTGGTGCAGGCCCGCCAGATCGCCATGTACCTGTGCCGCGAGCTGACCGAGCTCTCGCTGCCGAAGATCGGCCAGCAGTTCGGCGGCCGGGACCACACCACGGTGATGCACGCCGACCGCAAGATCCGCCAGCTGATGTCCGAGCGCCGCGCGATCTACAACCAGGTCACCGAGCTGACCAGCCGGATCCGGTCGCAGACCAGCTGAGCCGACGCCCCCGGCCGACATACCCCGATGTCGGCCAGCCGTGCGGACACCGGTGCGGCAGGCTTGACGTTAGGGCAACCTCACCTTTCCCCCAGGTTTATCCACATCGTGTGGACAAGCCTTGTCCCCAACCGACCTGTGGATTGGTGTGGACAACCCTGGTATGGCGGTGCGTATGTCGGTCCCGTCGGTGGACTCGATGTGTACACCGGATGACCGCCCACAGGACGTAGCGCATCCCCACGGGCCGTGCACGCCGTGATCCACATCAGCCGCGGCGCGCTGACCTGGGCCGACGCCGGTTATCCACACCATCCACAGGTGCTATGACGACAACGAAACAGATCACCTTGGCGATGGACACCACGACTCATTGCCGAGCGAGCACACTCTTGGTGCAAACACTGCGTGCGCAGACTAGGGTCAGACGAACACAGTGTGTGGGCGACGGCGCTCCTGCCCGCAACGACCTCGAAGGACGGAACGACGTGAAGATCCGGGTCGACCGCGATGTGCTGACCGATGCCGTGACGTGGGTGGCTCGCTCGCTGCCCGCCCGCCCGCCGGTGCCGGTCCTCGCGGGTGTGCTCATCGAGGCCGAGGACGACGGCACGGTGACCTTGTCCGCCTTTGACTACGAGGTCTCGGCGAAGGTGAGCATCGCGGCCGATGTCACCGAGTCCGGCACCATCCTGGTGCTCGGGCGGCTGCTGGCCGATATCTGCCGCAACCTCCCGTCGCGCCCGATCGACCTGGTGACCGAGGGCAGCAAGGTGCAGGTCACCTGCGGGTCGTCCCGGTTCTCGCTGCTGCAGATGCCGGTCGACTCGTACCCGACGCTGCCGACCAGCCCTGAGCCCGACGGCACGGTCGAGGGCGACGTCTTCACCCAGGCGGTGAGCCAGGTGAGCATCGCGGCCGACCGAGGCGACACCCTCCCGATCCTCACCGGCGTGCGCGTCGAGATCGACGGCGACAAGGTCACCCTGCTCGCGACCGACCGCTACCGGCTCGCGATGCGCGAGCTGACGTGGAACCCGAGCGCAGCCGATGCCAGCCACCTCGCGCTCATCCCGGCCCGCACCCTCACCGACATGGCCAAGGCGCTCGGCGCCGCCGGTTCGGTCGGTTTGGCCTTCGGTCGGGCCGGATCCGGCGACGGGCTCGTCGGTTTCGACGCCGGGCAGCGGCACGCCACGACCCGGCTGCTCGACGGGGAGTACCCCAAGGTCACCTCGATCTTCCCCACCTCGGTCGACACCGAGGCGGTCATCGAGACCGCAGCCTTCGTCGAGGCGGTCAAGCGCGTCGCCCTCGTCGCCGAGCGCAACACCCCGGTCCGGCTGCGCTTCGAGGAGGGCCAGGTCGCCATCGAGGCCGGCACCGGCGAGGACGCCCAGGCCTCCGAGGCCGTCGAGGTCACTCTGACCGGCCCCGGCCTGGAGATCGCCTTCAACCCGCACTTCCTTCTCGACGGGCTTGGGGTGCTCGGCACGCCATACACCCGCCTGTCGTTCACCCAGCCGGGCCGTCCCGCGGTGATCAGCGGGCAACCCGAGGCCGACGGTGTCGCCGACACGTCGTACCGTTACGTGCTGATGCCGGTGCGCTTCGCCGGCTGACCCATCCACCGGGCCACGCGGTCCGGCCTGACCAGCACGGGAAGGCGGCGTCATGCAGCTGGGTCTGATCGGTCTGGGCAAGATGGGCGGCAACATGCGCGAGCGGCTGCGCCGCGCCGGACACGAGGTCGTCGGCTTCGACCGCAACCCCGAGGTCACCGACGTCGCCTCGCTCGACGAGCTCGTCGCGGCCCTGCACTCCCCCCGCACGGTCTGGGTCATGGTGCCGGCCGGCGAGATCACCCGCGGCGTCGTCCGGGAGCTCGCCGACCGGCTCAGCCCCGGCGACCTCGTCATCGACGGCGGCAACTCCCGGTTCACCGACGACCAGGTCCACGCCGAGCTGCTCGCCGTCAAGGGCATCCGCTATCTCGACTGCGGGGTCTCCGGCGGCATCTGGGGGCTGACCAATGGCTACGGGCTCATGGTCGGCGGCGCGGCCGAGGATGTCGCGACCGCGATGCCGATCTTCGACGCGCTGCGGCCCGACGGCCCGCGCGAGGAGGGCTTCGTCCACGCCGGCACCGTCGGTGCCGGTCACTACACGAAGATGGTCCACAACGGCATCGAGTACGGCCTCATGGAGGCGTATGCCGAGGGCTACGAGCTGCTCACCAAGCAGCCGATCGTCGCCGACGTCCCGGGAGCCTTCAAGGCCTGGACCCGAGGGACCGTCGTGCGGTCCTGGCTGCTCGACCTGCTCAATGACGCCTTGACGAAGAACCCCACCCTTGCTGACGTCTCCGACTACACCGTCGACTCCGGCGAGGGCCGGTGGACCGTCGAGGAGGCGATCGCTCACG
>RRZU010556248.1_pt1 | contig 17761 bp, 15 predicted proteins | sample 2165561 | NCBI WGS metagenome assembly RRZU01 (sample SAMN10456909, study PRJNA506462) | wastewater metagenome | isolation source: wastewater sludge | place: USA: Moscow, Idaho | reverse complement strand
TGACTTTTTTGGCATAGAAAAGGACATTGTAAGTTTCCATAACTTTAGATTTTTAAGATTGTTAAATGTATTTGCGAATCTTAAAGCCTACAAGATATTCAGTCGATGAACAGGCTGTTTGCCTGATATTCGGTGAGTAGACAACCGATATATTTTGTACTCACCAAAGTACTCACTTTCGATTTGTAATATTTTGATATATTTTGAAACCCCTAAACAACAAAAAAGCCTTTAAATACTAAGATTTAAAGGCTTTTGATGTTGTTTGTTTTTACAACTAGCGGAGAGTGAGGGAAATGAACTTTTATATATGTAACATAAATAGTTTTGCATAATTATTCTATAATTCAACAAATTACATATATTTGCATAAGTAGATATATATATATTTTATTTCTAAATGTAGAACTTTTAGCACCCATTTTAGCACCTATGAATTTTACCTTCAAACTTAAAGAACCAAATTCCGATAAAGAATCACTAATCTATTTTAGGTCATACTTTGATAATGAGAAGAAAAATTTCATCTACTCTACTGGTGAAAAGATTCTGCCCTCAGAGTGGGATTTCAAAAATAGAATGCCTAATGACCTTAATGGCAGAACCAAAAGAGCGGAAAATCATAGAAGTATAAAAAAACAACTAGACCGTTATAGCAATCACTTCACAGAGATTGTAAATCGCTATAAAAACATCAATGAAGAATTAACTGTGGATATTATCCGACAAAGATTTGACGAGGAATTTAAAAAGACAAAGGTTAAAGATGATTTTTTTAGAATTTATGAAGAATTTATTGAAGAAAAAGAAAATGATTATACTGGAAACTCTATTTCAAAATCTACAAAGAACAGATACGAATACAATAAAAAATTACTAGAAGATTTTCAAGAAGAAAGCAAGATAAAACTAAGCTTGGGAAATTTTGATGAAAAGGTTTACAATAAATTTTTAAAATATTGTATTGAAACCAAAGATCATTCAGCAAATACGGTACATAGAAACATTGGCTTGCTAAAAACATTTCTTTATTGGGCTCTCAACAAAAAATATACTTATAATAACAGCTTTATTAATTTCAAAAAACCTCCCAAATTCAGGACTGATGAAATTGCATTAAATATGGAACAGGTCGAAGCAATATATAATCATGATTTCAGCAAAAATATGAAGTTAGAAAAAGTTAGAGACTTATTTGTTTTTGGCTGTACCACAGGAATGCGATTCGGAAACTATTCTTCTATTTCTAAAAATGATATACAAGGAGACTTTATTCGGGTTATTGATTTGAAAAGTAAATCGAAGAACTTATCCATTCCACTGAATAAAATTTCAAAGTCTATTCTTGAAAAATATGAATATAAATTACCAAACATCACGAACCAAAAGATGAATGAATATATCAAGGAGGTTTTTAAAGAATTAGAGTTTACCAATGAAATAAAAAAAACGATGAAGTATGGTGATGAACTTGTTGAAAAAGAAACTGAATTTTGGAAAAGGATTTCAAGTCATACTGCACGCAGAAGTTTCATAACCATAATGAAAAACAAACGTGTTCCAGACAAAGTAATTATGTCTTACACTGGTCACACAAGTTTGGAGGTATTTAATGCATATTACAGACCTAGCGAAGAGGATAAAATAAATTATATGAATGAAGTTTTTAAGTAATGGCTAAACAAATTGAATTTTACAACCTGGATAAAGAATATCCGGTTAGTTACGAATTTTGGAAAGATTTTGCTGCACTCTTCTTGTACACAGGATACAAGCTACTTTCATGGAAAGGAGGATTCAAAAATCACACTTACGAAGTTATAAGAAAGTCTTATCAAGAAGCAAATAAAAAAATTGAACATGGAGTGTCTATAATTGATTTCGAAATGGCAAAGGATAAACTTTATAACAATTATAGTAGTTTCAGATATTATTTCGAACGGGCAGAAAAAATAACATCCTTAGATTTTAAAAATAAAATTGATTGGACAATAACAGAAGTATATAAAAATTTGTCGCCTCGCATTTCACCCAAAAACAGGCTTGACATTGAAAATGACTTTTATAGAAATTGCCATGAAGTATTGCTCTGCAAAATCATAATTCACCATTACGCAATTAATCATCTAAATATTGAACCAAAAAGATTGATTCTTGATCCATTGCTCTTGGACAAACGCATTTCTATAGAAAATGAAACTAAAAGCTCTGAAATTAACAACAATGAATTTGAGATTGTAAAGTCGTCATATCTGCTGACATACGACGGAATACTTTCATTATCAAATGAATTAAGAAATATGTTTATTGACAAAGAATTATTTAGCAAAATTGATTTTTCAAAATTAAAAGATTATGATATTTTTTATAGTTCAAGAAAAACGAACCTTGAATTAAACTCCCGATACAAGACAGATTTAGTGATAATTCTAATTTTAATGAAGGCAAAAAATATTATTCAGTTTGATAACAAAAAAGATATGAACAAAATTTTCAAAGAATGCTTTGGAAAAGAAATATCTGAAACAGTTTTTACAAATACAGAAACCAAATGGTCAACAAATGAAATGAATCAAAATGATTCCGTCGCTTTTAAAAATGCCAATTTGTTCATTAGTGATTATTTATTGACTTTATAAAGAAGTAAATAATCCACCTGAAATCCACTGGATTCATCAAATTTCATACAAACTCATTATTAATATTGCATAAAATTTTTAAAACACATTTTAATTTTATGCAAACGACAAATCCATTTCAAACAATTCTAGATGAGATTGGTGAAGTTAAACAACTGATCCACTCTATCAAAAAAGAGCCTGAACTTGAACTGAATAAAAGATTCTATTCTTTCAAGGAAACTTCCCAAATCCTTAAACTTGATTACCAAACAGTAAGATCTCATGTCCTTAAAGGAAACATCAAAGCCGAAAAAATCGGACGGTTTTATAGAATCAAACATCTGGACTTAATGGATGCTTTACATGGTGTCAAATCTTTAAAATATAAGAGATGACGCCATGAAAGAAATTGTCCCATATATACGAGTTGGCACGATTTATTATAAATTAATAGAGCGACCACAAATTTCAGGAGATTCGACAGTAACACTTGCCAAATGGTTAAAAGAAATCATTATCCAGGATCACAACAAAAAATATATTTATGATATTCCAAAATATGATGGATTCTGCTGTATTCCCAACCATTTGGGTTACAAAAAGACAATTGGGAATTTCTACAATATGTACAAAGAAATACCAATACAACCAAGTCTTTCAAAAGTCAGTATTGAAGAAATTCCTTATTCAATCTCTTTTCTTCAGCATATTTTCGGGAAGCAAATTGATTTAGGATTGGATTATTTAAAAATCCTGATAGAAAAACCTATACAGGTTCTCCCAATTCTTTGCTTAGTAAGCAAAGAAAGGGCAACTGGAAAAACAACTTTCCTGAAATGGCTTAAGGAAATTTTTGGTCTAAACATGACCTATATCAAAGGAGATTCTTTCAACAGTCAGTTTAATTCAGACTGGGCTTCGATGTTGCTCATTGCTATCGATGAAGTATTCTTCGACCGTAAAGAAATTACGGAACGTCTAAAATACCTTTCCACTACCAACAAAGATAAATTGGAGAATAAAGGCAAAGACCGGGAGGAAATAGATTTCTTCGGAAAGTTTATACTTTGCTCTAACAATGAAGATAATTTCATTCAGATTGATGAGAATGAAATCAGGTTTTGGGTATTAAAAATTAATCCGATAAAATCTGAAAACACTGAGTTTTTAGAGAACCTTAAAACAGAAATCCCTTTATTTCTAAGATATTTAATTGACCGTCCATTTTTCTCACCCAAGAAAACAAGAATGTGGTTTGAATCTTCAGACATTAAGACCAAAGCCTTGCAAAAACTGGTTTTTAAAAACGGAAACAGGCTGGAAAGCAAAATGGTGGAACTTCTTTATGAATTCTTTGAATCGTGTGAGGATCAGGAAATCAATGTTGTGCCGCAGGATATTCTCAACATGATAAACCGGATGTTCAGGCAGACTTACTACACAAGAAATGAAGTAAGGAACATTTTGAAAAACAAATGGAAACTAGAGCCCAAGAAGAATGGTCTAGCTTACATCAGATACGATATAGATTACTCCGGAAATTTCTGCCAAAACAATTCTGTTGGACGATATTTTAACATTTCCAGAAATTTTATTTTAGAAAAATATGTTGATTTGTTGAATTGAATGCTTAATAAAAAGAAAATCAATTATTTACTTGTTCAACAAAGTCCTCAACAAACTTAAAACTCTGTTATTTTGTTGAGTGTTTGTTGAGAGAAAAAATCCCAGTTTGTTGAATTGTTGAGCTTTTGTTGAGCTTATAACAATCACTAAATCTGAATCTTATTGTCTTTTCTCAACGATTCAACAAAAAATTCTACCAAATAAACCCCGCAACTAATCAAAAAAATTTAGACTTAACATTATGAACTGTCAGCAAGCCAACGACAACATCAGCATTAGAGAAATCCTTGAAAGTTTTTCTCTTTTCCCAAGCAAAGAAAACCACAAAACCGCTTTTTATTTTGCCATTGACAGAGATGAACGAACCCCCAGCCTTTCAGTCGATTACACTAAAAACAGCGCTTTCGATTATGGAACCGGAAAGAAATATGATAACGTTTCCATTGTTCAGGCCATAAAACGCTGCAGCGTTTCTGAAGCACTGGAATATCTGGAACATTTTGATTATTCAAAACCAATAAAGCAATATTATAAAGATGTGAACCAATCACCAAAATCCAATTATCAAATTGTAGAAGCAAAATCTGTCGAACATCCCTCCCTGGTTCAATATCTCAAAAACAGAAAACTCGAATCCCAAATCTCCGAACTGAAAGAAATCCATTATGAACTGAACAGAAGAAATTATTTTGGCATAGGTTTCAAAAATGACTCCAGAGGATATGAAATCCGAAACCCGCATATCAAAATCTGTCTTGGCAAAAAAGACATTACAACTGTCGGAAACGATACCAATACTTTGAGAATTTTTGAAGGCTTTACCGATTATCTTTCATTCAAAATCATAGAACAATCTCTTGAAAAATCTTCATCCGATTATCTCATTTTGAACTCTGTTTCTATGATCAACAGAGCGACAGATTTGGTGAAAAATTACCCAACTATAGAACTCTATCTGGACAACGACAAGACCGGAAATGAAGTCACAGAAATATTAAACAGAAGATTCACCCAGGCCCAAGACTGTCGGATTTTATACAAAAACCACAAAGACCTGAACGAGTTTTTAATGAGTAGGGTAATGCGTAAAAGAGATACAGGCAGAGAAAATGAAGACATGGGTAAAATATACACACGTAAAATCGGCAGATAGTTAGTGCAAAAAGTACCCAATGTCTACAATAAGCGCTACGCACTTAATGTAAAATTGGAGCTTTTTGGTTTTCTCCTATCGTCGAAAACGTTTTGGCAAGCACGGAAATATAAAATCAAATGCTGGGATTCTCATTAATCAAAACACAAGAAAAATTAAAAAGCACAAATGGAAAAAGACTCTTTGAAAGATTTCATTCTTGAAATCACCAAACAGCAGGAACAGAAATCTGCTCTGGAAAGAAGAAAAAAATACTTTCAGGATATAGGCAGAAAAGGTGGTTTGAAAAAGAAAACCGTCAACCAACTAATCCGAACTGTTTCGACAAGATTAACGGAAAAAGAGTTTCAGGAAATAGAGGGAAAAGCAGGAAAATTTAAACTGACAATTTCAAAATATACCAGATTAATTCTGACTGAAACAGAACTTAAAATCAACGAATTCGCAACCGACAAACTTTTGCTCGAATACGGAAACCATTTCATAAGAATTAAGAATCTGCTTCGACACCGTGAGTTTTCAAAACTGGATCATACAAAAGTTATTCTCCGGAAAATTGAGGAAGTCACCGATCTGATCTACCGATACCTCTATGAGAAAATGAACGTGCAAAATTCAGATAAAGAAGATGAAAATGAAAATCAAACTTCCAATGTCCAATCATGAATAACAGTGCCACCACCAGAAGAATAAGCAAAATTGCCATTGAATACAACGGCAATGACAAGGGGTCAGCTGAACAGGTTTATCAGAACAATCTGTTAAGCCTAGATCCTGAATTACAATTCAAGGAAATGAAAGCGGTAGCCGACCGAAACAAAAATGTCAAAAACTGGGCATTGACCGGATATATTTCTCCGGAGAAATCCATTGGTGATAAACTCACCAACGAGCAACTCACAGAAATTGCATTAAAAGCTTTAAAGAAAATCGGAGTAACTGATGACAACCAAATGGTATTGGATATCCATTCTTCCACAAAGCAGAAGCATATCCACTTTATTGTCAACCGAGTAAATACAAACGGAATCAATACCATAAAAGCCCATAAGGTGGGTGGAAATTTTGGGAAAGCTTTGCGTGAAGTATGTCAGGAACTGAATCTGAAAACCGATATAGAAATCGGAAAGGAAAAGAAACAGCAGATGCTCAGTGCACTTTATGCCAGTATTAAAACTTCAAGAAACTTTGAAGAAATAATTGAGAATATGCGAGACCTTGGCTATCGTGTAACCCTTTCACAGAATGTAAAAGACGGCATATCAGGAATGCGGATTGTTAGGTTTGAAGATATAAATCATCAAACTGAACGTCAATACAAACCTGGCTACAAACTTTCCGAAATCACCAACAAACTTAAGATCACTGACATCAAACAGAAACTTCAGGAAAACCTTGAAATAACACAAAACTTCAACCCGACATCGATCACAAAGTTCAATACTGATTCAATAGAGAAAACCCCTTTATTGACAAAAGAGTTAGAGAAAATGGTTGAGGAAATTATGAAACCCACGTACACTGCAACCCCTAATGATGAATTATTAAAAAAGAAAAAAAGAAAATTTAGATAAAATGGAAAATCAAAATATACCCCAAAATGATGGATTTGAATTATTAAAAAAGATAATTGAATCAAACAATGAAAATATTTCACAATCTAAGCTTTATGTAAGACAACAAACTGAGACCAACGGATTTCTAAAAGATTTATTTACACAAATGAAAGGAATGGCAACTATTATACAGAAATCTGTCAATTCATTTCCAAACAGCATTACACTTGTTAACTCTCCACAGACTCAGGAATCTATAGACAGCTTAAAAGAGTTGCTTCAAAAGAAAACACTTCGTGAATTTTTCGCTTTAATTATGGCAGGTCTTTCGTTATTGACAATCATTGTTGTTTCTTTTTTAGCAAAACAATGGTATTCGGAAAGCATTCGCACCAAAACGGAAATTCGACAGGAAATTTTGGATGAAATTAAAAATGAAGGAAAATCCATCTACAAAATTAAAGACTATGAACAGTTGCAGCATAACACCACAATGATGAATAAATGGATGGATTCTTATCCGAAAGCAGGAAAAGAGTTTATGAAATTCAAGAAAGGCTATGAGAGTAGATGAGTTTTCAAAATAAAGGTGTATATTTGGACAAATATTGTCCTAAAAATATTTTCAAGAACAAACATTTTAGAAAAATGAAAAAATCTTTTGGAGAGCTTATACGTGAGTATAGAGAAACTGCAGGCTTACCTTTAAGAAAGGTTGCAGCTCATATTGATATAGATCCCTCTACTTTAAGTAAAATTGAACGTGGTGAGCGTTCTGCAAACAAAGAAATGATTCCTGCTCTAGCAGAAATATTGCAGGTTTCAGAACACGATTTAACCCTCACTCTGTTAAGTGATAATGTTGTTGAGTCACTTATTTCGGAAGAAAATACTTCTGAAATCTTAAAAGTAGCAGAAGAAAAAATAAGATATTATAGAAGTAAAAGTTATCAACAAGGAAAACTAAGTTTCGAATGATAAGAGATTTAATAAATAGGTTTGAAACTGAGCGAACTAGATTTACATCGGCTCCCTATAATGAGACACAACTTAGAACGGATTTCCTAGATCCTTTCTTTTCTTTATTGGGTTGGGATATTACAAATGCTCAGGGAAAACCAACTAATGAAAGAGAAGTTTTAGTTGAAGAAGGGCTAAGGGCTGATGTCAATGAAAACACTAAAAAACCAGATTATACTTTCAGACTTTTTGCTGAAAGAAAATTTTTTGTAGAGGCTAAAAAACCATTTGTTAAAATTGATAGTGATCCGGAACCAGCAAAACAAGTAAGGCGATATGGGTTTACTGCAAAATTGAAAATTTCAGTTCTAACAAATTTTGAACATTTAGCTATTTATGATTGTTCTGAACCAGTAAATGATAATGATAGCGTTTCAAAGCGAAGAATTAAACTGTACCATTTCTCAGAGTATGCAGAAAAATTTGAAGAAATAAAGTCGCTTATTGGCAAAGAATCTGTTTATTCTGGTGAGTTTGATGAAAATTGGGATGACATTGAACTTCAAATTCAAAAATATAACATTGATAATCTCTTCTTAGAACAAATTAATGAATGGCGCTTATTATTAGGCAGTGAAATTCTTACACGAAATCCTGAAATAGACGAATTCCAGTTAAATGACATTGTACAAAGCTATATCAATAGTATTGTATTTTTAAGAGTTTGTGAAGACCGAAATTTAGAAGTTTACAAGACTCTCCTTTCCTTGGCAGAGAATGAAAATTTTAGTTCCTTGGTTGAAAAATTTAGATTATCTGATATAAAATATAATGCGGGGCTTTTTTCTCAGCCGTTGAGTAATGAAATTATTTCAGATAACAGTTCGGTTTTCTGGCGAATTATTAAGCAACTATATTTTCCTGAAAGTTCTTACTCTTTCTCTGTATTTTCATCTGATATTTTAGGTCATATTTATGAAATTTTTCTTGGTGAGCAATTAAAAATCGAGAATAGCAATGTTGTTCTTAAAAAAAAACCAGAAATTGAAGACCGCGATGTAGTAACTACTCCCACTTTTATAGTACGGGATATACTTAATGAAACTGTCAAAAAGTTTTGTGAAGAAAAGACAGCCACCGAAATACTAAATTCTAAAATTGCAGATATTGCATGTGGATCTGGTGCATTCTTGCTAGAAACATACCAGTTGCTACAAGATATCTTGGTTGACTATTACATTGTAAATGACCAGACAAAACTTATTCAGATTGGGATTAATAACTATAAATTAAAATTTGAAGTTAAAAAGCAAATTCTTTTACAGTGTATATTCGGTATTGATAAAGATTTTAATGCGGTAGAAGCTTGTAAATTTGGACTTCTTCTTAAACTCTTAGAAAATGAAAATAATGATAGTATTTCCCATCCTGCTCTTCCAAGTTTAGATAATAATATTCATTATGGAAACAGCCTGATTGAATCATCACAAACCAATTCAGAAAATCAGGAATTGATAAACCCGTACAATTTTGGTGAAGATAAATTTGATGTCATTGTTGGAAATCCGCCTTATATGGCGACGGAACACATGAATAGGTTTACTCCTCTTGAACTTCCTATTTATAAACAATCATATGAATCTGCATATATGCAATTTGATAAATATTTTCTTTTCATTGAAAGAGGATATGATTTATTGAATACAAACGGTATTCTTGGATTTATCATTCCAAGTAAATTTGCTAAGGTCGGTGCGGGAAAAAATTTGCGTGGTTTTCTTTCAGAAAACAAAGCAGTTGAAAAGATTATTTCCTTTGGCGCTAATCAAATCTTTAAAGACAAAACAACCTACACTTGTTTATTGATTTTGAAGAAAATTGATTTGAACTCTTTACTTTATCATGAAGTTGAAATTTTAGGAAACTGGAAAGTTAAAAACTATACTGTAAGTTATGATGATGTAGAATACTCATCTTTAAATGATGATACTTGGGTTCTAATGCCAAATCATTTGAAACCGCTATATAGAAGTATTTCTTCTCAAAGTATCAAGCTAGGAAATCTAATTGACAACTCTAATATTTTTAATGGAATCCAAACAAGTAAGAATGAAATCTATGTTCAGGTCGCAAGCAGAGAAGATGACGAATATTTTTACTTCAATTACGATGATACTGAATGGAAAGTTGAAAAAACATTAACAAGACCATACTTTCAAACATCAAGTGGTATTGACAATCTTAATACCTACAGGAAACTTAAACCTAACTCATTTGTTATTTACCCATATATCAATGATAATGGAACAACGAGGTTTGTGGATATACAGAGTTTAGAACATAACTATCCCTATGCTTTTAGATTTTTGACTAACTATCAATCCGTACTAGAAGATAGAAATATTAAACCTGTTCCTGAAACAACTGATGAATGGTATCGCTATGGAAGACATCAAAGTTTAGAAAAATGTGATGTATCCGAAAAACTTGTTGTGGGTGTTCTGTCACAAGGAGATAAATACGCAATAGATACTAATCACACATTTATTTCTTCTGGTGGAACAGCTGGATACTGCATGATTACGTTGCCTGAAAACAGTCCTTATTCTATTTATTACATGCAAGCATTATTAAATTCTAAATACGGAGAATGGTTTGCTTCTCTATATGGCGAAGTTTTCAGGGGTGGATTTATTGCTCGTGGCACAAAGGTTCTAAAAAAGTTACCTATAAAAAGAATAGATTTTGAAAATGAGCAAGATAAAGCTCTTCATGACCAAATTGCATTGTTACAATATGATCTAATTCAATTACAGGAAAATATCGATTCCTCACAAAATAATAATAGACGTCTAATTCCTTTGCAAAGACAATTTATACAAAAGAAATCTGAGCTAGACGAATTACTAAAACAATTGTATAATCTGGGCGAAGACGATAATCTCATCCCTAAAATAAATGAAAGATATGGTACTGATTAACGATGCGAGTAAAGAAAAACTTCGAGGTGGTTTTTATACACCCAAAGACATCGCTGATTTTATGTTGAGATGGGCTTTAAATGGTGATAAAGAAATGAATATACTTGAACCTAGTTGTGGTGATGGAGTTTTCCTTCGAATTATGAATGAGAGGCAAATTCCTTTTAATTCTGTTACAGCTATTGAATTTGATCCATTTGAATATGAAAAAGCTAAAGAAATTGGTTTAAAAAATTCAGTTTTAATTAATGATGATTTCCATAACTATTGCTTAACAACTGAGGATAAATTTGATTTGATTATCGGTAATCCTCCATACATTAGATACCAGTATTTTAGTAAAGAGCAACAGATACTTGCAGAACAAATATTCAAAAAATCAAAGCTCAAATATTCAAAACTTACAAATGCTTGGGTTTCATTTGTTGTCGGCTCCAGTCAGTTGTTAAAAGAAAAGGGAAAGATTGCCTTTGTTCTTCCAGCAGAAGTTTTACAGGTTTCATACGCACAACAGTTAAGAGAATTTTTAGCGCACTTCTACAATAAGATTAATATAGTTTCCTTTGAGAAGTTGGTATTCCCTGAAATTCAACAAGAAGTAGTTTTACTTTTATGTGAAAAAGATGACTCAAGTACACACAAGATTGAACATATAGAACTCAGGGACGCTGATGGATTAAAGGATTTGGATATTTCAAAACTTAAAAATCCTCAAAAGACGATTGATTTCAAATCCAACAAGTGGACTTTTTATTTCTTAGATCAAGAGGAAATAGATTTTTTAGAAAATCTTCAAGAATTTAAAACAGTTCCGAAATTAGGCAAATATGCTGATGTTGAAGTGGGTATAACTACGGGGGCTAATCCGTTTTTTACAGTTCCATTATCGACTGTGCAATTCTACAATCTAGAAAAATATGCAAAACCCTTAGTTGGAAGAAGCGTCCAAGTACCAAGTTTGATATTTACTGAAGAAGATTGGAAAAAAAACAGAGATATCCAAGCTCGCACACATCTATTAACCTTTCCTAAAATGAGTGAACTTAACGGATCAGTTGGTGCAAGAGATTACTTGAATTATGGTATAGAACAAGGAATCAATCAAGGTTACAAATGTGGAATACGAGATGAATGGCAAATTATACCTTCTCTTAAGATTTCAGATGCATTATTTATTAGGAGAAACCACCTCTATCCAAAACTTATTATTAATCAAGCCAATGCTTATACCACTGATACAATGCATCGGGTAAACATAAAGAAAAATGTAAATCTAAATGCCTTTATTGCTAGTTACTACAACTCGCTATCTTTTGCATTTGCTGAAATTTCTGGAAGAAGTCATGGTGGTGGTGTTTTAGAACTCATGCCAAGTGAAGTACAAAATATTTTTCTACCATATGATGAATCTAATGAGGATCTAATTGAAACTATAGACACAATGATTCGTGCAAAAAAAGGTATTAATGCAATCCTTGAAATTACAAACAAAAAAATTCTAGTAGATAATTATGGATTCTCGAAAAAAGATGTTGAAATAGCAAATAGGATTTGGAAGAAGTTGTCAAATAGAAGGTTGAATAGAAATTAAGAAGAAGTAAGAAAGTGATTTTTAACGATAATATAGATATTTATTTTGATTCCCCAATACCTTTTGAGGCTAAAAATATTAAACCGTTGAACGGCATTACAGGTTTGTATTTCATTTTCAGTTCAACAATTCAAGTCCAATATCCTTTTGATAAATCAAAACTGTTGTATATCGGTATGAGCGAAAAAAAGACAAACAGCATAGGAAGTCGTTTAATTGGACACTTTGAGGGAAAATCAAAAAATGTAGGATTAGCAAATTATAGAAAAGTTGAGCCACTTTGGTTTACATATATTAACATTGAAATGTTACGAAATATTTGGGATTTCAGAGTAGAAGATTTGGAAAGTTATTTCATTCTAAATTTTGTTGAGCATTATGGAGTATATCCAATCTGCAATAACAAAACTGGATTTGAAATTTTAAATAATACACTAACAACGAATTTCAAAATTGATTGGAATTACTTTAAATAAAATTACAATGGAAAAAGATAAAGTAAAATCGGGCAAAGAAATATTAGATGATTTTTTCAAAGAAATATCATCTATTGAAAACGTTGATAAAACGATTGCCGATAGTTTAGCTGAATTATATATCAATGGGAAATTAACTGACAAGAATGTGATCAATGAATTGCAAAAAATAAGAACAGAGAATGGCAACGAAAATTAAAAGCATATCAATCACAGGAATCAGAGGGATAAAAGATTCCGTTTCATTACCACTTAATGAAAAATCTGTTTTGCTCTATGGCGATAATGGAACAGGAAAAAGTAGCATTTCTGATGCTATTGAATGGTTTTATACAGACAAAGTTTCTCATTTGTCAGGTAGTGAAATTGATTTAAAAGATGCTTTGAGAAATTCGTATCAAAAAGATAGCGACACCGCTTCTATTGTTATTTCATACAACAGAAATGTAATTGATACTACAAAAAAATTGTTTAGCAAAAGAGGGAAATTGATTTCCGAATTTTCTAATTCGTCAAATAATTTTGAAAAATATTATTCCGCTTCTCAAAGCGAAAATTTATTGCTTAGATACCAATTCTTGCGTGATTTCATTGACCAGACAAAAGGCGATAAACTCAAATATTTATCGGATATTATCGGATTTTCAGAAGTAACCAAAACTAAAGATGTTTTAAGAAAGGCGTTTAACGCAATCAAATCGGAAATAAAAACGCAAAACTTTGAAGCACAAATCAACAATGAAAAACAAACACTAATTGCTAAAATTGGTGCAGCAGTCAGCCTAGAAAATAATTTGTTTGAAAAGATAAACAAAATTATTGAGTCATTAAAAACTGGAATTACAGTAAGTTCTATTGAAGATATTGACAAGGTTTTGAATCACATCAAAAAACCTGCAAACACAAAACAGTTAACAGAACTTCAATTTTTAGAAAACACCAATAAATCGCTTTCAACACTTAAAAGTGAAATTTCATTTATTGACGGAGAATATCAAAAATATTTTTTTGAGTTCAATAAGATTGCCGAAGATGTTCAAAGCATAATGCAAACTTTTTTGGCTGAATTATTGAAATCGGGCGAGACTGTAATTTCAAAGAAATATCATAAAGAGGATAACTGCCCATTATGCTTACAAGAAAAAAATCTTGAAGAATTAAAAACAGATATTCAACGAAGATTAAAAGAAATTGAGGAATCATCTAAAAAGAAAGTAACATTTGATACGGCTAAAAAATCTGTTTCCGACATTATCAAAGAACGTCTAAAACGGCTTGAACTGACAGCGAACAACCATTTATTGAACGAACAGGAAAATGAAAGTATTAAAAAGGCAATAAGTAATTTAAGTAACAAGCTAATTGAATATCTGAAAACAGCTAATGAAAAAGTTACTTCGGGAAATAAACTCCCTGCAAACGATACTTTACTTTTAACGGAAGATGATTTCAAAATTCAAGAACAAATTAACTCAAGATTTGAGGCAATTCAAACTGCAATAAAAAATGATAAATCGACCGAACTTTACGCAAATATTTCGGCTGCAAAAGATGCTTTTTTAAAAATCAAACGATTTGAAAAAGACAAAAGCAAATTAGAACACCAGAAAAATTCTTTGGAACTTATTTACAACCAGTTTGTAAAACGACAAAAAGAAGGATTGGAGAGTTTCATAAATACATTTTCTTCATACATAAACGACTTTTATCAATACATGAATCCTGATGAACAATTTCACGAAATCAGGATTATAACTATGGGTGAAGAAGATGAATTAAACGGTATCACGATTGAATATAAATACAATAATGTCTGGGTTTCGCCACCGCAAAAGTATTTCAGTGAATCACATTTGAACTGTTTTGGAATTTCATTCTTCTTAGCATCGGTAATTGCATTCAATAAAGAAAATAAATTTATTGTATTAGATGATGTAATTTCAAGTTTTGACTCAACACACAGAAAACGATTTGCAGACTTGTTGTTTGAAAAATTTTCCGATTATCAATTTATTCTTTTAACGCACGAAGTTGAATGGTTTAACTATGTTCGGCAAATAGCAAAGAAAAAAAGTTGGACAATCGGAGAAATTAAATGGACAGAAACCAAAGGAACACATCTTGAAGAAAAACCCAATGACCTCAAAGAGTTTATTGAACGTGAACTTGCAAACAGTTCGGTTGAAACTCTTGGCAACCCAATACGAAAATATTTAGAAGCCACACTTAAAGACATCTGTTTGAACTTAGATGTAAAAGTTAGTTTTAGACTAAACGACTTTAATGAAAAACGAATGGCTGATGAATTATTGAATGAATTAAAATCAAGAATCAAAGACAAAGGAGGACAAGACATAAAAGCGAAAATCCCTATTATTGAACGTGTTGCAGACTCTAACTTGCTTGGCAATTTGCTTTCTCACGATAATCCGTTTAATCCTAAAATTGGAGATTTAAAATCGTTTTGGGCAGACATAAAAGAACTTGAAACCATATTTTATTGTCAAGAATCAACTTGCAAAAGACCAAAGGTTTCAATAAAAAACTACGACAATGTCGCGAAGAAAATACGGTGTGGTTGCGACACGACAAAATATGAATGGAAATAGTATTTCACTTATCAAAAATATAAATATGCTTGATTTTTATTTTAAAGATGTTGTAAGTTGGATTAAATCTGATAAAAGAAAGTCAACATGGACGACAGTTTATAAGCATTGGGAAGATAAAGGATTTCGAGAATATTCATTTTGTGTTCTATTTCCTGAGAAATTAATTGGAGAATTTGTTGAACACGCTTCTTGGAGTTTGAATATTACTAATTTAAGACCTGACTATGTGCATTATTCTGATAAACATCCACTATATTATAGATGGGGCATAGAATCGGAATATGAACCTATAGTATATCAGCAATTTTACAACAATATTTCCCCAACTAAATTTGAAATTGTAGAAGAATTTTTACAATTCTTTAATCTTTATTTTGACACCAAGAACAATAGTTATATTAGTGTCGACATCACCTCCGAACAAATTGAGGTCGTTAAATTCGTAAAAAATAAAGACAATTTAGAAATCAAGGTTAAAACTCATTTTCTTAGGCAATTTTTGTATGCAAAGAGACTTGTGCTAGGCTTTCAGATGGACTATTTCAGAGAGTCAGACCAAACTTTAAGCGAACAGAATTTGAATGAAAGAATGGTATTTGATGAGTTTGCACAGCTTTATAATTTTAATATTTGTTTTAAGGATTACTCTTATAGGGATAGATGTTATTCAGATTCTAGGCTATTAGGTAAAACCATTCTTGTTGGTTACGAAAGTCAAAGTATACAAACAGATTATGAAAGATTAAATTCTAGTAAATGTGAACATTTCATTGTAGATATTGATAACGAAAACGGAGACTTTATATATGAAAGTTGTAGAAAAAGTGAATTTGAAGAAACAAAATATGGATATTATACATCTGTTTTTTTCAAGAGAGAAGTACTGCTAAAGTATTACAACAGTCCCAATATATACACAATTGAAGATGGCTATATATTTATGAAAGGTTCATGGAGATTATATTTAGATAATAATAATTATGAATTTATTAGTGTCTATTTAGGAGACTTAAAAATATTGCCTCATTCCGAGCAACTGTATTGGAAAAGCTTCAATATTGAACCCCAAACAGAAGTTGATAAACGTAGATTTAATATTGACTTTTTATCATCTCACTATGATCCTGAGATTGAAGATCTAAAGTTTAAGAATGAATATATCAGAGTTAACAAATTATGGCGGAAAAAATTTGGATTTAATTTGTTTTCTGAATTTGATGAAAGCGATTTTCATTGCTTCAAAACAATTCGACTTCCATTAAAAAATGAAGCTGCAGAATTAGATGTTCTGATTCTAAACTTATGTAAAGTTTTAATTGATTATTTAAATGTTGGATATATTAGTGCGTTTCTAACATCGGAACAGAAGGGCTTAAGATCTATTGAAAAACTAGAAATATTTCTTGAAATTAATAACTTTAAAAACTATGAAAAAACAGTTACTTTTTACAAAACATTGCAAAAATTACGATCTACTGGTTCTGCACACCGTAAGAATTCCGATTATAGAAAACTTCTTGTAAGTTTAGGTTTTGAAAATTTAGATGAAAAAGGAATTTTCAAAGCACTGTTAAAAGATGCAATAAAGACTCTGAAAAATCTTTCCACCCAAATTGAATAGAAGATTCAAGTAAACTGAATTTAAAAAGTAAGATGAACATTAATAAACTTTTTATACTCTCTAAAAATACTGATGCTGTTAGTTCTCAGAGAGGTTATAATTACCAAACATTAAAAACTTTAGAAACTTGGGTTGAAAATTATTTAGCGAATGAGAAATTTGATATATACTGTGAATTTGAAGAAGATATTTTTCAAAAGAATAGTTATGATAAAAACTTAAAATTCAGACAAATAAAACTTTATTCAAGTAATTTTTCATTTAGTAGTGAAGAAATAAAAAAATGTATTTCTCATTTTTTTATGTTATCTATTAAATCTGATTATAATGACTTTACAAAAGAATTCATTTTTGAAACCAATACAAAGGTCGCAGCGCAATATACAGATAATGACGCTAAATTATTAAAAGAATGGGTTGATAGCCAACACAATTTAACTGAAGAAAAGCTTGGCCGATTTTCTAAAAAAGTGAAAGAAATTGTTACCGAATATGTTTATAAACAAAAGAACAGCATAAAAGAAAATGAGGCTGTATCAGAAGCATTTGGTATTTTTCAAAAGT
>RRZU010233083.1_pt1 | contig 17767 bp, 17 predicted proteins | sample 2165561 | NCBI WGS metagenome assembly RRZU01 (sample SAMN10456909, study PRJNA506462) | wastewater metagenome | isolation source: wastewater sludge | place: USA: Moscow, Idaho | reverse complement strand
CCGGTTGGCCTTCTCGCCGTCGATATCGCGGCTGGTGAGCAGCCCGAAGATGTTGTCTTCGGCGTCGCAGACCAGCAGGATGCGCACTCCGCGCTTGACCATCATATCCAACCCCTTGCTGAGCGGGGTCGATAGCTCGGTGGTCACGGCGGTGACTTGGCAAAGGTCGGTCATCACCGACAGCGCGGGATCGTCGGCGGTGATGCGTCGCGGCAATTGCTGCTTGGGGCGAGCATGGCGGATGCCCCGGTCGAGTCGGTGCAGCGGAAGCGAGCGATAAGGTTGTTTCATCGGAGCTCTCTCCTGTGTGAAGCAGCAACAATAGCCGCTATTATTATTCGGCGGCTTCATTATAAGGGATTGTTGGCTGACAATAAATGCGGCAAATTGTCACGTTCTCTTTTCTGGTCGCCGACTCAATAATTTGACGGCTTGACCGGAAACCACGTCACCCAACCGAGCTTTGCCGATGGAAGATTTGCGACGCCTGCTGTTGCTCCGCTTGCTGGTGGTCCTGGGACCTGGCGTCATGCTGCTCTGGTTGCATTTCGGGCTGACGCCGCCGCAACCGCTGCCGCCGTGGTCGATAGCGCTGTTTCTGGGTCTGATCGCGCTGGCTTTCCTCGCGCTGAGCCTGCGATCTCGGCACTCGACGCCGGTGGCGGCGTGGGAGCTGTTCGCCTATTTGCAATTCGATGTGCTGGCCTTGACGATCCTGTTGTATTTTGGCGGCGGCGCCAGCAACCCCTTCGTTTCGTTGCTGCTGCTACCGCTGATCATCGCCGCCGCACTGCTGCCCGCCGGCCAGGTCTGGGCGATGGCGGGGGCGACGGTGGCGGTTTACACGGCACTGATGTTCCATTATCTGCCGTTGCCCGGCATGCTCAGCGGCCACGGTTCCGGTTTTCACGCCCACCTGTGGGGGATGTGGCTGGTATTCGTCATCAGCGCCCTGCTGATTGCCGGCTTCGTGGCGCGGCTGGCGGCGGCGCTGCGGCAGCGGGATCGACAGGTCGCGCGGTTGCGCGAGAAAGCGCTGCGCGACGAGCAGATTTTGGCCTTGGGCATGTTCGCGGCCGGCGCGGCCCACGAGTTGGGCACCCCCTTGGCCACTATCGCCGTACTGGCGAAGGAACTGGAGCGCGAGCATGGCGAGGATTCCCCTCTGGGGGCCGACTTGCGAACCCTGCGCCAACAGGTGGAAGCGTGCAAAGCCATCCTCGGCGACTTGCTCCGAAGCGCCGATCTGTCGGCCGACCGCGATGCGGCGCAAACGCTGGACGTGGTGCTGGAGCGCACCCGCGACCGCTGGCAACTGCTGCGTCCCTGGGTGCCGCTGCGGGTCGATTGCGCCGGACCGTCGCCGCCGCCGGCCGTGACCGCGCCGCAGACCATCGGCCAAACCTTGATCAGCCTGCTCAACAACGCGGCCGACGCCTGTCCCGAGGGCGTGGATCTGGCGGGACGTTGGGATGCGCGACGGGTGGTCATCGAGATTCGCGATCGCGGACCCGGTCTGCCGCCGGAGATGGAAAGCCAACTGGGCGAAGCGTTTTGCTCCACCAAGGACGGCGGTACGGGTGTCGGCTTGCTGCTGGCCAATGCCACGCTGGAGCGGCTGGGGGGGCAGGTGAGCCTAACGCGCGATCCGCGCGGTGGAACGTGTACGCGCATCGATCTGCCCGCCCGGCTGGAGGTCGCATGACGGTTTCCACCGGACCGGCCAGCGTGCTGCTGGTGGACGACGATCCCACCTTCTGCCGGGTGCTGGGGCTCGCCTTGAGCCGGCGCGGTTTCGCCGTGGCCACCGCTCACGGCAGCGCGGCGGCCTTGCAACAGGCGCGGGCCGCGCCACCCGAGTACGCGGTGGTGGACCTCAACTTGGCCGGCGATTCGGGGCTGGGTTTGATCCCGGATTTGCTGGCGATCGATCCCGGCGTCCGCATCGTGGTGTTGACCGGCTACGCCAGCTTGGCCACGGCGGTGGAAGCGATCAAGCTGGGCGCGGTGAACTACCTCGCCAAGCCGGCCGACGCCGATCAGGTATTGGCGGCCTTCGCCGTCACGCCGGGCGATCCCGCCGCGCCGATCAACACCCGTCCCCTGAGCGTGAATCGCCTGGAATGGGAGCACATTCAGCGGGTGCTGCGCGACAACGACGGCAACATCTCCGCCACCGCCCGGCAGTTGGGCATGCACCGTCGCACCTTGCAGCGCAAGTTGGCCAAGCGGCCGGCGAAACTCTAGCGCCAGGGCGCGGATACTGCCCCGCAAGCGCCCGAACTTGCTCTCCCGCTCGAAGAGATTGAACTTCCTGTCTTTTCGTTCACCGTCCGTCCAGCAAATCCCCCAGGGCGCGAGTCAGCAGCCGCAAATCCTGTTCCCGCGACAGAGTGTGTTCCCCGTCCTTGACCAAGAGCAACCGCGCGTCGGAACCGGTCAGGCGCTCGATCACCTGAAGGCTGGTCCGCCACGGCACGTCGGCGTCGTTCATGCCGTGGATCAATCGCACCGGGCAGGTGATCGGCAGTTCCGGCCGGTCGAACAGCCGGTGCCGTTTCGCTTCCTCGATCAGATTCAGGGCGATGATGTAAGGCTCGCCGTAGGCCGATGGCAGGCTGATCACCCGCTCGCGCCGCAAGCGTTCCCGCAGGGTTTCATCGAGCCGTTCCCACAGCAGGTATTCCGTGAAATCGACCGCGCAGGCCAAGCCGAGCAGGGCGGCGATCCGGTCCGGCCGCGCCAGCGCCGCCAGCAGCATGATCCAGGCCCCCATCGACGAACCCACCAGGATTTGCGGCCCTTCGGTCAGCCGGTCCAGCACGGCGAGGGCCTCTTGCGCCCAGCGCCCGATGGTTCCGTCCGCAAACCTTCCGCTGGAAGCGCCGTGACCGGAGTAATCGAAGCGCACGAAAGCTCGGCCGCGTCCCCGGCACCAGCGTTCCAGCGTCGTGGCCTTGATTCCGGTCATGTCCGAGGTAAAACCGCCCAGAAACACCACCCCCGGCGCGGCGCCCGGCGTGCGGTGATAGGCGAGATGGGTGCCGTCGGCGAGCGTCAGTCGGGCCGGCTTGGTGTCGAAGACCTGCATCGCGCGCTTTTCTCCTGGCGAAATAAGCTATAAGTATCCCATTGATCGCAGGAAAAAATGAAATGAGCCTCGCTCGAATCGCAGCGATGGCGCAACGACCAGGGACCGAGACCCCACAACGAAAAATGATGGCGCGCGACACGGCCACCCGAGGAAGCGAACGATGAAGAATCGAGCCGCGATTATCTGGTTCCGCAACGATCTGCGGTTGCACGATCACGAGGCGTTGAACTTGTTGGCCGGCACCATGGACGTGCTGGTGCCGATCTACTGCCTCGATCCGCGGCAGTTTGAAATCCAACCCTTGGGATTTCCCCGCCTGGGACCGTTGCGGGCCCGGTTTCTGATCGAATGCCTGGAAGATTTGCGGATCGGCTTGGAAGCGCGAGGCAGCGGCCTGTATGTGGTGTTGGGCGAACCCGAAAAGGCGATTCCGCGCTTGGCCCAAACCCTGGGCGCCCGAGTGGTGTTCGCCGAGCGCGAGGTGTTGGGGGAGGGCGTGCGGGTGGAGCGGCGGTTGGCGGCGGCGCTGGAGCCGCTGGGCGTGCCGCTGCGCGGCTATTGGGTGAGCACGCTCGCCCATCCGAGCGATTTACCGTTTCCGATCGCCAATTTGCCGGAGCAGTTCGGCCAATTTCAGGAGGCGGTCATGGCGGGCGGCGAGCCGCGCTCGCCGTTGCCGCCGCCGCAAAAACTGCCGGCCTATCCGGCCGGACTAACCGCGCCAACCCTGGCGACTTTGGTCCAAGCCATGGGATTGTCCGCCGTGCTGGAGTCGGGCAAGGGTTCCGGCTTCGAGGGTGGGGCAACGGTGGCGCTGGCGAATTTGCAGGAATTCGTGCAGGGTCGCCGGGTGTCGCTGGACACGCTGCGCGGCGGCGCGGGCGAGCCGGATGCCGTCCGACCCGACCGCTTCGCGCCTTGGCTGGCGCGCGGCGCGATATCCCCTCGGCGGATTTACCAGTACATCAAGTATTCCGGGCTGACGGCGTGGGCCGGCGAACTGGCGACCGGGGTCATCGATGACTTGCTGCGGCGCGACTTCTGCCGGTTTCTGGCGCTCAAGGGCGGCGAGCGGGCCGAGCGATCCGGCCGGTCGGTGGCGCTGGATGACGAAGGGGCGCGGGAGCGGTTCGACCGCTGGCGGCGGGGCGAAACCGGCGAACCCTTCGTGGACGCCCACTTGCGCGAGCTGGCGCGCACCGGCCATTTGACCGCGTTCGGCCGGCGGCTGGTGGCGAGCTATCTCTGTCACGACCTGCGGCTGGATTGGCGCTGGGGCGCGGCCTGGTTCGCGTCGCGGCTGCTGGACGACGATCCCAGCGTCAATCTGGCGGACTGGATGGCCGCGACCGGGTTTTGGCGGCTCTTCGGTGGAGAGGCTCGCCTGGACCCGGCCGAACAGGCGGCTCGCCACGATCCGGACGGGTCCTACACCCGCCGCTGGCTGGGGTCCGCCCCGGCGCCGGCACGGCGTTTCGGCCGATCCGGAGTTTGATCGAGAGCTTTGACGAAAGCTCCCCTCTGCCGACAGGAGAGGGGCTGGGGGCGAGGGCTCGTTTTCGGTGGCCCGGCTTTCGAGAGGCGGCGCGCGAACGCTGCTCAGCCGGCTTCCCAGACTCGGGCGACCAGAGCCGGCAGAACCGCGCCGGCGGCGCCGTGCAGGCTGAAGGTGACGTGGGGGCTGAGCGGAGTCGGTTGCGGGTTGATCTCCACCACGGTCACGCCGGCGGCGAGCGCCGAGAAGGGCAGGTCGGCGGCGGGATAGACCAGGGCCGAGGTGCCGATGCTGAAAAAGATGTCGGCCGTCAGGGCCGCGTGTTCGGCCGCGTGCAGCGTGCTGGCCGGCAGCATTTCCCCGAACCAGACCACGTCCGGCCGCAGCAGTCCGCCGCAACGCGGGCAGCGCGGCGGAACCTCGTCGCCGTCCGGCCCGCTCTCCACCGGCCGATCCTCGCTGAAGCATTTGGCGCGAAAAAGATTGCCGTGCAATTCCAGCACGTTGTGGCTGCCGGCCCGCCGGTGCAGGCCGTCCACGTTCTGGGTGATCAGGGTGAACTCGGCGATCCGGTGTTCCATCTCGACCAGCGCCCGATGGCCGGCGTTGGGCTCGGCCCGACGGACCCGTTCCTGGCGCCAGGCATACCACTCCCACACCAGTTTGGGATCGCGCCGGAAGGCGTCCGGGGTGGCGAGTTCCTCCGGGTTGTAGCGCGCCCACAGACCGGTTTGCGCTTCGCGGAAGGTCGGCACGCCGCTTTCGGCGGAGATGCCGGCGCCGGTCAGCACCGCCACCCGGCGGGCGGCGCGGAGGCGGTTGACCAGCTCGGCGGGAATCGGGGCTTCGCTCATGGCGGCGAGTCTCCAGCAATGCTATCGATCCAGCATAGCATGTCGCTCGCCGGTCATCGCAACGGTTCAGGGCGCCTTCTGGGTATTCTAATAGTTGCGTTATGCAACTAAAGCGTCCATAATAGTGGCGTGAAGCAACTAAATCGACCAGCGCCGCGAGGGAGGCGCATACCGCCACATCGACCAGAGCATTGCGGCTGGCGTGCGAGCGAAGCCCGGAGAACCACCATGCGTCTCGAATTCCTGATCATCGATCCACAGAACGATTTTAGCGACACGCCGGGCGCGGCGCTGCCGGTGCCGGGCGCCAACGCGGACGCCGAGCGGCTGGCGGGATTGCTGGATCGGCTCGACGGCCAGGTCGAACAGATCCACGTCACTCTCGACACCCATCAATTCGTCGATATCGCCCATCCGGTGTTTTGGCGGGACGACGCCGACGAACGGCCCGCTCCGTTTACGCAAATCGCCGTCGAGGATGTCGAAAATGGCCGCTGGCGCGCGTTCGATGCCCGATGCCAACAGCGGGCGCTGGCTTACGTGCGAGCCTTGCGCGCCAACGGCCGCTACACGTTGACCGTCTGGCCGCCGCATTGCCTGATCGGCACTTGGGGCCACAACGTGATGCCGGCGGTGGCCGGGGCGTTGCGGCGCTGGGAAGAGGCGGGCTTCAAGCGCGTCGATTATCTGAGCAAGGGCCATAACCCCTGGACCGAGCATTACTCGGCGGTGCAGGCCGACGTGCCCGATCCGGCCGATCCGACCACTCAGCTCAATGTCGGGTTGATCAAAACCCTGGAAAACGCCGATCTGGTGGCGCTGTCGGGGCAGGCGCTGTCGCATTGCGTGGCCAACACGATCCGGGACATCGCCGATTATTTTGGCCGGGAGAGCATCCGCAAGCTGGTGCTGATCGAGGACACCAGCTCGCCGGTGCCCGGTTTCGAGGGGCTGGCCCGCCAATTTCTGACCGACATGCGCGCCCGCGGCATGAAAACCGCCCGCGCGGTCGATTTCCCGGGCTGGGCTTCCGGCGTCGAGGTGAAGGAACGAGCATGACCGTCGCGCTGGACTCGCATTACACCATCGGCAAGACCCATCTGTACTGTCAGGACTACGCTGTCCACGGGATGGAGCCTTTTCCCCACGCGATTCTGGCCGACGGTTGCTCCGCCGCGCCGAATAGCGATATCGGGGCGAGGCTGTTGGTGCTGAACGCCCGCCGGGAGCTGGCGCGGTTCGCGCGGATTTCGGGCGATGAAGCCGAACGCGCCGCGCTGCACTGGCGGTTGGGCCAGCGGATCGTGCGCCGCGCCGCGCGGCAGGCGCGCGATTTGAGCCTCGATCCCGAGGTGCTGGATGCCACGCTGCTGGTCGCCTGGTGCGACGGGACGACGGTACACGTCCATCTCTATGGGGATGGCTGCATCGCGACCCGTCGCGCCGATGGGGGATTGGCGGTCATTCAGGTGGAATATGCCGAGAATGCCCCGTATTACCTGTCCTATCTGCTGGATCCCGAGCGCCAAGCCATTTATCGGGAGGCGGTCGGCGATTCGGCGGTGGCGCAGTCCATCCGCTATCTGAGCGAAACAACCGCCGCCTCGGCCCGGCGGGAACCGTTCGATGCGCCCATCGCGTTCGCTTTCGATTTGGCGGCATTCCCCGCTGTGGCGGTCGCCACCGATGGCTTCCAATCCTTCTTGAACGCCGAAACCGGCCAATGGGTCGAGGTGCTGGAAGTGGCGCGGGCCCTGTTGGATTTTCGCGGCTGCGCGGGCGCTTTCGTCAGGGATCGGTCGGAAAAGGTCTTGATCGAGTTCGCTAAGCGCTTGCTGTTCAATTTGGATGATCTCGGTTTGGGCGCGTTCGTGGAGACCGCTTGAGATGTGCGCGATCGCATCCGAGCCCAGCGAAGCGAGCGCGGTTCGCCGCCGCGAAGGCCCGTTGCCCGAAAAGCCGCTGTTTACCGTGGAACTGGTGATTTTCACCATCCGCGCCGACCGGTTGCACGTTTTACTGGTCGAGCGGGCCGATCAGCCCCGCAAGGGGTGGTGGGCGTTGCCGGGCGGTGTGCTGGACCTGCGGCGCGACGATTCCATCGAAGCCTGCGCGCTGCGCAAGCTGGCGGAGGAAGCCGGGGTGCATCCCCCTTACCTCGAACAGTTGAAAACCTACGGTTCCCGCGACCGCGACCCGCGCGGGTGGACCGCCACCACCGTGTATTTTGCGCTGATGGCTTCGGAGCGGGTGCAACTGGGGGGCAATCAGGCGGCGGGCTGGGTGGCGGTGCAGGGCGACCGCGTCGGTCTCGATCTGGCGCTCGATCACGCTCGCATTCTGGCCGACGCGGTCGAGCGCTTGCGCTCCAAGCTGGAGTACAGCCACATCGCCGTCCATCTGCTGCCGGAGGAGTTCACCCTTCCCGAGTTGCAGCGGACCTACGAGATCATTCTCCAGCAGCCGCTGGACAAAAGCTCCTTCCGGCGCCGGGTCGCCCAGGCCTCCATGCTGGAGGAAATCCCCGGCAAGCTGCGCGACGGATCGGGCCGGCCGGCGCAGCTTCACCGCTTTCGGGATTACGACCGGCGGACGTTTTTCCCGCGCAGCATCAGCCGCCACGCGCGGTGAGCGCCCTCAGAAAAACCGCAGGTACGTTTCCAGCACCTTGAGGGTGTAGGCGCCGGTGGCGCCGCTGCGGTATTGCTCGGGATCGCCGCTCATCCACCAGGCGGCGGCCCGCTGCACGGCGACGATTTCGTTTTGATCGCTGGCGGCGAGCTGATCGCGCAACGCGGTTCCCATCACGCAGACCAGCACCCGGCGGGCCAGCGCTTCATCGGCGGCAAACTGGTCCGGCGTCACCTCTTGGTTCAGGCAGCGCATCGACCAGCGCCCGATGTTGTCCGGCTTGATTTTCCAGTCGCTGTAGAGGCCGGAATCGGGTCCGGCCTCCGGTGCCGACAGCCGCAGCGCCTCCACCAGCGCCTCGACCTTGGCGTCGGAGATTTGCCCGTGCGCGGGAAGCGCGATAATGAACAGCGACAGAAACAGCGCGTTCAACCGGGATGGTCGGGAGAAGATTCGGACCGACAGGGTAGTTGTAAAGCCATTATTTCCACGCGGCATGACATCCTCTCTTGCGATGGAACGGTTGAATGAAGGTAGGGACTGTCTCAGCGAGCCAGGGTTCGATCCAACGCTCGGTAACTGATGGCTTCGGTCAGGTGCGGCGTGCGGATGCCGTCGCCGCCGGCCAGATCGGCGATGGTCCGCGCCACCTTCAAAATCCGGTGATAGGCGCGCGGCGACAGCCCCAGTCGCTCCAAAGCCTGCTCCAGCAAGCGGTGATCGGCTTCGCCCAGCGTGCAGTAGCGCTCGATCTCGCGAGTGTTCAACGCGCTGTTGGGCTTGCCGGCGCGGTACAGTTGCCGGTCGCGGGCGGCGCGGACCCGGGCGCGCACCGTGGCGCTGCTTTCTTCGGGGGTTTCGCCGCGCAGCACCCGGTGGGCCAGTCGCGGCACTTCGATGTGCAGGTCGATCCGGTCCACCAGCGGCCCGGATACCCGCCCCCGATAGCGGCGGACCTGCTCCGGCCCGCAGGCGCACCGCCGTTCGGCATCGCCCAGATAGCCGCAGGGACAGGGATTCATGGCCGCCACCAGTTGAAACCGCGCCGGGAAATCGGCTTGGCGGGCGGCGCGGGAGATGGTGATCCGCCCCGATTCCAGCGGCTCGCGCAAGACTTCCAAAACATGCCGGTCGTATTCCGGCAGCTCGTCCAAAAACAGTACCCCGTGGTGGGCCAGCGAAATTTCGCCCGGTCTCGGCTGGCTGCCGCCGCCCACCAGCGCCACCGCCGAGGCGGTGTGGTGAGGGGCGCGAAACGGCCGGACGCCCCATTGCTTCACATCCAGGCCTTGCGCGCTGATCGAGGCGATGGCGGCGGTTTCCAGCGCCTCCGCTTCGCTCAGCGGCGGCATGATCCCCGGCAGCCGGCTGGCGAGCATGGTTTTGCCGGTGCCGGGCGGGCCGATCAGCAGCAGGTTGTGGCCTCCGGCGGCGGCGATTTCCAGCGCGCGCTTGGCGTGGTGCTGGCCGCGCACGTCGCTCAAATCCCGCTCCAGAACGGGCTCCAGCGCCGGGCGGGATCGGGCGGGGGGCGGCTGCAAGGCGGTTCCGGTCGCCAGCTGTCGGCACACTTCCAGCAGGTGCGTCGCGCCCAGCACGGCGACATCGCCGACCAGCGTCGCTTCGCCGGTGTTGTCGCCCGGAACCAGCAGCGTCCGCTCGGCGTCGCGGCAAGCCAGGGCGGCCGGCAGCACGCCGCGCACGCCCCGCAGCTCGCCGCCCAAGGCCAGTTCGCCGAGGAACTCGTACCGTCCCAGGCGCTCGCGGCTGATCTGTCCCGAGGCGGCCAGAATGCCCAGCGCGATCGGCAGATCGAAGCGGCCGCCTTCCTTGGGCAGGTCGGCCGGCGCCAGATTGATGGTGATGCGGCGGCTGGGAAACTCGAACTGGCTGTTCAGGATCGCGCCGCGCACCCGATCCTTGCTTTCCTTGACCGCCGCTTCCGGCAGGCCGACGATGAACAGGCCCGGCAAGCCGCCCGACAAATGCACCTCCACGCTGACCAGCGGAGCGTGGATGCCGACTTGGGCCCGGGTATAAACGATGGCGAGCGACATGGAAATCCTGTTGGCTGGCCGCTGGGCCGGCAATTCCCCATCCGCGAATTCGGCGAAGACCGCGAAGCGGTTTTGCACTCTTTCAGTGCGTTGCGGGCTTCCGCGTCGGGAGTCGGGGGTGTGGCCCCGCGTCGGCCGGCGGCGCGACGGCGCGCGTTCGCGACGGCTTCAACCGTCGCCTTCCGGTTCGGCGGTTTTTTCCGCGCTCTTGCGGCGCTTGCCGCCGCCGGCCTTCGCTTCCAGTTCCGCGACCTGCTTTTCCAGTTCTTCCAGCTTGGCCCGGGTGCGGGCCAACACCCCCTGTTGCACCTCGAATTCCTCCCGCGTCACCAGGTCCAGTTTGGCGAAAGTCGCCTGCAAAGCGGCGTGAACGTTTTTTTCCATGTCCGCTTGGAACTGCCGGACGCTGGGCGGCAGCGCTTCCGTGAAGCGTTTGGCCAAGTCATCGAAAGCTTTGGGGTCGATCATCGTCGTCTCTCCAGGATGTGCGCGAATGCTGAATTTTAGTTTAACGGGATTTTCCGGTTTGTGCGTGCCAACCGCGTTGCACCGGAATGGTGCGCCGCGTGGCGGGCACGCTGGGAAGGGGCTTGGTTATGGGGAGCGAAAGCGCGCCGCTGATTGGCAAGTAGTTGTATTTATTTGTTTATAAGTCATGGCATGCAATGTGCTTTTGGCTGGTGACATAGTTGCTGTTGGCGCTGGCGGACGAGGAGGATCGGGACGCTAGGACCACATGCCTGCCCCTCGTTGGGTTATCCGAGCCATAGGAGATTTATAAACATGAAACTGATTGCCGCGGTGATCAAACCGTTCAAGCTGGACGATGTGCGAGAAGCGCTCTCGGAAGTGGGCGCGCAAGGCATCACGGTGACCGAGGTAAAAGGGTTCGGTCGCCAGAAAGGGCACACCGAACTGTATCGGGGCGCGGAGTACGTGGTGGATTTCCTGCCGAAGATCAAGATCGAGGTCGGCGTGACCGACGACTTGGCCGAGCGGGTGATCGAGGCGATCACCCGGGCCGCCAATACCGGCAAGGTCGGGGACGGCAAGATTTTCGTGTACGACCTGGAAAGCGCCGTCCGCATCCGGACCGGCGAATCCGGCCCGGAAGCTTTGTAAAGCGATCTTCGGCGGATAGTTGTCGCCGTCTCTTTATTTACAACTGGAGAAACCCACTGATGAGCAGAGCGATGCAAATAGCCAAAATCGGCGGCCTGCCCTTGCTGTTGGCGGCGCTGGCGCCGACGCTGGCGCTGGCGCAGGAAGCGGTGAAGCCGGAGTTGAATTCGGGCGACACCGCCTGGATGCTGACGTCGACCGCGCTGGTGCTGTTCATGACCATCCCCGGTTTGGCGCTGTTCTACGCCGGCATGGTGCGCGCCAAGAACGTGCTGTCGTTGATGATGCAGTGTTTTGCCATCACCGCGCTGGTGACGGTGCTGTGGACGCTGTACGGCTATAGCGTGGCCTTCGATTCCACCGGAATGGTGGCGGGCACGATCAACCTCAACTCGTTCGTCGGGACCTTGGCCAAAGCCTTCTTGAGCGGCGTCACCGTCGATAGCTTGTGGCAACCGGTCACCACGGCGGCCAACGCCATCCCGGAAACGGTGTTCATGACCTACCAGATGACCTTCGCGATCATCACCCCGGCGCTGATTGTCGGCGCTTTCGCGGAGCGGATGAAATTTTCCGCGCTGCTGCTGTTCATGGCGCTGTGGCTGACGGTCGTCTACCTGCCGATCGCTCACATGGTGTGGGGCGGCGCCGGTTCGCTGATCGGCAGCAGTTGGGGCGTGCTGGATTTTGCCGGCGGCACGGTGGTGCACATCAACGCGGGCGTCGCGGGCTTGGTCGCCTGTTTGGTGCTGGGCAAGCGCAAGGGCTTTCCCCATACCGCGATGCCCCCGCACAACCTGACCTACACGCTCATGGGGGCTTCGATGTTGTGGGTGGGCTGGTTCGGCTTCAACGCGGGCAGCGCGGTGGCGGCCAACGGCAGCGCCGGCATGGCGATGGCGGTGACCCAGATCGCCACCGCGACGGCGGCGTTGGCGTGGATGTTCGCCGAGTGGCTGTCGCACGGCAAACCCAGCGTGCTGGGCATCGCCTCCGGCGCCGTGGCCGGCCTGGTGGCCATCACGCCCGCCTCCGGCACCGCCGGCCCCATGGGCGCGCTGCTGATCGGCGCCGCCGCCGGCGTGGTCTGTTTTCTGGCCTCGACCAAGCTGAAGCGGGCGCTGGGTTACGATGACTCGCTGGATGCGTTCGGCGTCCATGCCGTGGGCGGTTATCTGGGCGCCATTCTGACCGGCTTGTGCGCCGACAAGATGATGGGCGGCATCGGTCTGGCCGAAGGCGTGACTCTGGGCGGCCAATTGGTCGCGCAGTTCAAGGGGGCGACGCTGACCTTGGTTTATACTGCGGTGGCGAGCTTTATCCTGCTCAAGATCGTGGATGTGGTGATCGGGTTGCGGGTGAGCGAGGAGCAGGAAACCGAGGGTCTGGACATCGCCCTGCACGACGAGCGCGGCTACAACCTGTAAGGATGGCTGGCGGGCAGTTCGTCGCGGGAGCCGGACTGTCCGCCCAACATCGCACGCGACCGGCGATTTCGGTTATATTCCCATCCGGGCTTTGATTTTGGGTTAAGCGAACGCTAGAGGGCATCCATGAAGCTAGTCACTGCAATCATCAAACCGTTCAAGCTGGACGATGTGCGGGAGGCCCTGTCGGGTATCGGCGTGCAGGGCATCACCGTGACCGAGGTCAAGGGGTTCGGCCGGCAGAAGGGTCACACCGAGCTGTACCGCGGCGCCGAGTACGTGGTGGATTTTCTGCCGAAGGTCAAGCTGGAAATCGCCGTGGACGACGGTCTGGTGGACAAGGTGGTGGAAGCGATCTGTTCCGCCGCCAACACCGGCAAGATCGGCGACGGCAAGATCTTCATCTACAACCTGGAGCGCGCGATCCGAATTCGCACCGGCGAGATCGGTCCCAGCGCGCTGTGACCGCGCCGTGAGGCGCAATCGGAGAGGGCGGGGCATTCGGCGGCTCCGCCCTTGTTTTTTGCGGCGCGCTCAGGCGCGTGCGGCCAACGCCCGCCGCATGAATTCGGGCGTGGCCAGCGCGGCGCGGTGAATCTCCGCGTTGTAGTACTCGGTGGCGAACGGCTTGGCGGCGGCGGCGGCTTCCCGGAAATCGGCGACTCGGCCGGTTTTGCGGGCCAGAGTGGCGGTCCACCAGCCGGAGGGGTAGACGCATTGCGGGAAATGCAGGGTGTGGGCGTCGGCGAAGCCGGCGGCGCGCAGGTTGCTGTGCAGCGGCACGAGGATAGTGTCGAGATGGAACAGCGGCGACTCGCTTTGCTGGACCAGCACCCCGTCCGCGCTCAAGGCGCGGTGGCAGTCGCGGAAAAACGGCTCGGCGAATAAGCCCTCGGCGGGTCCGACCGGGTCGGTGCTGTCCACGATGATCGCGTCGTAACTGCCGGGTTCCGCGTTGCTGACCCAAGCCAAACCGTCATCGAAGCGTAGCCGGGCGCGCGGGTCTCCATTGGCCTCGCACAGTTCGGGAAAGTAGCGTTCGGCGGCGCGGGTCACTTCCTCGTCGATGTCCACTTGGGTCGCGGCTTCGATGCCGGGATGTCGGAGCACTTCGCGCAGGGTGCCGCAATCGCCGCCGCCAACGATCAGCACCCGCTTGGGGTCGGGGTGGGTGAACAGCGCCGGGTGGGCCATCATCTCGTGGTACACGAAATTGTCGCGGCTGGTCAACATGATGTAGCCGTCGATCGCCATCAGGTTGCCGAAGGCTTCGGTGGCGTAAACGGCGACGCGCTGGTAGGGGCTCTGGGCTTCGTGCAGCTTGCCCTGGAGCTTGAGCGAGAACGCGGAACCCGTCGCCGGGTGGATTTCGGTAAACCAATGATGATCCAGCGTCACGTCGAAACCTTTCTGGCGGAGGATGAACGGCAGTGAACGACTCGCGGCAACCGCAGCCGGCCTGGACCGTGGCCAGGGCGCGCGAATTATACAATACCGCCCGCTGGGGTGGCGGCTACTTCGACATCGACGAGGCGGGCCGGGCGCGGGTGCGCTCGCCGCGCTGGCCCGGCCATCCGGGGGTCGATCTGTCCGCCTTGGCCGAAGAGGTCCGAGCCGCCGGCTACGGGCTGCCGGTGCTGGCCCGCTTCAGCCACATCCTCCACGACCGGGTCGATACCTTGTGCGACGCCTTCGCCGCCGCCATCGCCGAGCTGGATTATCGGGGCCGCTACACCGCCGTCTATCCGATCAAGGTCAACCAGCAAAGGCGGGTGGTGAGCGAGATCGTCCGCCACGGCGGCTCGCGAGTCGGCCTGGAAGCGGGCAGCAAGCCGGAATTGATGGCGGTGCTGGGGTTGTCGGCGCCCGGCGGGGTGGTGGTCTGCAACGGCTACAAGGATCGCGAGTACATCCGCCTGGCGCTGATCGGCCGGCAACTGGGCCTCAACGTCTTCATCGTCGTCGAAAAGCTGTCCGAGCTGGATCTGGTGATCGAGGAGGCGCACCGGCTCGGCGTTCCGCCGCAACTGGGGATGCGGGTGCGGCTGGCGTCGATCGGGGCCGGCAAGTGGCAGAACACCGGCGGCGAAAAATCCAAGTTCGGCCTGTCGGCCAGCCAGGTGCTGGATGCCGTGCGCCGCTTGCGGGAGCGCGGCATGGCGGACAGCCTGACCCTGCTGCACGCCCACCTGGGCTCGCAAATCGCCAACATCCACGACATTCGGCGCGGCTTGCGGGAAGTGGGGCGCTACTACGCCGATCTGTGGCGGCTGGGCGTCCGCCTGCAATGGGTGGATGTCGGCGGCGGGCTGGGGGTGGATTACGAGGGAACCGGCTCGCGCGGCGATTGCTCGATGAACTACAGCGTGCGGGAATACGCCAACAACGTGGTCCAGGCGCTCTGGGAAATTTGCGCCGAACAAAATCTGCCGCACCCCCACCTGTTCAGCGAGTCGGGCCGGGCGCTGACCGCCCATCACGCCGCGCTGATCACCGAGGTGATCGACCGCGAACCGGCGCCCGGCGACCGCTTGCCGCCCGCGCCCGGCCCCGGCGATCCCCTGTTGCTCCACAGCCTGTGGAATATCTATCAAACGGCCTCGCGCGGGTCGGCGGTGGAGGCGTGTCACGCCGCCGCTCACTGGCTGGCGGAGGCGCGGGATCTTTATCTGCACGGGATGCTGGGGCTGGAGCAACGCGCCCGCGCCGAGCAGCTTTACTTCTCCGTCTGCCGCAAGCTGCTGCCGCTGCTGAATCCCGCCACCCGCGCCCATCGCGAGCTGCTGGACGAGCTGAACGACAAGCTGGCGGAAAAGCTGTTCCTGAATTTCTCGGTGTTTCAGTCCGTGCCGGACGTGTGGGCGCTGGAGCAGATTTTCCCGATTCTGCCGCTACAGGGTTTGACCGACCCGCCGACCCGCCGGGTGGTGTTGCAGGATTTGACCTGCGACTCGGACGGTTGCATCGAGCGCTACGTGGACGGCGAGGGCGTGGAAACCACCCTGCCGCTGCCGCCCTACCGAGCGGGAGAGCCGTATTTGCTGGGGATTTTTCTGCTGGGCGCCTATCAGGAAATTCTCGGCGACATGCACAACCTGTTCGGCGATACGTCTGCGGTCAACGTGGAGTTGAGCGAGGGCGGCGGCTATCGGCTGGTCGAGCCGGCCCACGGCGACACGGTGGCGGATTTGCTGCGCTACGTGCGCTTCGAGCCGGAGGTGTTGCTGGCGGCCTATCGCGAAAAGATCGCGACCGCCGATCTCGATCCGGAGCGGCGGACGGCTTATCTGGCGGAGTTGGCGGAGGGGCTGGAGGGCTACACCTACCTGGAGCCGTGATCCCGCGTGCCGATCTCTCGACAGGTCCGCCGCCTCGCTTCGCGGGATGGGTCGCTCAAGTTTCGTGAGGAAGAGGGAGCACCGCGCACAAGCTGTCCAGCTCCGCCATGCTGGAGTGGACTTGCCCCAGCGCGGCCATCGCCTGATCTTGGTTGATGCCGAGCATGAACATGGCCAGGGCGGGGAGCCGGTTGTTGTGCTCCTCCCCCAAGCCCACGTAGTGCAGCAGGCGGTTGGCGATCAGCACCAGATTGGAATATTCGGCGTGGGGTTGGGTGCCGGCCTCGCTGTGGTGCCAGCGCGCGGCCGCGATCACCTCCTCGGGCAAGTTCCAGGCTTGCATCAGCCAGGCGCCGATCTGCCAATGCTCGGCGCCCAGCACATAGCGCTCCACGGCGTTCAGCGGCACATGCCGGTTGACCGCGAGGAAGCGGTTGAGCAGATAAAAGCGGGCGGGAAGTGCGTGGCCGAGCACCAGATAGCCGAAATCGTGCAGCAAGCCGCACAAAAAAGCCAACCCCGGTTTCACGCACGCCGGATCGGGCAAGACTTTGACCAGCTCGCCGACCAGGGCGGCGCAGTAGATGCTGTGCCGCCAGAGGGCTTGCAGGCCAACCGGACCCTCGACCGCGACGTGAAAAGCTTGGCCCATGCTGAAGCCGAGCAGCAAGTCGAGCGCGTTTTCGGGCCCCAATACGGGCTCGATGGCGGTTTCCAGCGAATCCACCGCGCCGTGAAAGCCGTGCAGTGGGGCGCGCGCCCAGTACACCACCAGCGCGGCGCGGCTGGCATCCTGCTCGGCGAGCCGGACGATCTCTCGCGCGGAAAGGTCGGGATCGGCGCGCAGCGCCAGAATCTCTTGCACCGCTTGCGGGAGGGCCGGCAATTCGGTGATGGACTCGATGCCGGCGCGGGTCTGCACCGGCGTGTAGCGATTGGCCAAGCCGGCCAAGTTTTGCGGGGTGAGCGTCTGCTGGTTGGTCAGGAAATCCAGGTCGTCCGCTTGAACCGCGAACCGTCCCCATCGGGCGCGGGCGAGCAACCTGCCGTAGTCGTCGCCGCGCATCCTGACAAAGCAGTCGCCGCTGCCGCTCTCGAAATAAATATCGCCGTCGTCGGACAAGCTGGTATCGACGATAGCGGGAAGACCGAAAGCGGCGGGCAAGGGAGGGTGGGCGTTTCCCTTGCAGCCGCGACCCAGAAAAAATCGGCTGGTTTCGATGCCGTGCAGCGGTTCCAGATCGCTTTCCCGCACTTGGCAGAGCATCGAAAAATCCAGAATGTGGCTGTGCGGCAGAATGGCCATGATCGGCCCTCCGGTCGCGTCCTTGAGCAAAACCGCTCGCGCGATTCGACGGGCCGGTATGTCCAGTCTCTCGCGGGCTTGACCGATCGCTTCGTTGGGCGAATAGGGAATCAGCCGGTAGGAAAGCTGTTGCCGGTCCAGATAAGTCCGAACGGTGTCGGGAAGGTTCATGGCAATACCCTTAATCGCACAATCGTGAGCAATCCATCCGTCACATTACCATGAAAACCCCAAATTGATCCGGTGAATCTGCTGGGGCCTTACCACCCATCAGTTTGAGCTAACTTTATAGGTTGGGTGAACTGAGGCACGAGGTGGCGAGGATGGGAACGGTGCGGCGGTTGGCGGAGGAAGTGGGCCGGGGGTTGAACGCGGCGCTCCCGAAACTGCGCAAGACGGTGGTGGGCAAGGTGGCCTTGGCGGTCGGGGCGATGATCGAGGGG
>RRZU010963425.1_pt1 | contig 17771 bp, 16 predicted proteins | sample 2165561 | NCBI WGS metagenome assembly RRZU01 (sample SAMN10456909, study PRJNA506462) | wastewater metagenome | isolation source: wastewater sludge | place: USA: Moscow, Idaho | reverse complement strand
GTCGATGTCCGACGGCTACCGCGTGCGGGGCCCCGAGGGCCCGGAACCTGGCGACCAGACTGACGCGGCGACGCAGTTCGCCGCCTCGCTGCAACAGGTGCTGGACACCAAGACGACGGCCACCATGCAGTTCGCTTTCGCCGATGCCGATGCGCTGCACCACGGCGGCCTGACTCGCTATGTGGTCCGGGCGGCGAGCCTGCCCGAGGTGATGACCGAACAACTCACCCCGGACGCCCGCACCACCCCCGTGTTCGACGCCCCGGGGGGAAACAGCGACTCGGCCACACTGGAGACCATCGTCGACACCGGGGTGCGCGACCTGGTGCTGTCCGACCGCTACTTCCCCCCCGAACCGCCGCTGGCGTACACCCCGTCGGGGGTGACCCCGGTGAGCGTCGGCGCCACTGAGGCAACGGGATTGCTCACGGATCTCGCCCTTGCGCGCACCCTCGAACGGCCCCTGGTCACCGCTGCCGACCGCAGCCGGGTGACCCAGGAGTTCCTGGCCCAGACGGCCCTGATCACGTTGGAGTTGCCCGGCGAGGAGCGCAGCGTGGTGGTGCGGCCCCCGACGATGTGGGACCCACCGCCGGCCTGGCTGGACCGGCTGCTGAAGGCAACCGTGCGAGCCCCCTGGCTGGACCTCGTGGACCTGGCCGAGGTGGCGGACGCCACCGCCGTACCCCGGGTGAGCACCGGGTACACCGACGCCAACCGCCGCCGCGAACTCCCCTCGGAGTACGTCGCCCGGATCCGGTCCCTCGACGAGGAACTCACCCGGTTGTCCCGCATCGTGGTCGACCCCACCGGGTACGGGGAGACGTTCTCAGTGGCTCTGCAGCGGGCGGCGTCGGCGCTGTGGCGCCCCGACGACTCCCAGCGGACTGCTTTCTTGGACACGGTGACCGGCCAGATCTCTGAGCAGAAGCGCAAGGTGCGGGTGCTGTCCAGCGGAACCGTGACGCTGGCCGGCGACACCGGCGTGGTCCCCCTCACCATCGCCAACGACCTGGACCGCCCGGTGTCGGTCGGGGTGCAACTGGTGCCGGACAACCCCATCGCGCTGGAGTCGACCCCGCTGGAGCCCGTCCGGATCGATGCGCAAGAAAAGGCCGGCCTCGAGATCCCGGTCCGGGTGGTCAGCAGCCAACCGATGACAGTGAGCGTCGTGATCACCGACGACGAGGGCCTGCCCTACGACGACTCGGCGAGCATCGAGCTGCGTTCCACCGCGAGTAGCCGGATCGCCACCATCGTCACCGTCGTCGGCGGGGTGGCCCTGGTGATCCTGGTCTCGTTGAACTTGTTGCGGCGCCGTCGGCACCCGGCACCGGATCCCGAACCGCAGCACGAAGAACTTCCCCAGGGCGACTCCCATGTCTGACTTCGATGCCCCCCGGGCGCACACCAACGACCCGGAACCCGATGACATCAACGACCAGCGCGAGGCAGATCTGGCCGTAAGGGCGCAGGCAGGGCTGCTGCGCAACAGCGCGGTCATGGCCACCGGGTCGATCGTGTCGCGGCTCACGGGCATCCTGCGCAACATCGCCCTGACTGCCGCGGTGGGGCTGACGATCTCCGCTGACGCCTTCGCGCTCGGCCGGTCGCTGCCGGACATCATCTACGTCCTGATCGTCGGGGGGGCGCTCAACGCCATCTTCGTGCCGCAGATCGTGCGCCGGATGAAGGACGACGCCGACGGCGGCAAGGCGTACACCGACTCGCTGATCTCGTTGACCGGCGTCCTGCTGCTGGTCATCACGGTGATCTCGGTGGTGCTGGCTCCCCTCGTCGTGGCCATCTACGCCACCAGTGCCTACACCAACGAGCAGATCGACCTGGCGGTCGCCTTTGCGCGGTTCTGTCTGCCCCAGATCTTCTTCTTCGGGCTGTACACGATGCTGTCGCAGGTACTCAACGCCCGCGAACGGTTCGGCATGCCGATGTTCGCCCCCATCTTCAACAACCTGGTGGCCATCGCCACCTACGCGTCGTTCGTGGTCGTGTTCGGGACCGCCGCCGCCGACGACGGTCTGCTCGACGGGACCCAGGCCGCGTGGCTGGGCATCGGCACCACACTGGGGATCGTGGCGCAGGCGGTGATCCTGATCCCGGTGATGATGCGCTCGGGGTACCGCTACTCGTTCAGCCGCCAGTGGCGGGGCATGGGCCTGGGCAAGGCGGGGCGCCTGGCCGGCTGGACCATCGGCCTCGTCGGGGTCACGCAAGCCGCGTTCATCGTGATCTCGCGGCTGGCCACGCAGGCCAACGTGAACGCCGCCGATGCCGGCGAAGCGCCCGCGGGACTGTTCACCTACACCAACGCGTACCTGGTGTTCATGATCCCGCACGGGATCATCACGGTCTCCATCGTCACCGCCCAACTGCCCGGTCTGTCGCGACTGGTCCACGAGGGCAAACTGCGGGTCGCCGGCCGCGACATCGGACACACCATGCGGCTGGTGGCACTGGTGATCGCGCCCCTGGCCCTGGCCCTGGCGGTGGCGTCGCAGCCACTCGCTGCGGTGCTGTTCAACTACGGCGCCGCCAGCGCCGAGCAGGCGTCCCAGCTGGGCACTGTCATCCAGATCTTCATGGTGGGCCTCTTGCCGTTCACCTTGTTCTACGTGTTGCAACGGGGCTGGTACGCCAACGAGGACACCCGCACGCCGTTCTTCTTCTCGATCCTGATGAACGCCATCCTGGTGGTGTTGGCGGTCATGCTGTTCGACCAGGCCGCCGCCGGCGCCCCCCAGGTCAACGCGTTGGCGGCCGCCTACTCGGTGGCCTCGCTGGTGACGTTCCTGGTGGCCTGGCCGGTCCTGCGCCGCTCCTACGGGTTCCTGGACTCCGGGGCCACGGCATGGGCCCTGGTGCGCATCGGGATCGCGGTCGCCGTCGCGCTGGTGCTCGCTGTGGTGGTGCCCCGGTTCCTGGTCGGGGACTTCGTGCTGGGGGACAGCAAGGTGTCGGCGTTGGTGAACATCGTGGTCATCAGCATGGTGGTGACGGTGGGGTACGGCGTGACCGCCTGGTTGCTCCGGATCGCCGAGATGCGGGAACTGACCGCGTGGGTCGGCGGCGCCCTCCGCCGGCTGTTGCCGTCGCGCTGACGCCCCACCACCTCAAGGTTCTGCGCGGATGATCCGATCTGCTGCACATGGCCAATTCCCGCCACCGCTGCGACGAGGGCGGAATTGTCACGGGTTGGCTCCTCAAGGTCACCTTGGCGCTGATGGTGCTGGGGATCCTCGCCTACGACGGGGTCTCGCTGGCCTACACCAAGGTCGCGACGTCCGACGACGCCCGCTACATCGCCCAGGGCGCCTCCGAGGCGATCGTGCTGGAGCGCGCCGACGACGAGCACGCCATCAAGGCGGCGGAGGAGCGTGCCGAGTCACGCGGAGTGACGCTGGGCGCCAAGGACATCGTCATCGCCGAGGACGGGTCGGTGCGGGTGCACGTCACCAAGACAGCGAACACCTTGATCGCATCGCGGTTCGGCGCGTTGGACAAGTACACCCGCACGGATGAGACGTACACGACATCGCCCCTGCGGTGACAACGGACAGGTGGGCGCCCGGATGGTCGATCGGCGATGGCGCGCAGAACGCAAGACGGGCCAATCGGCGGTCCGGTGTCGTAACCTCATGAGGTGACTGTGCGTACCGAGACCGGCTTGTCCGGTCGCCACATCGGTCGGTACGTCCTCGACGATCTGGTCGCCGAGAACGCCGGCACGGCACTGTGGCGCGCGACCGATCCGGCGCTGCGGCGCCCGGTGGGCGCTCGCCTCATCCCCCTGACGGATCCGCGGGTCGAGGATCTGCGCGTGGCCGCGCAGCACGCCGCCGGCGTCCACGACCGCCGCCTGGTCCGCGTACTCGACGTCGTGGAGTCCGACGGGTACCTCGCCGTCATCACCGAGTGGGTGGTCGGCGACCCGTGGTCGGACCTGCTGACCGAGCGGTGGAGTCCCCAAGAGGCCGCCGTGGTGGCGCTCGAAGTGGGGCGGGCGTTGGAGTCCGCCCACAAGGCAGGCGTCACCCACGGCCGACTTCGGCCCGACTCCGTCATGATCACCGACACCCGTGAGGTCCGCCTGCGCGGCCTGGGCGTCGAGGCGGCGCTGTGGGGGGTCGATCCGGCCGGTGACGCCCGCGCCGCGGACCTGCACGGCATCGGCGCCATCCTCTACGCGGGCCTGACCCGCCGCTGGCCCACGACTTCCATGACCACCACCGACGGGCTGCCTCCGGCTCCGGTCAGCCACGGCGTCACCCTGCTGCCGGGGACGGTGGCTCCGGACGTCCCCTCGTCCCTGGACACCGTCGTCGCCCGTTCGCTGGTGTCCAGCGCCTTGCCTGCGGGGGTCTTCGCCTACGCCGGGGTCTCTGAATGCGTGCGCGCATTGGAACGGGCCTACGGGTCAGTTCCGGGCGACGAGGCCGACAACGACTACGCCGAGGGCACCGACACCGCCACCGACCGGCTCGTCGGTCGCCTGAGCACCATCGCGGTGATCGTCCTGGCCGTGGCCGGGATCGGCCTGCTGATGTGGCAGCTCGTGGCCAACCGCGCCTCCGAGGCCGCCACTCCTTCGGTTGAAGGGGCAGCCCTGGTGCAGCCGCTGCCCCAGGTGGATACGCCACTGCCTGAGGCGCCCTTCGCGATCGTGAAGGCCAATGACTTCGACCCGTGGGGCGACGGCGAAGAGGGCGGCGACCAGGTGCGTTCGGCCATCGACCGCAGCCGCAGCTCCGCCTGGTACACCGATGCCTACGGCAGCGCCGACATGAACGGCAAGGGCGGGGTCGGTGTCGTCGTCGACCTCGGCGCCGTCCGGCCGGTACGAGCACTCGACCTCAAACTGGTGGGCACTGGCACGGACTTCGAGATCCTGACGGCCACGAAGAAGCCCAAGAAGTACAAGGACTTCAAGCGGGTCGTGGACGTCACCGCCGCCGGCGACGCCATCACCGTCCGGATGCCGCGGGCCCGTGACGCGCGTTTCGTGATGGTGTGGCTGACCCGGCTGCCCTACGACGGTGCCAGCTACGTCGGTGGCATCCGCGACCTCAAGGTCGTCGGCTGAGCCCAGCCGATAGAGTTCAGGCGCTATGTCCGACTCCCGCGCCGATCCGTCGATGATCGCCGACCTGTCGGATGAGGAACTTCTCGCTGCGCACGTAGAGGGTGACCCGCACGCCTTCTCCGAACTGGTGCGCCGCCACAAGGACCGGATGTGGGCGGTCGCCCTGCGCACCTGCCGCGACCCCGACGACGCCGCCGACGCACTGCAGGATGCGATGATCTCGGCCTACCGGCGCGCCGACACGTTCCGGGGGACCGCCAAGGTCAGCACCTGGCTGCACCGCATCGTGGTGAACGCCTGCCTGGACCGGCTGCGGCACAAGAAGGTGCGGCGCACGGTCGCCCTGCCCGACGAGGCGGCTGACATGGGCCTGCCCCAGCGACGCGACCCCATCGAGGAGCACACCACCCGGTTGACGGTGCTCGGCGCGTTGGCCGAGCTCCCCACCGACCAGCGGCTGGCGGTGACGTTGGTGGACCTGGAGGGGTGGTCGGTGGACGAGGCCGCCCAGATCCTGGAGTGCCCACCGGGCACGGTCAAGAGCCGGTGCCACCGGGGCCGGGCCCGGCTGCACGCCTTGCTGCGGAACCAGGCCACCGACACAGGCGTCCCACAACCGGGAGGTGACCAGCCGTGAGAGCCATCGACGAGGAGTCCGACGACTTCTCCGACGCTGCCGAGCAGCGCATCCGCGAACTCCTGGCCGCCCAGCCACGACCTGTCATGCCTCCCGACGTCGAGGCCCGCCTCCAGGCGGCCCTGGCGGCCGAACCGCGTCCCGCAGCACCCGCGGAGGCTGCGCGTTCGACACGACGCTGGTGGGGGGTGGCGGCGGCCGCTGCCGTGGTTTTGATCGCAGGGGTCATCGTGGTTCCGCAGTTGCGGCAGCAGTCGGCCCCGGTGGCCGACACCGCAACTCCCGCGCAGTCCGGCGGCGTGGCCGAGGTCCCGGCGGCCGAACGCATCTCGGTGGACTGTGTGCCGCAGCCGCTGACCTACGACACCGGAACCATCTACCAGCAGGCCGCACTCACGTCCCAGGCCCAGGCGTTGGTCCCGGCCGAATGCGGCGGTGAGGCCAAGTTCGAGACCGATACCGGTGCCGACGCACCGGTCGCGCAGGCATCGATGGCACCGCAGGTCGCCCGGCAGAGCCTGGAGTGCATCGTGCGCGTGGCGCGTACCGCCCGCGTGATGGTGGTCGACCGGGGATCGTATGAGGGCACGCCGGCCATCGTTGCCGTCGTGGGCCCGCCGACCCGCGCGTTGGCGGTCAACTGCGCGGAGCAACCCGCTCAGGTGCTCATGGACGTCGCGCTGCCCTGAGCCGCAGCGGGGTGGGAATGTTCCCCGACCCGGGGTCGTTCCATCGGGTCACACGGCGATTACCCTCAGGGGACGCCCTTGGAAGGACCACTGTGACCGATATCCGGAATGTGATCATCGTCGGCTCCGGGCCGGCCGGCTACACCGCCGCCATCTACGCCGCCCGGGCCCAGTTGCAGCCCCTCATGTTCGAAGGCGCCGTGACTGCCGGTGGGGCGTTGATGAACACCACCGAGGTCGAGAACTTCCCTGGCTTCGCCGAGGGCATCATGGGCCCGGACCTCATGGCCCAGATGCGCACCCAGGCCGAGCGGTTCGGTACCGAACTGGTGACCGACGACATCTGCGAGATCCGGGCCGACGGCCCCATCAAGACCGTCGTCGACGGCAACGGCGTCGAGCATCACGCCAAGGCGCTGATCCTGGCCATGGGCTCCGGCTACCGCAAGCTCGGCCTGCCCGACGAGGACCGGCTCAGCGGACACGGCGTTTCGTGGTGCGCCACATGTGACGGGTTCTTCTTCCGCGACATGGAGATCGGCGTGGTCGGCGGCGGCGACTCCGCGCTCGAAGAAGCCATGTTCCTGACCCGGTTCGCCTCGAAGGTGACAGTGATCCACCGCCGCGACGAGCTGCGGGCCAGCAAGATCATGGCCGAACGCGCGACATCCAACCCCAAGATCGCGTTCGCGTGGAACAGCACCGTGTCGGCGATCCACGGCGACCCCAAGCTGACCAGCGTCACCCTCACCGACACGGTCACCGGCGCCGAACGCGACCTGCCGCTGTCGGCCTTGTTCATCGCCATCGGCCACGACCCCCGCTCGGAACTGGTCAAGGGCCAGGTGCAGCTCGACGGCGAGGGCTACGTCGTGGTGAATCATCCCTCGACGCTCACCGACGTCGCCGGCGTGTTCGCGTGCGGTGACCTGGTGGACCATCACTACCGCCAGGCCATCACCGCCGCGGGGACCGGTTGCGCCGCAGCGTTGGATGCCGAACGTTATCTGGCGGATCAGGGCGACTGACCCGGCGCGCGACGCCACCACACCCCCCGCTCTCACCTATCGTGGGGGCACCGAAGAAGGAGACACCGTGGGTGCAAACACCAAGGCCGTGACCGACGCGTCGTTCGTCGAGGACGTGCTGCAGTCCGACAAGCCGGTCATCGTGGATTTCTGGGCCGAGTGGTGCGGGCCGTGCCGGATGGTCGCCCCGATCCTTGAGGAGATCGCCGCCGAACACGGCGACAAAGTCAGCGTCGTCAAACTGAACGTGGACGAGAACCCCGAGACCGCATCCAGCTATGGCGTGGTCAGCATTCCGACCCTGAACGTCTACCAGGGCGGACAGGTGGTCAAGCAGATCATCGGGGCCAAGCCCAAGCAGGCCCTGCTGAAGGATCTCGCCGAGTTCCTGTGACCGGGTTCAAACTGGGCGACCGCGGTCCGGCCGTCGCCGAGATCCGAGCCCGACTGGCGCGGCTCGGGTTGTTGCCGGGATCCCAGTACGCGGCGGCCCACGCCGACGAGGACCCGCTGCGCAGCGGTCCGCTGCCCAGCGTCGACGAGCCTGCCGAATGGCAGACCACGGCCCTGGTCAGCGCCGAGTTCGATCCGACCGTCGAAGCTGCCGTGCGGGAGTTCCAGCGGCAACGAGGCATCACGGTCGACGGGATCGCCGGCCCAGAGACGTTCCGTCGCCTCGAGGAGGCCCGCTGGCGGTTGGGCGACCGGGTGCTGTCGTACGCCGCGGCCCACCAGACAGTGGGTGAGGACGTCTTGGGGCTGCAGCAGCGGCTCAACGCGATGGGTTTCCCGTGCGGCCGTGAGGACGGTCACCTGGGTCCCCAGACCGACGCCGCCATCCGTGAGTTCCAGCGCAACACCGGTATCCGGCCCGACGGGGTCTGCGGTCCGGCCACGTTCCGCGCCCTGGGGCAGTTGAAGCGGACCGTCGGAAAGGCCTCCGGGCAGGCGGTGCGCGAGAAGTACTCCCTGAACGAGATCCGCACCGGCGTGCGGGGCAAGGTCGTGGTGCTCGACCCCGGCGCAGGAGTGGCAGAGGCCGGGATCTGTGCGGATCTGGCGTCACGAGTCGAGGGGCGACTGATCGCCCTCGGGACCCAGGTCATGGTGACCCGGTCGCTGACGGTCCCGCCCACCGGCGCGCCCGCAGACGACCTGACCAGGGCGGCCTTCGCCAACGAGGTGGGCGCCGACCTGGTGCTCAACCTGACGGTCGCCGACGACCCGCAACGCGGGGCCGGGGTCGCCACCTACTTCTACGGCCACGACGACACCGGTTCACAGTCGGTCCCCGGCCAGTTGGCGGCGACCCTGCTGCTCGACGGCATCGTGGAACGCACCGACCTGCCGAGCCTGGACCGCCACTGCCGCACCTGGGACCTGCTGCGGCTGACGCGGATGCCGACGGTTCGTATCGAATGCGGCAACCTCTGCGAGGCGTCGGACACGTCCCGGCTCACCGATCCCGTGTTCACCGACAGCCTGGCCCGCGCCATCGCAGCGTCAGTGGAACGGTTCTTCTCGCCCGAGCACGTCTTCTAGTCAGCGGCGGCGAGTCCGCTGCTCGTCCAAGGCGGCTCGGTAGGCCGATGGCGGGTGGGGGCGGTTCAGGGCCCACAGGAACCCGCCCGCCGCTCCTGCAGTGAAAGCGACGGCGAGCCACTTGGCGGTTCGGCTTTGGAATACCCGGGACACTCAGGCATCGTAGAACGAGCGCATCGGTCGGTGCGTGGATGTGGAAGGAGTGCCCGTGTCGCCCGCTGACCTGCCACCGCGTCCCGGTTCGCGTCTGGACCCGTGGATCAGCGCCTACGCCGACCGGGCCGCCGGCATGAAGGCCTCGGAGATCCGGGCCCTGTTCGCCGTCGCCTCCCGCCCCGAGGTCGTGTCCCTGGCCGGGGGGATGCCCTACGTCGAGGCTCTCCCCCTGGACCAACTCGCCGACACCGTGGCCCGCATGATCCGTGAGCGCGGGCCGGCCGCCCTGCAGTACGGCTCCGGTCAGGGCGACGTGATCCTGCGCGAACAGATCCTGGATGTCATGTCCGACGTGGGCGTCGTGGCCCATCCCGACGACGTCATCGTCACCACCGGCTCGCAGATGGCCCTGGACCTGGTCGTGCGGGTGTTCTGCAACCCCGGGGATGTCGTCCTGGTCGAGGCTCCCAGTTACGTGGGGGCACTGGGGATCTTCCGGTCCTACGAGTGCGACGTCATCCATGTCCCCATGGACGACGACGGCCTGATCCCCGAAGCCCTGACCGAGACGATCGCCCGCGTCCGGGCCCAGGGCAAGACCGTCAAGATGATCTACACGATCCCGTCGTTCCACAACCCCGCGGGCATCAGTCAGCCCGCTGAGCGCCGCAAGGCCGTGTTGGACGTCGCCATCCGCGAAGGTCTTCTGGTGCTCGAGGACGATCCTTACGCCCTGCTCGGTTTCGACGGCACTGTGCCGCGGGCCATGCGAGCGGAGGACGCCGATCAGGTCGTCTACCTGGGGTCGTTCTCCAAGACCCTCGCCTCTGGCCTCCGGGTGGGATGGGCGGTGGCGCCCCACGGCGTGCGCGAGAAGCTCGTCTTGGCGGCCGAGGCTGCCGTGCTGTGTCCCTCCAACTTCACCCAGAGCGTGGTGTCGGAGTTCCTCGCCACCCAGCCGTGGCGCGAACAAGTGGAGACCTTCCGCGACGTGTACCGGGACCGACGCGACGCCCTGTTGGAGTCCCTGGATGTCCACATGCCACCGGGTACGACCTGGACGCGACCTGCCGGTGGGTTCTACTCGTGGCTGACCCTGCCCGAAGGGCTGGACGCGACCGCGATGCTGCCTCGGGCCGTCAACGCACTCGTCGCGTACGTGCCCGGCACGGGCTTCTACGTCGACGGCCAAGGCCGCCAGAACCTGCGCCTGTCGTATTGCTACCCGCCACCGGACCGCATCCGCGAGGGGGTGCGACGACTGGCCGCCGTGATGGAGCAGGAGCTCGAGATCGGCCGCACGTTCGGCACCTCATCGGCACTTCACCACTCCAGCGGTGCTGCCACGCCCGGCCCCGACCTGGCCTGAGAGGATCGGCGCATGAACGATCTCCCCTCCGTGCTCGTGCTGTGCGGCGGCCTGTCCCCCGAGCGCGACGTCTCGATCCGCTCGGGACGGCGGGTGGCCGAGGCGGTGCGCAGCCAGGGCCTGCCGGTGTCGGTCTGCGATGTCGACGCGAGCCTCGTCGCCACGCTCACCGACGCACGCCCCGACTGCGTGATCCCCATGTTGCACGGCGCCGCGGGTGAGGACGGCGCACTGGCCGACGTCCTGACCACTTTCGGGCTGCCCTACGTGGGCTCGACCCCCGACGCCGCGCGTATCTCGTTCGACAAGAGCGTCGGCAAGGCCGCCGCACGCTCGTGGGGCGTGCCCACGCCCGAATCCGTCGCACTGCCCCACTCGATGTTCCGTGAGTTGGGCGCAACCCCGCTGTTGGCCCGTCTGGTGGATGACCTCGGTCTGCCTCTGGTGGTCAAACCGACCCGCGGCGGATCGGCCCTCGGCACCGCGGTGGTGCATGACGCCGCCGAACTGCCCGCCGCCATGGTCGGGGCGTTCGCCTACGGGGACGTCGCCTTGGTCGAACGTTGCGTCGTCGGCACCGAGATCTCGGTGTCGGTGTACGAGACCGACGGTCAGCCGATCGCGTTGCCGGCCGTCGAGATCGTCCCCGACGAGGGGTTCTACGACTACAACTCCCGATACACCGCGGGCATGACCGAGTTCTTCTGCCCCGCGCGCATCAGTGACGAGACCGCCCGCGCGGCAGCAGACCTGGCGCTGACCATCCACCGGCGCATGGGGCTGCGCGACTACTCCCGGGTCGACATGATGATCGGCGCGGACGGGGTGCCGCAGTTCCTCGAAGCGGATGTCACGCCGGGAATGACCGAGACGTCGCTGTTCCCGCAGGCTCTGGAAGCCGCATCTCGGGGCCTGGGCACAGTGTTCGCCGGGCTCGTGCGCACGGCGGTCGCCCGGGGCTGAGCCTCAGGTACTCGCTGCCACGGGCAGGATCTGGTCCACGATGCGGGCCAGATCGGTCACGTCCGCGAACTCCACCACGATGCGGCCCTTGCTCGCCGTCCCGTCGATCCGGACCCGGGTCTCCAACCGTTCGGACAGACGATCGGCCGCCTCCCGGTACTCCAGAGGTGTCGCTGACGATGACCGGCCCCGGCGCCGCTTGGCAGGTACCTCGGGGTCTTCGACGAGGACCAGTTCCTCCACCGCGCGGACGCTGAGCCCCTCGGCGACAACCTTGGCTGCAACGGTCTCCATGCGGTCGTTGTCCCCGACGCTCAGGATGGCCCGGGCGTGGCCGGCGCTCAGCACGCCTGCGGCGACCCGGCGCTGCACGGTGGGCGGCAGTTTGAGCAGGCGCAATGTGTTGGCGACCTGAGGGCGGGATCGGCCCACCCGCTTGGCCAACTCCTCCTGCGTGCACGAGAAGTCGGACATCAGCTGCGAGTACGCTGCCGCCTCCTCGAGGGGATTGAGCTGCACGCGGTGCAGGTTTTCCAGCAACGCGTCGCGCAACATGACGTCATCGTCGGTATGGCGCACCAGTGCCGGGATGTGAGTCAGCCCGGCCAACCGGCCGGCCCGCAACCGCCGCTCGCCGGCGACCAACTCGTAGCCGGACTCCGCGGGGCGCACCACGATCGGCTGCAGCAGACCCACGGTCGTGATGCTGTGCACCAGTTCCGCGAGGGCATCGTCGTCGAACACCTGCCGGGGCTGGCGGGGATTGGGGACGACGTCGGCCACCGGGATCTCGAGGTACAGCAGTGCCTCGGTGGCAGCAACGGTGGTCTCAGCCGCTGCTGGTTCGGTGGGCGCGGGCGGCGGGGGGCGCAGGTCGATGACCTCAGCGGCCGGTGCGGCAGCTGGCTCCGCAGCCGGAGCCGCGGGTGCCGCGGGATGCTGAACGGCGCGGTCGGCCTCGGCTTCGGCGTCATTCGCGACGACCGCCACCGACATTCCGCCGGTGGGGATCAAGGCGCCCAGGCCGCGGCCCAGTCCTCGACGTTGGCTCATGACGACCTCCTCGTTCCCCATCCCCGGGGTGTGGATACTGTGTGTAGTGCGCTGATCACTGAAAACCCGGGATAAGGCGGAATTGTCCGCTGTATACACGGAAAACGTGGGACATTTCAGGCACCAGGGGCTCCATCCACCGCTTGCTCACCCTGTGGATCACCTGTGGACAAAGGGGGTGGAGAGTAGTTATCACTTATATTGATTGGGTCGCTCGTAGGGATGTCCGCCGGAGCGTCCGACGCAGTGGCCGTCGGGTCGTCGGTCACCACCGGCTCGCCCTGCGGGGCTGCTTCGGCCGCCGGCCTGGTCGTGCCCGCGGCGAACTCCCGGGCCGCCTGCAGGTAGGCGCGAGCACCCGGCGACGACGGGTCGTACTGCAGCACGGTCTGGCCGTAGGACGGCGCTTCGCTGACGCGCACCGTGCGGGGGATCGGCGTCGCCAGCACCCGTTCCGGGAAGTGGGTCCGGACCTCGTCGGCCACCTGGGGCGCCAGTTTGGTGCGGCCGTCGTACATCGTCAGCAGGATGCCGGTGATCTGCAGTTCCGGGTTGAGGTGCTCCTGGATCAGCCCTACGGTTCCGAGCAGGTGGCCCAGGCCTTCGAGTGCGTAGTACTCCGTCTGAAGCGGGATCAGCACCTCGTGCACGGCAACCATGGCGTTGAGAGTCAACAGGCCCAGGCTCGGCGGGCAGTCGATGACAACGAAGTCCAGGCGTTCGCCGTGCTCCCGCTCATGCTCGGTCAAGTACTCCTGGACGGCTTTGCGCAGTCGGTTCTCCCGCGCCACCTGGCTGACCAGTTCGATCTCGGCTCCGGCAAGGTCGACCGAGGCCGGCACTCCCCACAGCCCTGGCAGCCCCGGTACCGGTAGGACGGCATCCAGGAGGGATTTGCCGCCCACCAGCACCTCGTACACGCCGGTCGTGCCCGGTTCGTGCGGCAGATCCAATGCGGTGGAGGCGTTGCCCTGGGGATCCATGTCGATGACCAGGACCTTCTGACCCAGGAGCGCCAGCGCGGCCGCCAGGTTGACGGCGGTTGTGGTCTTTCCGACTCCGCCCTTCTGGTTGGCGACAGCAACCAGGCGGGTGTGATCGGGCGCAGGCAGTGGCTCTTCGTCCGTGAGGCCCAAGGTGCGGACCATCCGCTGGTGCGCCACCACAGCAGGATCCGGCGGCGGGGGCGGGGGAGTCGGAGCGGTTGCGGGGGTCGCCGCGGCCGGTGTTTCACGTGAAACAACCGGCTCCAGGATGTCGGAGGTGGTCGGCGGAGAGACACAGCCGCCCAATGGCGGGACCACTTCCCAGGACATCCGACCTCCCGAACACGTCGTTGCGGAAAGCCTAAGTCGTGACGACGCGATACCGGACCACCGTCGTCGGCGGGTCGGTCAACTCCCCGCCCACGGACAGGATTTCGCCCGGTGTCAGGTGCAGCTGCTGTGCCACCTCGGCTGCGGCGACCACCTCGTCGGAAGCAGTGCGTCCCTTGAGCGCCAGGATCTGCCCATCCGTCAGCCCCGCCAGCCAGGGCAGCAACTTGGGTAGGGGAGCCACGGCGCGCGCTGTGGCGATGTCGAAGGAGGCGCCGCTGACGTCCTCCGCCCGGGAACGCAGCACGCTGACCCGGTCGGTGAGGTCGAACTCGGCCACCAGTTCAGTCAGGAACGTCGTGCGCCGCTGCAATGAGTCCAGCAGAGTGATCCGCAGGTCGGGCCGGGCCAGGGCCCACACCACTCCCGGCAACCCCGCACCGGAGCCCACATCGACCACGGAGCTGTTCGCCGGGATGATCTCTGGGTCCCACGCGACAACAGCGCAGTTCAGGATATGGCGGTCCCACAGCCGTTCGGCCTCTCGGGGACCGATAAGACCTCGCTCGATCCCGGGGCCCGCCAGGTAGCGCTCCAGTTCGCGGAGCGCTGATGTTTCACGTGAAACAGGGGTCACGCCGGTGTGATGACCACGTACCGCTGGGGATCCGTGCCCTCGGACTCGCTGCTGAGGCCCGATGCCGCCACCTCGTCGTGCACCACCTTGCGCTCGAAGGCGCTCATCGGGGCCATACGGACGGCCTCACCGGACTCCTTGGCCTCGGCGATGGCCTTCTGGGCGACGCGCTGCAGTTCCGCGCGACGGGTAGCCCGGTGGCCGGCGATGTCCAGCATCAACCGGGACCGATGACCGGTCTCACGGGTGACGGCCAGGCGGGTCAGATCCTGCAGCGCACTCAACACCTTGCCGTCGGAGCCCACGAGATGCATCAAGTCGCCCTTGTTGACCTCGATCACCGACAGGGCGGCCCGATCGTTCTCGACCGTGATGTCGATGTCGCCATCGAGATCGGCGATGTCCAACAGTGCCTCGAGGTAGTCGGCGGCAACCTCACCCTCATCGACCAGTTCCTCGGTCTCGTCCTCGGCGCCATCTTCCGCAGCGCCGGCCTCGGCGACGGGTGCGTCGCTGCCGTCGCCGTCGGCAGCACCCTCAGCGTCATCGACAACGGTTTCCGTCGTTTCGAGCGCCTCATCGCCACTGATAGCGTCGCCTAGGTCCTCTACAACCACGGATTCCGTGGTCACGGTGTCCTCGGCGGCTTCAGTGAACTCGGTGACTGGCTGCGTATCGTCGCTCATGGGCGGTCTCCTGGGAAGTGGTGTTACTGGGGGTTCTGGGGGCTCGACGAGTCGGAGTCAGTGGATCCCGGACCTCGTTTGCGCTGACTGCGGCTCTGCTTCTTGGGCTGGGCGCGCTTGACCGGTTCGACGGGCTCCGGCGCCAGCGCCTCCTCGACCGATGCGACCTCGCCCCGCTTGACGGCCTTGCGTGCCTCCTTCTCTGCCTTTCGGCGTTCGAAGGCGTCATAGGCCGGCGTATTGGGCTGCGGGTTGTTGCGGATCACCCAGAACTGCTGGCCCATCGACCAGATGTTGGTGGTGAACCAGTAGATGAGCACACCGACGGGGAAGTTGATGCCACCGACGGCGAACATGAGCGGGAACACGTACAGCAGGATCTTCTGCTGGCGGGCGACCGGGTTGTCGCTGGCCATGTTCTTGACGATCAACTGCCGCTGCGTGGTGAACGTCGTGACGCTCATGAGGATGATCAGGATGACGGTCAGGATGCGCGTGTTCAGCGGGTTGGGTGTCTCGGCAGCGCCCAGGAACGTGCCGTACAGCGGAACCCCGAAGATCTCGGCGTCGTGGGCCAGCGGCAGCAGGTAGGCATACTGCTCCCAGGCGAACACGCCGGGGGCTTGGTAGCCGGGATCGTTCGGGTTGTACATCGCGATGCCCTGCAGCACGTTGAACAACGCGAAGAAGATCGGCATCTGCAAGATGATCGGCAGACACGACGACAGCGGGTTCGTACCGCTCTCGCGGTACAGCTTCATCATCTCCTGCGACTGACGTTCCCGGTCGCCGGCGTACTTCTTCTGGATCTCTTTGATCTGCGGCTGGATCAGCTGCATGTTGCGCTGAGCCTTGATCTGCTTGACGAACAGCGGGATGAGCAGGATCCGGATGACGACAACCAGGCCGACGATCGACAGCGCCCAGGCCCAGCCGCTGCCTTCGCCCAGGATGGCGCCGAACAACGAGTGGAACTGAACAAGAATCCAGGAGACGGCAGTCTTCAACCAGTCCAGAATGAACACAGGCGAACTCCAGGCGAGCAGGGACGACGTCCAGTGTGACGGCCGCTCACGGCCGGAATGGACGCAGGGTCACGAAACCCTGACCCACAATACGGGACGACAGGGTCACTCGATGGTCGCTGACCCGCCGCGCAGGGTCAATTTCGCGCCGCGGCGGGCTCGTCGACGGCGTCGGCCGCGTCATGGGCCTTCGCCTGCCGCCGGGAGCTCCACAGTTCCACGACCCACCCGGACAGGGCGACCAGCGCCGTGACCCACAGGATCGGTTCCAGGGGCACGCCCGACAGTGTCAGCACGACCCCGACGACCCCGACGACCACGGTCCGGAACCACGTTGCCGTCCACCAGCCGGCCGGGATCTCCTTGCCGGACGCCAGGCCCGCGGTGCCACGCAGGGCGCTGCGGTACAGCAGGACCCCTGAAGCGAGCACCACGATGGCGATCAACCCGCAGATCACCGCACCCGGCAGCGGCGAGGCGAACCCGACGTAGCCGGCGACGATGCCCATGCTGAACGACGGAAGCTGCAGATAGCCACCGTTGAACGACAGGATCGCCAGCAGGCCCAGCAACTGCATCGCGCCCAAGATGATCGTCCCCGGGATGATCGAGTCACCATCGGCGCGGATCTCGCGCAGCGCGGGGTTGGAAGCCGCCAACAGGAACCCGATCAGGAACAGAAGCCACGCACCGGCTGGGTGGGACACGGGCACCAGGGGGGCGGTCAGCGTCGCCGGAGCACCGCCGACGACCCCAGCGACCAGGACCAGCACGAAGAGCACGAGCATGATGATCGTACCGGTGGTGATCAGGCCCCGCAGCGAGGCGCCACCTGCGGCCGCAGTCACCGCCGCGATGGCCAACACGACGGCGACAGCTTGGGGGCTGAGCAACGGGATGGGGGCGATCAGTCCGGCCCCCCAGCGCAGGATCATGGAGCCGAGCACGACGCCCACAGCGATGATCGCCAGGTACCGCCAGATCTCGGCGACGCGGTGCCCACCGGGCACGGGCAGTTGGGCGGGGCCGATCATCGAGGCGAGCATGCCCAGGACCACCGAGGCGGTCATCCCCAAGACGATGGCGAGGTTCCAACCACCGGGGGCGAAGTGCGCACCGGAGACCACGACAACCGGAAGCCCGGCCATGACGGTACGCATCCACGCGCGCGGAACACTGATGCGGCCCGTCAGACCCAGCAGGGCGACGATCCCGGCGATGACGGCGACGATCCCGGCGATCATGTCACCACCCCCTACAACTGTCGGACACGGGTTCTCCTGAGAATCTGGCCTGCAACCACCCCAGGTACTGCGTACGAGCGGTGGCCTGCACCGACCGGTGCACGTCGTTCGGGAACTCCTGGTACTCCACGGTGTCGCCCAAGGCGCACCCTTGGATCGCCATCGCCCGGCTGATCTGGGGCACGACGCTGGTGTCCTCGGAACCCTGCTGGAGCAGGATCGGGATGCTGCTGGTCTGCAGGAGGGGTTGCTGCTCCGCGGGGATCGTCAGCACACTCAGCGGCACCGACTTGTTGAAGTAGGTGTGGAACGACTGATCCAGGGC
>RRZU012054398.1_pt1 | contig 17780 bp, 14 predicted proteins | sample 2165561 | NCBI WGS metagenome assembly RRZU01 (sample SAMN10456909, study PRJNA506462) | wastewater metagenome | isolation source: wastewater sludge | place: USA: Moscow, Idaho | reverse complement strand
TCGCCTACGACGCGTTCGCCGTCGAGCTCTCCAGCTTCCAGCTGCACTGGATGAACGACGTCCCGCTGCACTCCGCGGTTGTGCTCAACCTGCACGAGGACCACCTGGAGTGGTACGAGGGCGACGCGGGCATGGACCGCTACACCGCGGACAAGGCGAAGATCTACCACGGCGTCACGCACTCCTGCGTGTACAACGCGGAGGAGGCCGCCACCGAGCGGATGGTCGAGGAGGCCGAGGTCGCCGAGGGCGCGCGCGCCATCGGGTTCACCACCGGGATCCCCGCCGTCTCGATGATCGGCGTCGTCGACGACCTCATCGTCGACCGCGCGTTCGTGGCCCAGCGCCAGACGTCCGCGCTGGAGCTGGCGAAGGTGTCGGACGTGCGTCCCTACGCCCCGCACAACATCGCCAACGCGGCGGCGGCGGCGGCGCTCGCCCGCAGCGTCGGCGTGAAGCCGCAGGCCGTGGCGGAGGGGCTGCGGAACCTGAACCTCGCGGGGCACCGGATCCAGCGGATCGCGGAGGCCGATGGCGTGGTGTGGGTCGATGACTCGAAGGCCACCAACCCGCACGCGGCGAACTCGGCGATGAGCGCCTATCCCTCGTTCGTGTGGATCGCGGGCGGCCAGGCGAAGGGGACGACGTTCGACGACCTGGTCGCGCGCTACCGCGACCGGATGCGCGGCGCCGTCGTGATCGGGGTCGACCGGCAGCTGATCGCCGAGACTCTGGCCCGACACGCGCCGGATGTCCCCGTCCGGGTGCTCGACAACCCGCACACTGACGTGATGGACGAGGTCGTCGCCCTTGCCGGGGCGATGGCCCAGCCCGGAGACACGGTGCTGCTCTCCCCGGGCTGCGCCAGCTTGGACATGTTCGACGGCTACGCGGCCCGCGGCGAGCGCTTCGCCGAGGCGGTGGAGCGGTACCTGAGGTAGGAGGATCCGATGGCGACCGACGTCGTGGCCCCGGCCCGCGCCACCACCTGGCAGCAGGTGAAGGCTCTCGCGGCCTCGCCCATGGCCCCCTTCTACTTCATCGCCGCGTCCGTCGCGGTGCTCACCGGCCTCGGCCTGCTGATGGTGCTGTCGGCGTCGTCGGTGATCGCCCTCGACCGCGGCGTCGGCCCCTTCTACTACCTGGGAAAGCAGGCGGGCGCGCTCGCCGTCGGGCTGGTCGGCGCCGTCGCGCTCGCGGTGCTGCCCCCGGAGGCCCTGCGGCGGATGGGTTGGCTCGCCTGGGTGGTCGCCGTCCTCCTGCTCGGCCTCGTGCTGACCCCGCTGGGCACCGACGTCGGCGGCAACCAGAACTGGCTGAGGCTCGGCCCCGTGCAGTTCCAGCCCTCGGAGTTCGCGAAGCTCGCGCTCATCGTGTGGTGCGGGACGGTGTTCCACCTGAAGCGGGGGCGGCTGCACGAGCCGCTGCAGCTGGCGCTGCCGCTGCTGCCGTTCGGCGGGCTGATCGTCGCGCTCGTGCTCGCGGGCAAGGACCTCGGCACCGGCCTCATCCTCGGCGCGATCCTCGTGCTGATCATGTGGTTCGTCGGCTTCCCGCTGCGCGTGCTTGTGCCCCTGGGCGCCGCGGCGCTCGCGCTGGTCGGCCTGCTCGTCTACGGCTCGGGCAACCGCATGAGCCGCATCTCGATCTTCCTCGACCCGCAGTCGAACACGGACCTCTCCAGCCAGCCCATGGCGGCGCTGTACGCGCTGGCCTCCGGCGGCTGGTGGGGCGCCGGGCTCGGCGCAAGCAAGCAGAAGTGGGGCGGCCTCAAGACCGGCGCCCACACCGACTACATCTTCGCCGTGATCGGCGAGGAGCTGGGGCTGTTCGGCGTCCTGCTCGTGATCGGCCTCTTCGCCCTGCTCGGGTGGGCGGGGCTCGAGGTGGCGCTGCGCTCGGACAAGCTGTTCAACCGGATCGTCGCCGCGGGCATCACGGGCTGGTTCATGGTGCAGGCCGTGATCAACATCATGGTCGTCATGCACCTGCTTCCCGTCCTCGGCGTCCCGCTGCCGTTCATGTCGTACGGCGGCACCGCGCTCATGGCCTCGCTCATGGCCGCGGGTGTCCTGCTGGCGCTCGCCCGCAACACGCCGACCGCGCGCGCCTACCGGGCCTCGCGCAGACCCAAGTCGCGGCCGCGCATGACGAGCGTCATGGCGGCCTCCAAGGAGGACTGATCCCTAGATGGTCACCAGCATCGTGTTGGCCGGCGGCGGAACCGCCGGGCACACCTCGCCCCTGATCGCGACCGCGAAGGAGCTCTCGTCCCTTGCCGACGTCCGGCTGCTCGCCATCGGCACGGCGAAGGGGCTCGAGACCACCGTGATCCCCGCGGCCGGCCTGGAGCTCGCGCTGATCGACCCGGTCCCGCTGCCGCGCACGGTCAACCTCGACCTGGTCAAGCTGCCGTACACCTTGACGAAGGCGGTGCGGCAGGCGCGTCGCATCCTGAAGCGCGCGGACGCCGACGTGCTGGTCGGCGTCGGCGGCTACGTGTCGCTCCCGGCCTACATCGCCGCGCGGCTGGCGCGCGTCCCCGTCGTGGTCCACGAGGCCAACAAGCTGCCGGGGATCGCCAACAAGGTGGGGGCGCGGTGGGCCTGCTTCGTCGGCATCACCTTCCCGGAGACGGTGATGCGCGGCGGCACCCTCGTCGGCATGCCCATGAGCCGCTCGATCACGCACCCGACGGTGACCCCGGCCGAGGCGCGGGAGTCGTTCGGGCTCGACCCGGACCGCCCGACGCTGCTGGTCAGCGGGGGGTCGCAGGGAGCGGTCAGCATCAACACGGCGGTCGACGGCGCGCGAGACGCCATCCTCGCCGCCGGCGTCCAGATCCTGCACGTGCTGGGTCCCAAGAACTTCGGCGACGGCGACGCCGTGGTCCGGCACGCCTCCGGCGCGCGCTACGTGCCGGTCGCCTTCGTCTCCGACATGGCCGTCGCCTACGCCGCCGCCGACCTCATGCTGGGCCGCGCCGGCGCGGGCACCGTCATGGAGACCTCCGTCAGCGGCCTGCCCGTGATCTTCGTCCCGCTGCCCTGGGGCAACGGGGAGCAGGGGAGGAACGCGGCGGGGCTCGTCGAGGCCGGCGGCGGCTGGCTCGTCGAGGACGCCGCCCTCACCCCGGATAAGCTGGGGGCGTTGGTCACCGAGGCGTTCGCGGATCCCGCGCGGCTCGCCCACATGGCGGAGACGTGCAGGGGCATGTACCCCTCGGACGCCGCCGAGCGGCTCGCCCGCGCCGTCATCGAGGCGGCCGGAAGGAAAGGTAACTGATGCTCCTCAACCCCATCGAGGTCGTCCCCGCCACGGAGATCGGCCCCGTCCACTTCATCGCGGCCGGGGGCTCCGGCATGAGCGGCGTCGCGCGCCTCTACGCCGAGCTGGGCATCCCCACCACGGGCTCCGATCAGTCGGACTCGACCTCGCTGCGGTCGCTGGAGCGCGTCGGCGTGCGGACCTTCGTCGGGCACGACGCCTCCCAGGTGGGCGACGCGCGCACCGTCGTGATCTCGTCGGCCATCCGCGCCGACAACGTCGAGCTGGTCGAGGCCCGCCACCGCGGGCTGCGCGTCTGGCACCGCTCCGCCGCGCTCGCGGCGCTGATGCAGGGCAAGCGCGGGGTCTCGGTCGCGGGCACGCACGGGAAGACGACGACCACCGCGATGACCGCCGTCATGCTGGCCGAGGCCGGGCGCGACCCGAGCTACGTCATCGGCGGCGCGCTGTCCACCAGCGGGGTGAGCTCCGCGATCGGCACGGGCGACGCGTTCGTCGTCGAGGCCGACGAGTCGGACGCGTCCTTCCTGCAGTACCCGACCGAGATCGCCGTCATCACCAACGTCGAGGCCGACCACCTCGTGAACTGGGGAACGCCGGAGGCCTATGCCGACGGGTTCCGCGCGTTCGCGACGCGGCCGAAGGTGGCCCATGTCGTCATCAACGTCGACGACCCGGGCTCCCGGGCGCTCGCCGACCAACTCGTCGGCGAGGCGAGGCACATCGTGCGCTACGGCGAGTCCGAGGACGCGGACGTGCGGATCACCGACGTCGTCGCGCACGGCCTCGGCGTCGCGGCCACCCTCACCTACGGCGACGAGTCCGGGCGGATCGAGCTGCTGGTCCCGGGCAACCACAACCTGGCCAACGCGTCGGCGGCCTACGCCGTCGGTCGGCTGCTCGGCCTCAGCCACGACGAGGCCGTCGCCGCGCTCGGGCGCTTCGAGGGCACCCTCCGCCGGTTCCAGCTGATCACCGACACCGCGGGCATCCGCGTCTACGACGACTACGCGCACCACCCGACCGAGATCCGCGCGGCGCTGACGGCGGCGCGCAGGGCGACCGCGGCGGGCAACGAGGCGACCGGGCTCGACGGCCGGCTGATCGCCTGCTTCCAGCCGCACCTGTACTCCCGCACGCTCGACTTCGCCGACGAGTTCGGCGAGGTGATGACGCTGGCGGACATCGCCGTCATCAACGACGTCTGCGGCGCGCGCGAGGACCCGATCCCCGGCGTGACGGGCCAGCTGGTCGTCGACACCGCCGTCGCGCACGGCGCGAAGGAGGTCGTCTACGTGGTCGAGAAGTACGACCTGCCCGCGGCCCTGAACGAGATCGCCCGCCCCGGCGACCTCATCATCACGCTCGGCTGCGGCGACGTCACGATCGTGGGACCGCTGCTCGCGACCTTGCTGAAGGAGCGCCCGGAGGCCGCGCGCCCGTGACCCAGCCGCTGCCCCCGGGCGCGTTCGCGAAGGCGCTGCAGGACAAGCGCGCCGCGTCGCGTAGGCGGCGCCTGCTGATCTGGGGGATCGCGGGCGGCGTGCTGCTCGCGGCCCTCGTCGCCGGCTACCTCGCGTTCTTCTCCCCGGTCTTCGCGGCGCGCCAGGTGGTGGTGACCGGCACCGACCTGCTCGACCCGGACGAGGTGCGGCAGGCCGCCGCCGTGCGGTTGGACGTGCCGCTGGCCCGCCAGGACATGGCAGGGATAGCCGCGCGCGTGCAGGCCCTGCCCGAGGTGTTGGAGGCGACGGTGGGCGTGGCGCTGCCCGACGCCGTCGAGATCGACGTCACCGAGCGCACGGTGGCGTTCCAGCGCCTGACCGAGGGACAGGTGGAGTGGATCGACGGCGAGGGCGTCGTCTTCCACCACACGAAGAAGCCGAGCAAGGGCGTGATCCAGGCGGAGGCGCCCCGCGCCGACGAGCGGCTGCTGCGCGACATCGCCACCGTCGCCTCGTCGCTGCCGAAGAAGGTCCGGGGCGAGGTGACCCAGCTCAAGGCGCAGGGCGTCGACCAGATCGTCCTCGCGTTGGACGGCGGCCGGTCCGTGCTCTGGGGCGACGCCTCGGAGTCCGAGCTGAAGGCCGAGGTGCTCGCCGCGCTGCTGACCACTGAGGCGCGGGTCTACGACGTCTCCTCCCCGCGCACCCCCACGACAAGGGGCTGAGAGTTCCCGCACCGCAAACCCTGAAGTAACGCTTGAGGTGAATCGTGGCCGATTCGACCGCGTCGTTGGACGCCACGTTGAGGGCTCACATACCCTTCACCCCATGGCTAGCGCATCTCAGAACTACCTCGCGGTGATCAAGGTCGTCGGCGTCGGCGGCGGCGGCGTCAACGCCGTCAACCGCATGATCGAGGCCGGGCTCCGCGGAGTGGAGTTCATCGCCGTCAACACCGATGCGCAGGCGCTGCTGATGAGCGACGCCGACGTGAAGCTCGACATCGGCCGAGAGCTGACCCGCGGGCTCGGCGCCGGCGCCGACCCGGGCAAGGGTCGCCAGGCCGCCGAGGACCACTCCGACGAGATCGAGGAGGCGCTGCGCGGCGCCGACATGGTCTTCGTCACCGCGGGCGAGGGCGGCGGCACCGGCACCGGCGCGGCGCCCATCGTCGCGAAGATCGCCCGCTCGCTCGGCGCGCTGACCATCGGCGTCGTCACCCGCCCGTTCTCCTTCGAGGGCCGCCGCCGCGCGACCCAGGCCGACTCCGGGATCGAGTCGCTGCGCGAAGAGGTCGACACCCTCATCGTCATCCCCAACGACAAGCTGCTGCAGATGACCGACCATCAGGTCGCCATCCTCGACGCCTTCAAGCAGGCCGACCAGGTGCTGATGCAGGGCGTCTCGGGCATCACCGACCTGATCACCACCCCCGGCCTGATCAACCTCGACTTCGCCGACGTGAAGTCCATCATGAGCCAGGCAGGCTCGGCCCTCATGGGCATCGGCTCGGCGCGCGGCGAGGACCGCGCCCGCGCCGCCGCCGAGATGGCCATCTCCTCTCCGCTGCTCGAGGCCAGCATCGACGGTGCCCACGGCGTCCTGCTCTCGATCGCCGGCGGCTCCGACCTCGGCCTGTTCGAGGTCTCCGCCGCGGCGCAGCTCATCGAGGAGGCCGCGCACGACGAGGCCAACATCATCTTCGGCACGGTCATCGACGACGCGCTCGGCGACGAGGTCCGCGTCACCGTCATCGCGGCGGGCTTCGACGGCGGGCAGCCGCAGAAGCGCGTCACCCGGCCGGTCGAGCAGCGTCCCGCGCAGCAGCGCCCGGCCGCGCCCGCGCCGTCGGCGAGCCCCGCCCCGCCCCAGGCCAGCCCGATGCCGGGCCAGCGCCCCGCCTTCAGCCGGCCGGCCGATGTGGATGACGACGACGAGCTGGACGTCCCGGACTTCATGAAGTGATCTGTCGGTGCGTCGCGGCGGGCGTGGAGCGCCGGCCGCGATAGCCTGACACCACTTGTTGTAACTTCCAAGGAGGCACCGTGGGCGTTCGAAAGATAGCCGCGTGGATGGGGCTGGTCGAGGACGGCCGGTATCAGACGGACGACCCCATCGACGACGAGGAGGCCACCAACGAGGTCTACGTCGACGAGCCGAGCCAGGAGGTGAGCAAGGTGTCGCAGCTGCCGACGAGGAGGCCCGCGCCGCTGGCGCCCGTTGCGAGCAAGGAGGTCGCCGACATCAGCCGCATCGTGAGCGTCCGGCCGCGCTCCTTCAACGAGGCCCGCGTGATCGGCGAGAACTTCCGCGACGGGATTCCCGTCATCATGAACCTCTCGGAGTTGGAGGACGGCGAGGACAAGCGCCTCGTCGACTTCGCGGCCGGCCTGATCTTCGGCCTGCGGGGCAACTTCGAGCGGATCTCGAGCAAGGTCTTCCTGCTGTGCCCCCACAACCTGGTGGTGGGGCCGGAGGACAAGGAGCGCATCGCCTCGGGCGGGTTCTTCAACCAGAGCTGAGAGGCTCGACAAAACCCTGGTATGCCGCGCGCCCGCTAAGCTACCCTGACAACGGCCCGAGCCCCGGGTCCGAATATCCCTTCGACGATTCTTGGAGCACACATGAGCTTGACCCTTGATGAGGTCCGCCAGATCCGCTTCCGCATGACGCGACGCGGCGAGGTCGGCTATCAGGTCGGCGACGTCGACACCTTCATTGACAAGGTCGAGCTGACGTTCGACGAGTTCGAGAAGGAGCGCGAGCGCCTGCGCCGCGAGGTCGAGTCCGCGGGGGCGGCCGCGGTGCCGCAGGACGCCCCGGCGGAATCGGGCGCCTCCGATGCCGCGCTTCAGGAGAAGGACGCCGAGATCGAGCGCCTTCGCGACGAGGTGCGCCGCCTGACCGAGTCCCTCGACCAGGGTGACGCCGCGAGCGCGGCGCAGGCCGCGGCCGAGAGCCGGATCGGCGAGCTGACCGCCCAGAACGAGCAGCTCAGCAACAAGCTGGAGCAGGTCCGCGGCGACTACGACAAGCTGCGCGCCGAGCAGGTCACGAGCGTCGCCGGCGGCACCGAGCACCTCGTCGTCACGGCCAGCGAGGACGCCGCCCCGGCGGTGACCCGCCTGCTGCAGATGGCCACCGATCAGTCGACGACGCTCGTGAACGAGGCCCAGGCCGAGGCGCAGCGCAAGATCGCCGAGGCCGAGCAGCGCGCCAGCGAGATCAAGACGGACGCCCGCACGAAGGCGGAGCGCGTCGAGTCCGAGGCCCGCGTGAACGCGGAGCAGGTCATGGGGGAGGCGCGTTCCCGCGCGGCCGCCGTCGACCAGCAGGCCGACGATCGCCGTCGGGAGCTCTTCTCGGCGCTGGAGCGCGAGCAGGGCGAGCTGACCGTGAAGGTCGACGCGCTGCGCGGCTTCGAGTCCTCGTACCGGCAGAACTTGGGCGGCACCCTGCAGCACCTCCTGAGCTCGCTGAACGACGCGCGCCCGGAGCCCGCCGACGTGCCGGAGCTGGCCCAGCGCGAGTCCGAGACCCCGCGCCTCGACGCCCTCGCCAACGGCGAGCAGTCGTAGCGCAGCTGCCTATCCGCAAGGGGCCGACGCCACAATGGCGTCGGCCCCTTGCGTTGGCCCTCTTCTGGTGTACCCTCTCCCAGACATCTTCTCACCGAGAAAGGGCAGTGCCGTGCCGACGTCAAAGAAAGCCGCCGACCTCTCCGACCGGGTTCTCCCGGTCCTGGAGGGCGAGGAGCCGTGGACCGCTGAGGAGGTCGCGGAGCAGCGCGCCGAGCTTCAGGACGAGCTGGCGCGCGTGGAGCGCCGCATCGCCGCCACGGAGGCCGAGCTCGAGTCGCTGCTGAAGGGCGGCTCCGACGGCGCCGGCCGCGACCCGGCCGACGTCGGGTCCAGCAACTTCGAGCGCGACCAAGAGGTGTCGCTGGTGGCCAACGTCCGCGAGATGGCGGAGCAGCTGCGCCTCGCGATCCACCTGTTCGACAACGGCGAGTACGGCCTGTGCGAGGTCTGCGGGCAGCCCATCGGCAAGGGACGGCTCCAGGTCTTCCCGCGCGCCACGCTGTGCGTGACCTGCAAGCAGCGCGAGGAACGACGCTGACCGGGAGCCGGACGGGCGTCCGGCTGCTCGCCCTCGGGATCGGCGTGGTGGGCCTCGCGCTCGACCAGCTCGTGAAGCTCGCCTCCGTCACCTTCCTCGAGCCGGGCGCGCCCGTGCCGCTTGTCGGCGACCTCTTCCAACTGAACCTCATCCGCAACCCCGGCGCCGCCTTCGGGATGGGCGCGGGGTCGACGATCGTGTTCAGCGTCTTCGCCATCGCGGCGACGCTCGCGTGCCTGTTCTACGCGCTGCCGCGCATCACGCGCCCGTGGCACGGCGTCGTCCTCGGCATGCTGATGGCCGGCATCACCGGCAACCTCGTCGACCGCATCTTCCAGCCGCCCGCCGCGCTGCACGGGCACGTGATCGACATGTTCCAGCTGCGCGGGTTCGCCATCTTCAACGTGGCCGACGTGTTCATCACGGCCGCGGCCGTCTCGCTCGTCGCCTTCAGCTTCGTCGGCGGCAGGTCCGCCGGGGAGGCGCCGGCGCCGGAAGCGGCATGAGCGTCTTCCTCATCCCCGACGCGCTGGCCGGCGAGCGCGTCGACGCCGCCGCCGCCCGGGTCACGGGGCACAGCAGGTCGCGGATCCTCGACCTCATCGAGTCCGGCGGCGTCGAGCTCGGCGGCGCGAGGGTCGTCAAGGGCTCGCAGCGCGTCGTCGGGGGAGAGCTGCTCGAGCTCCTGGAGGCCCCCCGCCCCACCACCCCGGTGCCCGCGGCGCGGATCGCCGACGGCGTGCGGATCGCCTACGAGGACCGAGACCTCGTCGTCGTCGACAAGCCGGTGGGCGTCGCCGCGCACCCCAGCCTCGGCTGGGACGGCCCCTCGGTCACCGAGCACCTGGCGGCCTCGGGCGTCCAGGTCTCGACCTCCGGCGCCGCCGAGCGCCAGGGCGTCGTCCAGCGCCTCGACGTCGGCACCAGCGGCCTGATGGTGGTCGCGAAGTCGGAGATCGCCTACAGCGTCCTGAAGCAGGCCTTCCGCGACCGCAGGGTCGACAAGGTCTACCACGCCCTCGCGCAGGGCCACCCCGACCCCTTCCAGGGGACGATCGAGGCGCCCATCGGCCGCCACCCCGGCTCCGACTGGAAGATGGCGATCGTCGAGGGCGGCAGGCACTCGGTGACGCACTACGAGACCCTCGAGGCCCACCGCGCTGCCACGCTGCTCGAGGTGCACCTCGAGACGGGCCGGACCCACCAGATCCGCGTGCACCTCGCCGCCATCGGTCACCCCCTCGTCGGCGACCCGCTGTACGGCTGCGACCCGCGCCTGGCCGCGCGGCTCGGCCTCGAGCGCCAGTGGCTGCACGCCGTCGAGCTGGGCTTCGTCCACCCGACGCGGGGCGAGTACGTGCAGTTCACCTCCGAATATCCCGACGACCTCGCCAGGGCCCTCGATCTGGTCCGTGCGGACTGAACCGGGCGCGCGAAATATCCGTCGGGACCCTGTGTCGGGATATGCGAAGGGTCCGGTAGGGTTGCCCCGTGCGTAGAGCAAAGATTGTTTGTACCCTCGGACCCTCCGCCGAGGCCGTCGACCGGCTGGTCGAACTCCTGAACGCCGGCATGAACGTCGCCCGCCTGAATATGAGCCATGGCGACTACACCGAGCACGGCACCCGACTCAAGAACGTGCGCGAGGCGCAGCACCTCACCGGAAAGGCGGTGGGCGTCTTCGCGGACCTGCAAGGCCCCAAGATCCGTCTCGGCCGGTTCGAGGACAACCTCAAGCCCCACCTCGAGGTCGGCGACGTCTTCACCATCACCACCGACGACATCCTGGGCAACGCCGAGCGTTGCTCCACCACCTACAAGGGCCTTCCCGGCGACGTGAACGTCGGCGACCAGATCCTGATCGACGACGGCAAGGTCGGCCTCAAGGCCGTCGAGGTCACCGAGACCGACGTGACCTGCGTGGTCACGGTGCCCGGCCCCGTCTCCAACAACAAGGGCATCAACCTGCCGGGCGTCGCCGTCTCGGTGCCCGCCATGTCCGAGAAGGACGAGGCGGACCTCCGCTGGGCGCTCCACCAGGACATCGACATGATCGCCCTGTCGTTCGTCCGCAGCGGCGACGACATCAAGCGCGTCCACGAGATCATGGACGAGGAGGGCCGCCGCCTCCCCGTGATCGCCAAGATCGAGAAGCCGCAGGCCGTCGCGAACCTGCAGGACATCATCGACGCGTTCGACGCCTTCATGGTCGCCCGAGGCGACCTCGGCGTCGAGCTCCCGCTCGAGGAGGTCCCGCTGGTCCAGAAGCGCATCATCCGCGCCGCCCGCAAGTGGGCGAAGCCGGTGATCGTGGCGACGCAGATGCTCGAGTCCATGATCAGCAACCCGCGCCCGACCCGCGCCGAGGCCTCCGACGTCGCCAACGCGATCCTCGACGGCACCGACGCGGTCATGCTCTCCGGCGAGACCTCGATCGGCGATTTCCCGGTCGAGACCGTCGCCACCATGGCGCGCATCGTCGAGAAGACCGAGCGCGAGGGCCACGAGCAGATCAACATCATCGACTGGGACCCCCACACCACCGGCGGCGTGCTCGCCAAGGTGGCCGCGGAGGTCGCGGAGCGCATCGGCGCCAGCTATCTCGTCGCGTTCACCAAGTCCGGCGACACCGGCCGGCGCCTCTCCCGCCTGCGTTCGCCCATCCCCATGCTGGTCTTCTCCCCGGAGAAGTCCACGCGTCAGACCATGACGCTCAGCTGGGGCGTCGACACCCTGCTCACGCCTGAGTTCGACACTCAGGAGGACATGGTGAAGGCCGTCGACATGATCCTGCGTGAGCGCCGCGCGATCGACGTCGGCGAGCGCATGGTGATCGTCAGCGGCTCGCCCATGGGCGTGCCCGGCAAGACGAACAACCTCCGCGTCCACAAGGTCAAGGACCTGGGCGAGGACCAGTAACGAGTCGTGCAGGAAGCGGGGCCCCTCGGACGAGGGGCCCCGCTTTGTGTCCGTCCGCTCGCGCGGGCTGCGTCGTCGTAGCGCGGCTGCTTCCGCCGGTTTGGCCCCCGGATTCGGGTTAGCGCGGTTGTGTGTGTCCGTATAGGGACGTTGGCAGCCGCAGTAAGAGTTTCCGCTCGAGCAAGCTCGATGGCTCTCGGCCGTCGTCTTCGTGTTCGGGCGCTTCGCGCCCTACTACCGTCTTCAATCGCCTCGGCGCCGAGCGCAAGCGCTCGTGCCCTCGGCTCAATCGACGGTACCCGGAAGGGGATTCGAACCCCTACGACCTTTCGGCCAACAGATTTTGAGTCAGTCGCGTCTACCATTCCGCCACCCGGGCCGGGCGGGAGTCAGTCTAGTGGAAACGCGATCCGGCTTGCACCTAGGGAACCGGTACGTCCTCGCCGGAGGAAGCATCGATCAGTGCTTCCCCCTAGCGTCGATGCGCCGGCCGCGACGCGGTGTGCTGGACTCCGAGTACTGAGAACAATTCGGTTGGCGTCACCCGGCCCCTGGAACTGCGGGTAAGATCCAGCGTGGTTGACCAGTAGACACGCCCTCGGCGTGTGGGAAGTGCCGGAAGATATGAAGAAGAAGCCAACTGTCCTTGTAGCCGAAGATGAGGCGCTCATCCGCCTCGACCTCGTCGAGCTCCTCACCGAGGAGGGATACCACGTCGTCGGTGAAGCGGGGGACGGTGAAGAGGCGGTGAAGCTCGCGCGCGAGCTGGAGCCGGACCTGGTCATCATGGACGTCAAGATGCCGAAGATGGACGGCATCAGCGCCGCAGAGATCATCGCTGAGGAGCGCATCGCTCCCATCGTGATGCTGACCGCCTTCTCGCAGCGCGACCTCGTGGAGCGCGCCCGCGACGCCGGCGCGATGGCCTACGTGGTCAAGCCCTTCGGCGCCTCCGATGTCGTGCCCGCGATCGAGATCGCGATGGGGCGTTTCCAGGAGATCACCGCGATCGAGGAGGAGCTCGCCAACCTCGAGGACCGCCTCGAGTCGCGCAAGATCATCGATCAGGCGAAGGGCATCCTGCAGCAGGACCTGGGCCTCACCGAGCCGGAGGCCTTCCGCTGGATCCAGAAGACGGCCATGGACATGCGCAAGTCGATGCGCGACGTCGCCGAGGGCGTCATCTCCCACAAGAAGAAGTGATCACCCCGGCAGCGTGATCATCTGGCACGTCAGCCGCCCGACGGCGGTGACGTTGCCGTCGTCGTCGACGACCTCCACCTGATACGCGGCCACGCTGCGGCCCAGGTGGAGGGCCGTCGCGGTGCCCGTCACCCTGCCCTCCCGCGCGGAGCGCAGGTGGGTGACGTTCAGGTCGACGCCGACGCCGGCGCGGCCGGGGTACCCGTGCGCCATGGCCCCCATGGAGGCGAGCGTCTCGACGAGCACGCCCGTGGCGCCGCCGTGCAGCAGGCCGAAGGGCTGCTGGTTGCCCTCGACCGGGATCGAGCCGACGACGCGCTCCGGGCTGAGCTCCGTCATGACGAAGCCGAGCTTCCTGTCGAGCGGCGAGAGGACGTCCGTGGCCCAGGCGGGAACGCTGTTCATGGTGGGCACTCTGCCACATCGGGAACCCGCAGGCCGGTCGTGTCGTGGCCGGACTGTGTAGGCTCGGCCGCGTGAATGACGCGGGCAAGCTGCTGTTGATCGATGGCCACTCGGTGGCGTACCGCGCGTTCTTCGCGCTCCCGGTGGAGAACTTCGCCACCAGCACGGGGCAGCACACCAACGCGGTGTTCGGCTTCACCTCGATGCTCATCAACGTCCTGCGCGACGAGCGGCCCACGCACCTGGCCGTCGCGTTCGACGTCTCCCGCGCGTCCTTCCGCACCGAGGAGTACCCCGAGTACAAGGCCAAGCGGGCGACGTCGCCCGAGGAGTTCAAGGGGCAGGTGACCCTCATCAAGGAGGTCCTCGACGCGCTGCGGATCGCCCACGTCGAGCTGCCCGGCTACGAGGCCGACGACCTCATCGGCACCCTCTCCGCCGAGGCCGAGGCGCAAGGCCTCGAGGTGTTCATCGTCACCGGCGACCGCGACGCGCTGCAGCTCGTCGACGACCGCGTCACCGTGCTCTACCCCCTGAGGGGCGTCTCCGACCTCGCGCGCATGACGCCGGAGGCGGTCGAGACGAAGTATCTCGTCCCCCCCGCGCGCTACCCCGAGCTCGCGGCCCTGGTGGGGGAGACCAGCGACAACCTGCCCGGCGTCCCCGGCGTCGGCCCCAAGACCGCCGCGAAGTGGCTGACGCAGTTCGACGGCCTCGACAACCTCGTGGCCCGCGCCGAGCAGGTGCCCGGCAAGGCGGGCGAGTCGCTGCGGGCGCATCTCGACGACGTCGTCCGCAACCGGCGGCTGAACCGGCTCCTGCGCGACCTGACCCTCGACCTCGCCATCGACGAGACCGCGCGCAAGGACTGGGACCGCGAGCGGGTGCACACCCTGTTCGACGCCCTGGAGTTCCGCGTGCTGCGCGAGCGGCTCCTTGAGCTTGCCCCGGCGGAGCCCGTCGCGGCCTCGGCCTTCGAGGTGGCGGGGGAGCGGCTGGAGGCGGCGGCGGTCGCGGGCTGGCTGGCCGAGCACGCGGGCGCGCTGACCGCCGCCGAGTTCGTCGGCCACTGGGGGAGCGGCACCGGCGACGTGACCGGCATCGCGCTGGCCGCCGCCGACGGCGCCGGCGCCTACATCGACACCGCCGACCTGACGCCCGCGGCCGACGCGGCGCTCGCCGACTGGCTGGCCGACCCGGCCAGGGCCAAGGCCGTGCACGGCGCGAAGGGGCCGACGCTGGCCTGCTGGGCCCGCGGGTGGGACCTCGTCGGCGTGACCCGCGACACCCTGCTGGCCGCCTACCTGTTGCGGCCGGACCAGCGCACCTACGACTTGGCGGACCTCTCCGTCCGCTACCTCCACCGCGACCTGGCGGCGGCGCCGTCGGCGGCCGATGACGCGCAGGCCGCGTTCTCGTTCGAGGAGGAGGCCGACGAGGGCGTCGACGCGGCCCTCCTGCGCGCCCGGGCCGTCTTCGACCTCGCCGAGGCGCTCGAGACGCAGCTGGCCGAGCGCAACGCCGCCGCGCTGCTCAGCGAGGTGGAGCTGCCGCTGCAGCGCACCCTCGCGCGGATGGAGCAGGTCGGCGTCGCCGTCGACCTCGGGCGTCTGACCGCGCTGCGCGACGAGTTCGACACGTCCGTCGCCGCGGCGCAGCAGGCCGCCTACGACGTGCTGGGCCACGAGGTGAACCTCGGCTCGCCCAAGCAGCTCCAGGGCGTGCTGTTCGACGAGCTGGACATGCCGAAGACGCGCAGGACGAAGTCGGGCTACACCACCGACGCGGAGGCCCTCGAGGGGTTGTTCGAGAAGACCGGGCACCCGTTCCTCGGGCACCTGCTCGCGCACCGCGACGCCATCCGGCTGCGCCAGACGGTCGACGGGCTGCTCGCCGCGGTCGCGCCGGGCGGGCGGATCCACACCACCTACGTGCAGACCATCGCGGCGACGGGGCGGCTGTCGTCTACCGACCCGAACCTGCAGAACATCCCGATCCGCACCTCGATGGGCAGGCAGATCCGCTCCGCCTTCGTCCCCGGCGACGGTTACGAGGCGCTGATGTCGGCGGACTACTCGCAGATCGAGATGCGGATCATGGCGCACGCCAGCGGCGACGCCGGGCTGATCGAGGCGTTCCACTCCGGCCGCGACTTCCACAACGAGACCGCGGCGATCGTCTTCGGGGTCGGGCCTGAGGCCGTCACGGGCGAGATGCGCGCCAAGATCAAGGCGATGAACTACGGCCTTGCCTACGGGTTGAGCGCGTTCGGGCTCTCGAACCAGTTGAGGATCAGCGTCGGCGAGGCCCGCGACCTGATGGACGCCTACTTCGCCCGCGTGGGCGGCGTGCGCGACTACCTGGCGGGCGTCGTCGAGGAGGCGCGCCGCCGCGGCTACACCGAGACCATGCTCGGCCGTCGCCGCTACCTGCCGGACCTGACGACGACGAACCGCCAGCGCCGCGAGATGGCCGAACGCGCCGCGCTGAACTCCCCCATCCAGGGCTCCGCGGCCGACGTCATCAAGGTCGCCATGGTCCGGCTCGCCGACGCGCTCGCGGAGGCGGGCGTCAAGAGCCGGATCCTGCTCCAGGTGCACGACGAGCTCGTCCTCGAGCTGGCCCCCGGCGAGCGGGAGGTGGTCACCGAGCTGGTCACGCGCCACATGGCGGGTGCCTTCGACCTCGCGGTCCCGCTCGACGTCTCCGTCGGCGTCGGCGCCACGTGGCAGTCCGCCGCCCACTGACGCTCGTCGAGCCGCCACCGCTCGTTGAGCCGCCCACCGCTGGTTGAGCCGGGCCGCAAGCGAAGCGCGCGCCCGTGTCGAAACCAACAAGCTGGCACCTGGTTCGTGGACTTGGGTCGAGTCTGTGTGGGCAGTCCTGAGAGAGTTGCCGGGCGGCGCGTGCGGTGCCGGGGCGGTGTTCGTGTCGCCGCCGTGTGCGGTGTGGGCTTTTTTCGAAGCGCCGCCCGGCAACTCTCTCAGGACTGCCTGGCGTGGGCTCGCGCTCGGCGTGGCAACCGTGGTCCAGGAAGCTGCGGCGCTCGCGGAGTCGTCGTGGCTGCATACGTTCGATCTGTTCGGCCGGAGCCAAGATGATCCGGTCCGTCGTGTCGAAGTAAAGCGTTCTGGCGTTCCACCGCTCGTTGAGCCGCGCCCTAAGCGGAGCGCAGGCGCGTGTCGAGGCGTTCTGGCACACGGTTCATGGACTTGCGCTGAGACTGCGTGGCGGACCTGGGAGTCAAGGCCCGGCGGCGTCCCTGGTGCGAGTTCCTGCCCGCGTCCGGCCCGTCCTCGGTGCAAGGGTTTTTCTAGCGCCGCCGGGCCTTGACTCCCAGGTCCGCTCATCGTCCAGCTTGCTTTGGGGTTGTGTCCTCAAAAGTGATGACACAGGATCGCCGTCGGGTGGGGGTTGGGCTTCGATAGCCTGGGCGGTGAAATGTGCGGGCCGTTGGCCCGCGAGGAACCGGCCCGTGCAGCGGTGCGGTGGGCTGTACTCAGGAGGGTGGGGACGTGATGTCCAAGATGGACTTGGCCGTCGATCGGCTGGGGGCTTGCCGAATCGGCTTCTAGCCTCTGACCCGTCCGTTGCGGGCGGTAGCGAGCTGACCAATGGCGGTCGGCAGCCCGGGCGTCACGGCTTGCGGCGTTGGCTCGCGGTGTGGGTGGCGACGGCGCTCGCGCTGGTCGGTGTTGTCGGCTCGCCCGCGCACGCGGGTACCGATGACTATCCGTACAAGGACGCGGTGTATGTCGGCGTCTCAGAATGGTCTCTGAATGGTCGATCCTGGTCGGACTGGGGCTTCTACTATCGGAACTGCACCGACTTTGTTGCTCACCGCATGAATAACACCAACGAGGTCAGCTTCTACAACACCATGGGTGGTGGCAAATGGGGCAACGCGAATAACTGGGACGATAACGCTCGGCGCCTCGGCTACGCGGTAGACAACACGCCAGTCCGCGGAGCGATTGCACAGACGGATGCGGGGAGCTACGGGCACGTCGCTTGGGTTGATGCGGTCAACTCTGATGGGACCGTCACCATTGAGGAGTACAACTACGCCTGGACTGGCACGTTCAACCGCCGCACGGTACCCGCAAGTTCGTTTGTCTACATCCACGTCAAGGATCTAGATTCCGCGCCGGTCTCATCGCCCGAGGGGCGGCCGTATTTCTTGTCGTCGTTGAAGAGCAGCGGTGATGCGTATGCGAAGTCGGGGATGAACGGCGGCTGGGTTTGGGAGACGTCGCCGGTGGTTCAGACGGCGGTGGCGTCCGATCCGAAGAATGGAATGTTCTACGGTGCGCTGGCTCCAGATGGGACTCTGTACGGAAAGCAGGGGCTTGAAGGCAGTTGGACCAAGCTCACGAGTGATGTCCGTCAGTTCTCGGTGGC
>RRZU011112374.1_pt1 | contig 17781 bp, 12 predicted proteins | sample 2165561 | NCBI WGS metagenome assembly RRZU01 (sample SAMN10456909, study PRJNA506462) | wastewater metagenome | isolation source: wastewater sludge | place: USA: Moscow, Idaho | reverse complement strand
TAAACACCACGTTTAGTTCCTATAGGCCGAGTGCACACTATAATGACACTGAGCAGTAGCGCAATAAAGAATGGACTTTATATGGACGGCCGTCAGTACCAGTCATCCGGTTCGCAACCCTATGGAATCCACCCTTCTGGTTCAAGCCCGCGTGGCGCTCAACCACAAGGTGCGCCGACTCAGGGGGGGTGCAACCCTATAGTACGCAGTCCTACGGTACCCAACCCAGCAGAATGCAGCCGCTACATCATACGCAACCGGGTGTTGCCAGCGCTCCGGTATCCAGCAACGCCGCGGCGATGGAATACCGTCAGTATCCTCCTACTGTCGTCAATCCCGCACGGGCCGCATCCACTGCTGTACCGCGTCAATCGCCGGCATTGCCCCGGCAAGCGCCCATGCAGCAGTACCCGCGTCCCGTGTCTCCCGCACGCCCAATGACCACCATGCAACCTACTGCTTCTGCGGCATCCACACCTCCTGCGCGACCTATTGCCCCCGTGCCATCCGCGCCTCCCAAGACTCAAGTCACGCCGCCGGCCATGCAGAGGCCAGCAGCGCCCATGCAGACCTCCCCGTGGTCAAGGAGTCCAGGAAGCAATGGCGGTGGAGCGTTCCGTCATCAGGGTCCGTTCACTCGGCAATACCCCGGCAACACTTTCGGCCCGTACTCGTCGCAGGTCAGCAATGCACCATTTACCGGCACAAGCGCGCGCACCGCTGCCCGCCAACAATCGCATGCCGGTGCGGTCGTCGCAATCATCCTCGTCATGGTCCTGGTCCTCGCAAGCGGCATGGCGGTCCAGAACGTGCAGACGGGCATGGCGAACTATCACGCGCAATTCACCGGACTGCAGCAAAGCGCTTCCCCCAGCGAGTCACGCTCGGCGAGTACAAGCTCCTGGAACCTGTCAGCCGAACAGACGTGAGCCAATCTGTCCTCGGCGATAGCCAGTCTCGAAGGCTGGACTGACAGCGACGGCACAACGGTATGTGTTGTGGGATCTGGGCGCTCGCGGCGACCCTTGGATGCTTGACGCGGCCAAGCATGAGCTGGCGCATCGTTCGATCTCCATCGCATGCGGTACAGCCCGTCCCAAAATTGCAGGGTCGCGATTCGAAGCAGTGACCAACGCCTACGCTTACCAGTTCATGGGCCTCAACCGCCAGCGAAACGAAGAACATCAGTCCGGGCTCGAAGAATACGCGGCAGGAGATGCGGAAATGACCATCGCGCAAAAAATCCACGACGGCACCTGCTCTTGACCGCGGGGCTGCATCCGGTTGCGGGCTGTTCTGTTTGACCGCAGCGAGTCTGGTTGCAGACCTGCATTCTGTCGGAGTGGCGCCAAGTCGGCCGCCCACCTGCGGAATGTGAAAAACTCGAGCAATATGCCGTTTCCGGAGAGACACTGAGAGAAAAGTCTCAATATCTCCCGTAGAAGCGCAATCTGGAGATTTATTAAGATTCCGCGTGGGTTGTCCGATATCGTTGGCAATCCAGAATCGTTGATATTCCGGGATTCCCGACGACCGCTGCACGCCACTCGTACCACGCTGAATCTCAATTCCTCGCGGAATCGGCCTTCGGACGCGAGATGTTCAGACTTTTTCTGAACAACTCTCCGAATCGAAGGTCGAGTGAGAGATATTGAGAGATTGGGGTATTCAGACATGAGATTCCGGCGTGCAGGAGAACCACGTGTTTCGTGGGAGATAATCACGAAACCCATGTCCGGCGCTTTTCTCTCAAATCCGGCGAATACTCCCGCACCGCCGCGCGGCATCCGGCAATATGAATCACAGGTAAGCGCATGAAAAATTGGCGTCCGCACCGACCTCCGGATTGGCGATATCCCCCAATCGGCCCCGTGTGAGAGTTAGGATGATACCAACGGATGCAAACGTCGCCAACGCTGCCGGCACCGAGGCAGCAACAGTCCAGCCGACCATGCTGCAAACCTATCCAACACCGGGCCGACGGTCTGCGATAAAGGAACACACACGCCATGGAGCACGACGACCAGAACAGTCCTCGACCGTTCACTCCGGCATTCCCGGCAGACAATTCCTTTGACGGTATCAGCTTCGACGCGGCAGGAACCTACCAAGGAGATGCCTCGGCTTCACCGACGACCATGACGCAACCACCTGTATTGCCCTCCCCCACACCGCAGACACCGCAGACTTTCCCGTCGCAGCCCCTTACACCGCAGGCGTCCCCGACGGTTTCCGCACAGCAATCCACGATGACGCAGATGCCGATCATCCCGATTATCGCGCCATACCCGCAATCCGCAGCGCAACAACCCCCTGTGCAGCAAACTCCGCTTGCCCCTGCGTCCCAGCAGCCTCTTCAATCTTCCGCGTCGAGCGCGCAACAACGTATCCAGCCTATGTCGCCCGCCAATCCGCAATCCCCTGCAGATCCGTACGCCGGGTATGCCCGTCAAGCCAGTCAGCCATTGCCCCCGATTGCGCCGTACAAGGGCAGGAAGGCCGCACGGTACTGGGAGAAAGCGCCGGACGACAATTACACCAATCCCAACTATCACAAGATATTCGACTGGTCGTGCTTCGGGCGCATCCTGCTGGTCACCGTGGTCATAACAGCAGTGATGTATGTCCTGTATCTCGCATACTACTGCGGCATGCTGATGCTGTTCCGCGGCCGCAGCATCCAGGAAATCTACTCCTCGCAGACGCCCGAAGTCACCACAGACGGCCTCGATTACCTGTTCTTCATCGTCGGCCTCATCAACATCCTGATCGCCGCACCGATATGTCAAGCGGTCGGCATGCGCGGACGCCACCCGTCGAAAGTGACCTACTGGCGCGACCGGCCGGAAATCGAACCGATGGTGGCGGCATGGGGCTTCGGCAAACGGACCTACCTCGGCTCCGGTATCGCCTCGCTCATCGACAAGGGGGCCGTCGGCGTCGATCCGCAAGGCCACATCTACCTGCGCGGCACACCTTCGTGCCCATTGACGCCTCCGGAAATCAAGCTTATGGACTTCCTTGCCGTCGCCTTCGGGGATTTCTATCGCGAACACCCTGATTTCGCCGGGGCTCCCGACGGTTCCGGCGCCCGGGTCAACCCGAGCGTCGCCGAACTGACTGACCATCTTTCCCGCAACGGCTTGAAGGCGTTGTCCGACGTCCAATCCGAGACCAGCCGGGCAGCGAATACCATCATGTATTCCATGGGCACACCGCGCATTTTCATGCTGCTCGGATGCGCATTCGTCTCCGGGGTATTCAGCATGTTCGCCGGGACATCGATATTCACCGAAGCCGGCGGATGCGCGAGCCTGACACAGATCCTCATCCGATATGAGGGATTCACCTGGCTCGGCATCATGGCACCCATCGCAAACCTGCTGTCCGTCGTCTATGCGGTCGCAGCCGCTGCAGTGCTGATTATCAACCAACGCAGGCTGCAAAGCATCAGAACCACCGCCTCCGACGGCAAACGGCAGATTGACATCCTTCGCATCTTCCTCGTGGTGTACTGCCTGATCACCCTGCCGCTATCCCCCGTCCGCGCGGTCGGCATGGTGCTGGCCTGGTATCTGCTCATCGACGCGAACATCCCCACCAATCGCATCAACCTGCCGATGATGCGGCTGTACCATCATGTGCTCGGACTGGGCAAGTATCTCAAGGACTACAGCGACTTAAGCGAGCGCGGCACCACGAGGGACGCCCAACTTTACGGCTGGAACCTCGCGTACGCGGTGGGGCTCGGTCTGGCGAAAGGCGAGCTCGCGTCGGTCGATCGCGTCGTGTGGAAGCTCTCCACCTCCACCGCGCAGAGCGAACCCGTGGGCCGTCACGCATCTGCCAGCTCCAAAGAACCCGATCCCTTCGATAACTTGCGACGGTTGGGAATCCCAATCAGTATCACAACGGAAGAGCTGAACCACAAGATAGACAACGTGGTTGTGCAGACCGCGGAAAAACACGGTATCAAGACGGCGGCGTACAACAGCGATCGCGAAGCGTATGCTGCTCTAGTATCGGAAGCGACAGAGCCCAGGCCCGATGACAATATGGCGCAGAAGTCGGTAAGGGCTTACGTGCGTTGGCTCAATGAGGAATTGGAGAAGCGGGACCATGACGAATCTTAATGATTTGGCGCACACCCATGATGACGACGATATGCCCGGCGATGGCGCGGATTCCACGCCGGCGCCGGACGCGTTGATGGCAGCGCTCAAGGCGGCGAATAATCCTGCTGCGTTGTTCGGCGCAAGGCCGTGCACCGCAGCCGATGACGAAGATTGCGAAGCCTCGGATGATGCCGGAACCGCCGATTCCCAAGATTCCAACGATGCCGGCAATCACGCCTCAGACGGCCATCACCCCCGATTTGACGTAGACACGTTCCTCGCCGGTCTGGACGCCATCCATGACAAGCATCGCGCGGGTCAAGACGCCGAAGCCTACTTGCAACAGGCAATGACCGATGCCGAAAACGCCGGCGACAAGGCCGGATTGTTGACCGTCCTCAACGAAACGATGGGATTCTACCGTTCCCAGGGACGGCACGAGGACAACCAGTGGATTGTGCAACGGGCGCTCGAACTGGGCATCCGCATGGGAATCGCCGGCAGCGAGGCATGGACGACGACGCTCGTCAACGCCGCCACTGCCATGCGCGCCGCACGGCAATACGACCAAGCGGAAGACCTGTACCGCCAGGCGCTTGACAACGCGAAAACAACCTACGGACCCCGCGACAGGCGGCTTGCCGCGCTGCATAACAACCTGTCCATGCTCTACAGCGAGACGAACCGTCTGGGCGAGGCGCGCGACCAGCTCGTGCAGGCAATGGGCATCCTCGAGGATTCGGGCGCGGACCGGCACACGGACCCCGACATCGCATCCACCTACGTCAATCTTGCGCTAGTCGAACTGGAATTGTGGCATGAGGCGTGCAAGAACGAGGCCGCGGGCAGGAACGAAGCGAATGCACAATCCCCTGCCGTGTTACTTGACCAAGCCGACGACGACGCTCAGCATGCGTTGACAATCTACGATGAAGGCGATCTGACCCACAGCGCGCACTATGCGTCCGCATTGGCCGCAGCCGCGCAGGTGCGTTTCATGCACGGCGCATTCGCAGATGCCGCGGCCTTGTACGGCAAGGCGCTCGACGTCATCGCCGAATGCTACGGCACCGACACGGAGTATTACCGGACTACCAGCGAGAATCTCCAGGCCGCCAAAGACGCGCTTGCCGAGCAATCGACATCCGCCGCACATGCCGCCGATCCGGCAACGCAAGGGCAACATGATGCACGACCTAACCACCGGCACGCCGGCAAGCGGAACATCCCTTCGGACAGTGCTGATCTCAAACCGGACATCACCGGCCTGCAACTGGCTCGGCGGACTTGGACGGAATTCGGCAAGCCGCTAATCGCGGAACGCTACCCGGAGTATCAAGGTCGCATCGCCGCCGGACTGGTCGGGCACGGCTCGGAATGCTACGGTTTTGACGACCTGCTCTCCCACGACCATGATTTCGGCCCCGGTTTTTGCATGTGGCTGACCGACGAGGATTACGAGGACATCGGCGAGCGCCTGCAAGCGGACTATGACGCGCTGCCTGAACGATTCCTCGGGTTCGGTCCACGCCAGTCCACACCGCGAGCGCAAGGTGCTGGCAGGCGGGTGGGAGTATTCCGTATCGGTGACTTCTTCGAATCCCTGACCGGATACCGCCAAGCCCCTAGTGCCAATCATCCGCATGAATGGCTGATGCTGGACGAGGCGACTCTCGCCACGGCGACCAACGGCCAGGTGTTCGCCGACCCGCTGGGCGCATTCTCCAAGACTCGCCAAGGTTTCAAACTCATGCCTGACGATGTGCGGTTGTCGCTGATTTCACGCCGATTGGGCATGATCAGCCAAGCCGGACAATACAATCTGCCCCGGATGCTGCGCCGCGGTGATGGCGGCGCGGCATGGCTGTCCATCAGCGAATTCGCGGACGCGGTCTCCTCGCTGGTGTTCCTCATCAACACGCCGGTTTCTGCCGGATACGCACCCTATTACAAGTGGCGATTCGCCGCCCTGCGCCGCCTCAGCGCCCGCATGGGTACGCGGCTCGCCGGCGTTTGCGAACAGCTGGAACAGGTTCTTCGCCTCTCAAGCGACGCCTGCTATGGCGAAGGGGCATCATCGCGTGAAGCCGCCGATGAAATCAGCACTGTGGTCAATGCCATATGCTCGGATATCGTCGCCGAACTCCAACGTGAAGGATTGACGCACAGCAACGAACGCTTCCTCGAATGGCAGAGACCGCATGTCGAGGCGCATATCGTCAGCGATGCCGCCTGTTTGCACAGCATCTAGGCGGGAGTTCGACGAACCGTCGACTGCCCAGTGCCGAATGGTCGGCATTCGGTACTGGGCAGTAGGCGGTTCAGCGGCTGCGCGATTGTTTTCCAGCGGTTTCGTCTGCACAGTTGCGTCTGCACAGTTGCATCCGTACAGCCCCGTCTGCACAGTCGCGCTCAGCGTGTCGCAATAGCGCCGGCGGCGAATCAGGCCATGCATAGCGGGATGGGCATGCATATCATGGCAAATGTTCGCACTGCGAATCAGATAGAATCCGACAGAAAGAGGATGCCATGTCCCAACAACCGCCGATGGCCACGGTCCATGCCGACGATCCGATGGTTGAAACAGTGATTCGGCTGGAATGGGACCAGTTCCAACGCACGGACAATGAGGGCGGCCGGGCGGCATGCCAAGGCAACTGGCCGATGTTTCACGAGATGCGGCTGAGCCAGTTCCTCACCTGGACCCCGGCGCTGCTGGCAAGCTACGAGAACGATTTACGGCAGACGGACCGCGTCGGGCGCAATCTGGTCACCGAAAAATACGCACGGATGATGGCCTCCACGGCGCCTGACATCTACCGCGAACGCATCGAACCGTATATTCCCCGACTTTCCGCACAACGGGTGGCACGCCAGGAGCAGGTAATCGCCCGGCAAGTCGCATGGGCGCGCGAATTCGCGGGCCGCTGGCCGGCGCTCGGAGAGGCGATGCGCGTACTGACCACCGCCGAGGATACGCCTGAGCAGACGTCGTTCGAGACCTATCTGCGCGGCGAATTGGGCACGTATTCGGATGCCACTTTCGACGAATACGAGCGTCTGGTGGCGCATATCATCGAACAAGACGGCAACCTGACCGAGCAGACCGTACGCAACACGGTCCGGCTGGAGGGATATCCGGGGCTTGACGAAGCGCAGGCAGCACAGGCGCGACAGGCGGCGGCACAGGGCGCGAACTACCAGCAAGGCAGGCAAGAACCGCGCAATCCGCAAGATTCTCCATCCGGTGCGAAGGCATGAAAGGCGACGGGAAACCGGGAAATCAGGACAATCCAAGAATCATGACAATCCAGACCACGAAGGCAGGAACGGCATTTGGACACCGCAACGGAAGACCATGAAGAACGCGAAACAGCGGCCGGAACCGCAACCACCGGAACCGCAACGGCCGCGGAAACCCGGAAGGAGCGCGGACGTCACCGGCTCATGATTATCGAAGGCGCGGCGCTCGTGGTTCTCATCATCCTCGCGGGCATCGGTTCTGCAATCGGCGCAAACTGGCGGGTGGAACCGTATACGGACCATATCACTGTCGGTTCGTCCAGCACCGCAATCGCGGTGAATGGCCTGTCAACCGTGCAAGAAGGCACCTACAAAGTCAAAACGACGAAACTCACCATCAAACTCACCGACACGGTCAGTGTGAATGCGATCTTGCGCGAACCGATCGGCGCCCCCGGCAAACGCCCCGCGTGCGTGTTCGTGCATGGCGCCGGGACTGGCAAGGCGTCTGAAGTGTACGGCGATATCGCCCCCGCGATGGCGTCCGCGGGCATCGTCACGTTGGTGCCGGACAAGCGGCTGGACAACTATTCATGGACAAGCCGCGACTATCAGGCCATGGCCCGCGACTATCTTGCCTCATGGAAGCTGCTGGCCGGATTGAACGACGTCAACCCCTCGCAGGTGGGCGTGTATGCGGAATCGGAAGGCACGTGGATCGCCACCGTCATGGCGAAACGACAGCCGGATATCGCGTTCATGATCCTCACATCCCCGCCGGTGGTGCCCGGGCGTGACCAGATGGCGATGGCGGCGACCTCATATGCGACCATCGCGGGTGCGCCTCAAAGCGTGGTCGATGAGCTGCCGACACTGATCAGCCTTGATTCCTCGCTTGTCGGGCTGGAGTATGCGGATTTCCCGGCACAGGATTATTACTCTGCGCTCACCATGCCGCTGCTCATCAATTACGGGACCATCGACCCGTCCATGCCCATCGAGCAGGGCGCGCGCACGCTAATCGATGCAGCGAAACGTAACGGCAATGCGAATGTGACGGTACGGTACTACCCGACGAATCACCAGATGCGTACCGGCTCATCGCTGTCATTGCCCGGATTGCCGTTGGAACAGCATTACACGCATAATCTCGAGGATTGGGCCAACGCCATCGCCGCCGGCGCCACGGCTACGGACTGGGCCACGCCGATGATCGCCGGGAGTCAGCCACATCAACGGTTTGCGGCTCCTTCCAAAACACCGCATGGCATCATCGGGTCGGTTTCTCTGGCGCTCGCGTTGATGGTGGCGCAAATCCTATGCGTGATTGCCGCTGTCATCGGGGCGGTTGCACTGTGGGTCAGTGGACGACTGCGCACATCGAGAACGCAGACGCCGATGGGGCATAATCATCAGTCCGAAGGCACGCCGGCGGGTACTCCGCACTTCGGGCGCGGCACGGCTCCCCTACTCGCCGCAAGCGTCATAGTTCCCGTATTGGTCGCCGGCGGACTCGGCTGGTATCTGGTCACGCTCGGGAAAGCGGCGTTGTCGCTGACGAATCGCGCCGACATACTGCGGCCTGGTTGGACGGTGTTGCAAATCGGCGCCGCCGTCTGCCTGTTGTTGCTGTTCCTGGTGTTCACCATGGTGATGCGCAATGTCCGCAGATATCCCGACGAGCCGTCTATCGCGACCGGCACCGGGCATGTTATCGTCGCCGCGCTCGTGCTCGCCGCGTTGACGTTGTCCATCATCGTATTCATGTTCTGGGGCCTGCGATAGCCCGTCCCCCTGTTTCTGCCGACGCTCAGCAAGTCGTCAGCGTCGGCAGAAGCTGGGAGCCCTACAGGGTGTCGGGTTTTGTGGCGGCGTCGCCATGCCATGTGTGTCGCTATGTCACGGGCGACCTTGAGCGTGGCTGGGGATGCGTCAGCCCATCCGGGCCACTATGCCGCGCGTATCGCGCGCTTCACGAGCGATACCGCGTGGCTAGCGATACCGTGTGGAGGGCGATACCGTATTGCGGACGTGGACACGTCGCGTGTTCCCGCGTTGTACGCTACTTGCGTTCGCGCCGACGGCTGGACACCGCGTTGGTCACCGCCCAAATGATGGCGATAACCACGAGCGTGACCCCGACCGCACCAATGCTGACCGCCGCGGCGACCCACGGATCCACTGCACCGAACGGCCAATTGGGAACCATGCCAGCCATGACAATCGCCACTGCGCCGAGCAAGACCAGTAACACGCCGAGTACCACAGTTCCGGCGCTGACGCCCGTCGGGGCCGGGGTATGAATGACAGACGCCGGCTCGACGGGGGCAGTTGCCTCGGCAGACCTGAAGGGTGTGCCCGTGTACATCGGCACGGTGTTGTCGCCGAGCGGATGTGACTGGCGATGCGCCTCATCCGCCGCCTGCTGCCGGCGGCGCACCAACTCATCGAGCGGAATACCACCACGCGGAACGGACGACCCGGACGGTTCATGCGAGTCAGAGGTCTCTGAGGGTTCAGACTGTTCAACCGGTTCAGGCCGCCGGGCCACCGGCTGGGTGGCGTCCTCCCGCGAAACCGCTTGCGGTACAACCTGCGTCTGAGCGGCATCCATCGAGGAGGTCTGTGGCATGACCTTGGTCTCCGCGACCGGTTCGTCCACGTTGACGTGCTGCATGGTTACGGTTTCGACCGTATCCTGTTCCTTGACTTCACTCATTTCGTACCCTCTTTCTTGACGTTGTCAGATGAGATGCGGACATACCCCTTGCCGTTGCCCCCGTAGCTCACGCCGACCCATCCCTGAATCGTCGAAGCGTCGATGGTCAGTTCCGGCGTGGATACGAAGTCGAAATCATCGTCATTGAAATCATCGTCGTAATCCTCATCATCGCTGTCGCTGTCCGAATCGGACTTCGACAAATGAGAGGATTTGCTGTCAGACCCCGAAGAGGCGGACGGCTCAGGATTGGCCACATGACCTTGATCCGACGCCGACATATCGATGTACACGCCGTCGTCGAATCCCACCTGGACAAATCGGGAGTCAACCAGCAGATATTCGCCACCCACTCCGTTGGTGCCCATGTAACCGGCGTGTTTGAACTGGTAGGTGCAGTATTTGGGCAGTTTCACATCCACCTTGACGTCGCTCGCAATAATCCGGTAGGTGCCCGTCGGGCAGTACGACTCATAGTCATGCTCCACGTCGGTCATCTTGTGGGTGCCGTAGCGCTCACCGTAATCGCTCAGGTCGATGGTCACCTTGTCGCCGGAATAGCTGTCGCCAACGAAATAGATGCCGTCATTGAGGCGTTTGAGCGTCGTCTTGGTCGCGGTCAGGGTCGTCGAACCGTTGACATCCACCCGTTCGTAGTCTTCCGCCTGCCGGTTGATGTCAGTCAGGCAATACCCGGTGGCGCCCGCGGTGAACACCATGACTACCGTGATGAACACCGACATCCACACCAGCGGGTGCAAACCGCCGGTACGGCGTCCTTTGGCACCAAGCACGACCAGCAGAACGCCGAGTGCGACGCAGACGCATCCGATCCAACCGGTTGCCGATGCGACCATGCTGACCATTCGGGGTTCGCCATGATTATGGCTTATGACCCAGAACACCATCAGCGCCGCCGACAACAGCACCAGGCCGAACGAGGCGAGCACCACGAGCGGCCCTGCGGGCTTGCGGCGAGTGCGTACCGTGCGAGGTTGCGCGGCTTCGACCGGACGCGCAGGCTGAGCCACATACCGCGGGTACGGCTGGGGCTGCACCGGCGGGACAGGTCCCTGCCCTTGCATCGGCATCGCAGGACTGCCCGGCATGGGCGCCCCCGGCATCGGCGTTGGCGGCGCAATCGGCCTTACGCGCCCGGAACGATACGTCGTTGCGTTGAACATCACCAAGACCAACGCAAGCGCAACAAGCGAGACCCACCCGGTGATATCCCAACGCCAGCGGTCACTCATCAACCACGATATGACCGTGCTGACGACGATGAACATAGCGATTGGGGCGAACACCCACTGCCAGCCGTCACCGCCGTGCAGAACATCCTCGGCGATGATATGGCCGTCGTTGGTGACATCCGGCATCAGCAGCCACGCGAAAATGTAGGCATACACGCCGAAACCGCCGAAGAAGGCAAGGATGATGACGATGGCGCGCACCAAGGCGGGGCTCCAGCCCAGCCGATGGGCGACACCTGCGCACACACCGCCGATATACCGGTCTTCGGTACGGACCAGGCCGCTTTGCCTGACCCACCCGAAGAACATGTCGCGCCAGTCGCGTTTCGTTGTTTCGTGCGGTTCGGGCTGGCTGGAAGGATACCAATTGCCGTTGCTGGAGCCGGACTGTCCTGCCGCCGTGGAATTGGCGTATTGGCGTTGGGCGTTGTCGTCACGGCCTTGTCGGCCGCTGCGACCTTGCGCTTCGCCGGGTTGCGGCTGCCATGTAGATTGAGTTGATTGGGTTGATTGCGCAGATTGCCCAGGCTGCGTTGATTGCAACGGCTGTGCCGTCGCATCGCCGGGCTGCCGCTGCGGCATCGGCTGTTGCGATTGATCATGTGTATTGCTCATGCCTCCATTACAGCAAGCTCCCGCAGCCGAACGTATCGGGGAAACACCCGATTTATCCCTGAAAACAGGGTATGAACCCCGATGACATGCCCCAAGGGGCGCACAATGGAATCATGATGCAAACCACGAACGCCCCTCGGCGGACGAACACTCCGCCCGCCGACGCGCGGCCATATCAGGCGCCGGCTCCGCTTGCGCCGGCGAAACTGCCGCTGCTCAGGCCCAAATACGGCAGGATGCTCTGCGGTGTCTGCCGGGGCATCAGCATGCATCTGGGCATCCCCGTGTGGCTGGTCCGGCTCGCGTTCATCTGTTCCTCGTTTGTCTTCGGCGCAGGCATCATCGCCTATATCTTCCTGTGGCTGACCGTGCCGGTCGGCGATCCGGTGCGTGCGGCGCAGCGTATCAGCCCTGTCAGCCAATCGCCGCTGTCTCGCGGCAACGCCCCCTACCCGATACCCGGCGCCTCGGCCGCTGCTATGCCGCAGCCGGTCACGGTTGTTCCTGGGTATGTGCCGGGACAAGCGGGCGCCCCATCACGAACGCCTGCGCCGACTCCCGCTCCTGCTGTTTCGGTTCCGGCGACGAGTCTTCCGACCGCACAGAATACTGCCACACTGAATACTGCCACGCCAGACACAGCCATACCCGGTGCAGCCGCGGCCGGTGCGGCAACGCCATCCGCCGCCGCACCGCCGAGCACATCCTACGCACCGGCCGATGAGCGCGCGATTCCTGCCGCCGAATCGACGGAGAACGGCGAAAGTCTGCTGGACGCCATCCGCCGCGCCCCCAAACCGGCAATCATCGCCCTGTCAGGCGTCATCATGCTGATTATCAGCGGTGTCATGCTCTATACCGGGGAAACCGCAATGATCCTCCCGGCAATTATGACCGTCAGCGGCGTGCTCATCGCTTGGCTGCGATTCAACGATGGACAACGTCAGTGGCCCACCGCGATACTCGGGCTGGCGCTCCTCGTCGGCGCGTTCTGCATCACCATACTTTTGGAACCCGCCACTCCTCAGGTGCACGGCGAAACCATCCTCGCCGCAGTCGCCCTGCTGGTGGCCACCGCACTCGCCATCATCCCGTGGATCATGTCATTGGCGCGTTCCCTGAGCACCGAGCGCGCACTCAAAGAACGCGAGGAAGAACGCGCGGATATGACCGCGCACCTACACGACGGCGTATTGCAAACGCTGGCACTCATCCAGCTGCACAGCAGTGAACCGCAGACCGTGCTCGCACTGGCGCGTCAGCAGGAGCGCGAACTGCGCAACTGGCTGTATCAGGAGCGTACTCCACCCGACAAATCCGTCAGCGCAGGCATCAAGGACATCGCCGCCGAAGTCGAAGACGAATCAGGCAAAGCGATTGAGGTGGTGACGGTCGGCGACGCGCAGCCATGCACCCAGACCGACGCGCTGCTGAACGCCACCCGGCAGGCGCTGGTCAACGCGGTCACGCACGGCGGGGAGCCGATTTCCGTCTATTGCGAGGCGGGAGCAACCACCGTGGACGTCTACGTGCGCGACCACGGCGAAGGCTTCGATGTGAACGCCATACCCGAAGGCCGCCTCGGCATCCGCGAATCCATCATCGGCCGCATCAAACGCCGTGGAGGCACAGTGCAGATCGTGTCCCGGCCGCATTGGGGCACCGAAGTGCGTATGCACATGCCCATCGGCGGTACGGCGAGTCCTGCCGGCGCTCGCACGCATATCATGGACAGCGCAGGCAACGACCAGCACAGGACATCAGGAATCGAGGAGCAATGAGTCATAGCGAACAAGACGGCAACGTGGACGGCAGCGACATCCGCATCGCCGTCGTCGACGACCACGAGATGTTCAGGGCTGGCGTTATCGCCACCTTGCAAACAGATTTCGATATCGTCGGGCAGGCGGGTGATGTCGAGGGTGCCATCGAGATGATTGCGCAGACCAAGCCCGATGTCGTGCTCCTCGACGTGCATGTGCCTGGCGGCGCAGGTGGTGGAGGTACGGAAATCCTCACCCGTTCGCACCCGCTCTCCCCTGATTCCGTGTTCCTGGCGTTGAGCGTCTCGGATTCGCCTCAGGATGTCGGCTCGGTGATCCGGGCAGGGGCTCGCGGATATGTGACCAAGACGATAACCGGCGATGATTTGGCCAGCTCCATCAGACAAGTGCACGAAGGATACGCCGTGTTCTCCCCCAAACTCGCCGGATTCGTGCTATCCGCCTTCCAAAACGGCGGCATCGCGCCCGAAGGCGAAATCCACGACGATGAGCTCGACAGGCTGTCGGCGCGCGAACAGGAAGTCATGCGGCTGATTGCCCGCGGATACACGTACAAGGAAGTCGCAGCTGAGCTGTTCATCTCGGTGAAAACTGTGGAAACCCACGTCAGCGCAGTGCTGCGTAAACTCCAGTTGTCCAACAGGACCGAGCTGACGCGTTGGGCGGCGGACCGGCGCATTGTGTGAATGGCGGACGATGGCGGTCCGATTGTCCGATTGAGCTGCCCGCTTGAACCGGCTGATTGAACCGCATCGTCGGGATAATCAGGACAAGCCGAGCACTGCGCGCGCCTGGTCAGCGGATATGAACGTCACCCCGCGCAAACCGGCTATTCTTGCACCACGCGCGTTACGGGGATTGTCGTCGAAAAACACCGTGGACTGCGGGTCGACACCGAAGCGATCAATCGCGCGCAGATAAATCACCGGGTCAGGCTTGAGCAGACGCTCCTGCGACGAAACAAGCGTGTCTTGCAATCGGCTGAACACATCGAATCGCGAATGCGCGATATCAACCGCCTCCGTGGTGAAATTCGTCAGGCCCCACACCCCGACGCCGGCAGATTGCAAGTCATCGACCAGCTGCTCCATACCGTCCAACACGCCGAAAATCGCCCGTTCCTCATGCTCGAGCCACATCCGCAGCACCCACGTGACCGCCGGACCGTGGTGGCGTGAGTATTCGGCAAGGACATCCTGCGTCGGGACGCCGGAATCGAGCAAGCGGTCGATGAAATCGTAGCCCCATTCGTCCGCGGGATCGAAGAACATGTCGATCACGCCCTGGGGATACAAGCCCTCAAGTGCGCGCCACGGACGCCAATCCAGCAGAACATCGCAATAATCGAAGATGACGTCGGTGATCGGGCCGCCGTGCGGGGCGATGATGGTCTCGCCTGCATGGAATGGCGACTCTTGATTGTTGATGTTGACAATGTTCTCGTGATTACGCTCGCTCATGACTCTTATTGTCGCGCACAGCGGTGTCAATGATTGTTGATGTGTCAGCTGGTGGCATCGAGTGGCGCTATCGGGCGATGCTGCTGGGCGACACTGCAGAACGACGCTCCCGGGTGGTATGGCCGAGTGATTTGGCCGAGTGTCTGAGCTTGATGAGGCAGCCGTTGTATCGTGTCAATCTGGCTTAAGCGGTGCCATCACTGTTTCCGGGCTGCCTCGGCGTTCAATCTGTATGGTTTGAGGGGCAGGGCCGATAGAGGATGGTGGCTGCTGGATGAAGGATGGGATTTGACGGGCAATCGGACATCATCACGTCCCTGCACCGAATCGGAGCACGCCGGGCGGAATAGGAATCAGTTCACGCCGGCACCGGGCCGCACCCGGCCGCCAGCTGGGATGCGGTCGTGAACCCGCGGAATCCCAAGGATTTGCTTGCACCACAACAATCAACCACCGCCCGGACCGCCCCGGGGTACCCGAAATGCGGACTAGATCGGAGAATACGAGTCGAAAACCGATCCAGTCCACAAAGGTGCACGCCATCTGGCACCCCGCAACCATGGCCGCACCGCGAATCCGCAGCACATCAACAATCTGCCAGCACCACGAAGACTAGCCGCCGGCGCACCGGCTGCGCAACCGTCCAGCCCCACGGACCGAATCGGGAATCGCATGACGATATCGGAACCAGTCCGCACAGGGATCGGAACGCCCTCGGCCACCAGCCACGGCACCACCACAGAACCGCGGAATTCCGACAACCCACTCACACCATCACCATCAGCCGCCGGCTGGCCGACCACCCCGACCATCCGAGTCGCGGACCAAATCGGAAAACGCAAGCCAAAGACCAATCCAGTCCACAAAGGCATCCGCCGTCAACCCTCCATGCAACCACGGCCACACCGCAAACCGCGGCACATCAACGATCCGCCGACGCCAAAAAGACCAGCCGCCGGCGCACCGGCCGCGCAACCACCCAGCCCCACGGACCAAACTGGAAATCGCACGACGACATCGGAGCCAGTCCACGCCGGCATCGGGACACACCCGGCCGCGCAAACTGTTCACGCCAATCAAGTCAGCATCGGCAAGCGCGGTCATCTCTCCGCTTCTACCGACACTGAGACACTCTCAGCGTCTGTAGAGGGTTACGGGATACACGACACGGGGTTCCCGAGGTCGGACAACACATGATGCGTTGCCCGGAATCCGATCTCACGATACGTCCGTCGGAACTCAATCGCATGACATGTCGACCGAAACCCAATCGCGAGGTTTTCGGCTTGATAACAAGAAACCCCGTGGAGTGGACTCCACGGGGTATTGCGGACAGGGCGAGATTCGAACTCGCGGTGGCTTGCACCACAACGGTTTTCAAGACCGTCTCCATAGACCGCTCGGACACCTGTCCATGCGTTTGCACGCACAAACGGTTATGTTACCACAAGGTCTGCATCAGACTGCGGACCAGCGAAAACATACCTGCACGATACGCGTGCAAACGCGAATCAAAAGAAAGGCTCAGGCCTCCCACTTGCGCGGTTCGATGACTTCCTTGCCGCCCATGTACGGACGCATGGCCTTCGGGATCTCGATGGAACCGTCAGCCTGCTGATGGTTTTCGAGGATCGCGACCAGCCAGCGGGTGGTGGCCAGCGTGCCGTTCAACGTAGACACCGCGCGGGTGGAGCCGTCCTCGGTACGCTCACGGATGTTCAAACGACGCGCCTGATACTCGGTGCAGTTCGAAGTGGACGTGAGCTCGCGGTAGCGGTTCTGCGTCGGCACCCAGGCCTCGCAGTCGAACTTGCGAGCAGCGGAAGCGCCCAGATCGCCGGCGGCGGTGTCGATGATGCGGTACGGCACCTCGACCTTGCCCAGCATCTCCTGCTCCATCTGCAGCAGGTGCTGATGCTCGGCGCGGGAGTTCTCCTGCTTGCAGTAGACGAACATCTCAACCTTGTCGAACTGGTGGACGCGGATGATGCCCATCGTGTCCTTGCCGGCGGCACCCGCCTCGCGACGGTAGCAGCTGGACCAGCCGCAGTAGCGCAGCGGGCCGTTGTCAAGATCAAGAATCTCGTTCTCGTGCATGCCAGCGAGCGCGACTTCAGACGTACCGACCAGATACTGGTCATCCGGCTCACGCAGACGGTAGATTTCGTCCGCATGGGAGTTGAGGAAGCCGGTGCCGGCCATGACTTCGGGGCGCACGAGCGTCGGGGTGATGGCGAGCGTGAAGCCGTGCTCCTCAGCCTGGTCGACGGCCATGGTGAGCATAGCTATCTGCAGTCGGGCGACCGCACCGCGCAGGAAGTAGAAGCGGGAGCCGGAGACCTTGACGCCACGCTTCATGTCGATGCCGGCAACGCCTTCACCGAGCTCGAGGTGGTTCTTCGGTTCGAAGCCTTCCGCGGCGAAATCGCGGATGGTGCCGACCTTCTTGACGACCACGTAGTCATCCTCGCCGCCTTCCGGGGCTTCCGGCTCGACGATGTTGCTGAGCTTCCACATCGCGGTCGTGTACTCGGCCGCGGCCTGGTCTGCAGTGTCCTTGTATTCGGAGACCTTATTGGACAGCTCCTTGGT
>RRZU011823997.1_pt1 | contig 17782 bp, 9 predicted proteins | sample 2165561 | NCBI WGS metagenome assembly RRZU01 (sample SAMN10456909, study PRJNA506462) | wastewater metagenome | isolation source: wastewater sludge | place: USA: Moscow, Idaho | reverse complement strand
TGTAATCAATATCATTAAGTGAAATTCTAATGAGTTTCCCCGTATGTGTTTCTACTGAAATTGTTGGAATAGCAATTGTTTTTAGAACCTTACCGTCCGCTTTTATTTGGGCAGTAAATTCAAATTGATCCAAATCTGTAAAATCATATAAGTTTTCAAGCAATACTCGCAACTCATTGTGTTGATTTACCCCTTTCTCTTTGAAATTGATGAATTCATGCACTTTTTTCACTTCGTACAATGCGGGTTGTGGTGTACGATCAGGGAATACAATTCCATTATTTAAGAAGGAATTGTCCGTTGGCATATTCTCACCATAATCGCCTCCATAGGCATAAAAACGCTCTCCTTTTTCATTTGTTTTCCAAATAGATTGATCTACCCAATCCCAAATAAAACCACCTTGAAGATTGTCATACAACTCAATAATATCCCAATAATCTTTAAAATTTCCGGTGCTATTACCCATCGCATGCGCATATTCACTTGGAATATAAGGTCTATCAGTTTTAGACTTTCCTATTGCTTCAAACACCGCAGGCGATGGATATTGAGGCACAATAATGTCTGTGTTAGAATCCATATCAAACAAACTTCCATCATAATCTTTATACGAACGTTCGTATTGAACAGGACGTTTTGTCTTATCATTTTTCTTAATATCGTCATACCCTTTAAAGAAATTCACACCGTTTCCAGCCTCATTCCCCATAGACCAAATTATAACTGAAGGATGATTTTTATCACGCTTTACCATACGAACCATTCGGTCCACATGCGCTTTTTCCCAACTTGGTTTTTTAGCCAAAGAATATTTTCCATAATACATACCATGCGATTCAATATTGGCTTCATCAACCACATAGATCCCATGCTCATCACATAATTCATAAAAATTTCTTCCGCGTGGGTAATGACTTAACCGCACTGCGTTGATGTTGTTTTCTTTCCAAAGTCGGATGTCTTTCAATATCAACTCTTCAGACATAACGTGTCCAGTTTCAGGATCTGCTTCTTGGGCATTGACTCCTTTTAGGGTAATTCTTTGTCCATTTACTAAAAGTAAACCTTGTTTAATTTCAATAGATCTAAAACCTATTTTTGAAGTCGTAACCTCAATTGTTTTTCCATTTTTATCTTTTGATTCAATCAGAAGGGTATACAAATTAGGATGTTCTGCACTCCATTGTTTCACGTTGGGCAAAGTTGAAGAAAACTCTAATACACTACTTTTTGCAGTTGCAAATGATTTTTTATCTGAAGCGACCACATTTTTATCAGCATCCAAAAGTTTATAAGAAAGACTTCCTTTGGCTGCCTTTGCATTGGTGTTTTCAAGATTTATAGTCAGTTCGAAAACGCCCGTTTTGTAAGCACCATCCAAGATAGAAACCACTTCAAAATCTTGGATTCGTATTTTTGGTTGAGCATAAATATATATACTACGTTCAATACCGCTAATTCTCCAAAAATCTTGCGCCTCTAAATACGAGCCATCCGTCCATCTAAATATTTGTAGCGCAATTCTATTTGTCCCTGGTTTTGCTGCATCCGTAATATTAAATTCTGCCGGCAATTTACTGTCTTGTGAATAGCCTATATATTTCCCATTAATCCAAACAAAGCCACCTGATTTCATAGCGCCAATATGTAAAAATATTTCTTTTCCATCCCACTTCTCATCAATCGTAAATTCACGAACATAGGTTCCTACAGGATTGTAAGCATTGGGAACTTTTCCAGGATATTTTGGATAAATTTTATCAACAAATTCCATGTCATCAGCAATAGGTGCTTTATAATCAGCAAATTCATACTGATGGTTCACATAAATAGGAATTCCGTATCCTTGCAATTCCCAGTTAGAAGGTACTTTTATATTGTCCCACATTGTAACATTTTCACTTGGGTTCATGAAAGTCATTGGTCTGTCTTTTGGGTTTTTAACCCAATTAAATTTCCAAACACCATCCAATAATTGATAGTATTTTGGCGTGTTTTTCAAAGCGTCATTTTCTGAAGAAAAAGAGGTAAATGAGGCTCTACCATCCAATTTATTTTCACTAATGACTTCTTCATTTTCAATGTAGTGCTTGTAGTCTTTATTCTGGCTGTAAGAATTAAAACTAACAAAAAATAAAAATGTACTCGCTAAAACATTATAGATTTTCATATTAAAAAATTATAAATTATATCTTTAAAATTATTCTTTTATCGTTGGGTTAACGCCACTTTTAGCATGAGTAATTGTATTAAAAAAACACTTTATTTCCTATAGCTTTTACTAATACATCCCTTCTTTTAACGAAATTAAATCGCACCTAATTTGCGACTTAAATTTGATTATACCGTTAAAACAAACTCTCTGCAACCTATGCAATCAGCGAATATATCAGTTTTTTATTTTAAAAGAAAGGAAAAACAGCGAAAAGTGTGTTCGAGAACACTAAAAAGAGTTTTCGAACATAATTTGTCTCTACCTATCGTCCTTGTTTTCTTAGCGTTTCATGAAATAAAAATCGTTAGTCTGCCTCATCATATGTTAAATAAGCTGAGATTAACCAATGGTTTAGCTTGTCTCCATCAACAGGTGTTGCTGGAATTTTAATACGTAACACATGCGAACCTGCTTTTAAATCATTTAATTTCACAACCATAGGTTCCACAGAAGAACCTGGACACCAATTAGATCTTGACAAATCTGATGATGCAAGGCGCTCTTCTATTTCCTTAATGTCGTATTTATTAGTTTTAGAATTTATATAGGAAACGGAATCTTTTTTAAGCCACACACCAGAAGTTGGATTAAATCTTCTAAACGACGCACAATCATCACGCCACGGAATGGTGTCTAAAACAAGTTTATTGTCAAAATACACGCTGTTTTTAAGTTTAATGAACTCATCCCCACCGCTATGACCACCATGTCCTGTAGTAATATAATGTAGTTTTACGTTTTTTATATTCTTTTTTAAAAGGAATATTTTCTCTAACTCCTTATGCGCAAAGTTATCAGGAATCTGTTGTCCGCCAACATAAGGAATCGTATTCACTAATGGCAGAACAGTAACTTTTTGTTGTTTTCTATTCGAATAAATTAATTCTAAATCGAAGTCATACCCTTCTGCAGTCCAGGAATCGATCCAAACTCCTATATAAAACGTGCCAGTTACCAAACTTTCTAAATCGGTTATGTCGTGCTCCCAAACTACTTGTTTTTCCCAAGTTGGAATATACACAGGTCTTCTGTTTTTTACTTTGTTATCACTATAATGACCTACGCCAAAAGGGGTCATGAATCGCATCAGTTCAACAACGGGATTATAATTCTCACCTGCAACATATCCAGCGTACTTATCATCAATATAAGAATCTTTTGGAAATTTAGCCTCTTTTTCTGTAATCGAAAGAATAGATAGTTTTTTTGGATCAGAAACTACAAAACAAGAACCCGATTTGTCCCAACGGTCACCATTAGAACGTACGGTTAATTTTACCTTTACATCAGTTCCTTTGCGAAAGGTAGGCATCGTCACTTTTTTATACACCACACGCCCACTCATTAAACGCACCGCTTCGACGTCGGTACCTTTTTGACCACCAAAATTTAAAGGTTGGTTTTTAAAAACTATTCGATGAACAGGCTCTTGTGCATGTACTGACAACAGAGCAGTAAAAATTAATGTAAATAATAAATAAATTGATTTCATTTTGAATGTATTAACTTGTTTGTTAGACTTAAAACAACTTTTATGTTGCATTTGTTTATTCTAAAATAACTTTAAAAGTTTTGGCTTTTACTAAATCATTATGATCTATAAAATAGCCTTTGTGTTTTTTTCCGTCAACTTCAATTTGTTTGATTTTACCATTTGAATTGGTGACTTTCTCGATTACTAATTCAGTTTTTTTATAGTATTTCGAATCCAACTGGATGGTAATTTTATCAAACAACGGTTTTGTAATGGTATATTTTGGTTCTCCTGGCGCAATTGGATAAAAGCCCATCATCGAATAAACTACCCAAGCCGACATGGTTCCTGTATCGTCATTTCCTGGAATCCCAGCTGGCGTGTTTTTAAAATGCTTTCGAACTAATTCTTCTACTAATTTCTGACTACGCCATTCTTCTCCTTTCACATAATTAAAAAGATAGGGATACGCAATATCAGGCTCATTAGCCATATCAAATTGTGTGGTGTCAAAAATCTTTTGGAGTTGATCTGTAAAACCTCTGTCGCCTCCCATCAATTTTTTAAGTCCACCCATATCATGTGGAATCATAAAGGCATATTGCCATGCATTACCTTCAATAAAACCAATGTTTTCGGTAAAATTTGCACCAGCATTTGGATCAAAAGGTTCATACCAATTCCCATCTTTTGTTTTTGGTCTCAATAATTTGAAGTTTTTATCAAACAACTTTTTATAAGACAAAGAACGCTTGCTAAAGCGCTTGTAATCGGCTGTTTTACCTAGCTCTTTTGCCAATAAAGCGATGGCATTATCAGCGGCATTGTATTCTTGCGTAGTAGAAACCGACCCAACATTTTCAGTTGTAAGATACCCTTTTTGAATATAATCCTTTAAGCCTGGTCGCAACGGGTTATTTTCCAATTGATCGGCACTTTTCAACATTGCTGTATAGGCTTTTTGAACGTCAAAATCTTTAATACCTTTGAGGTAGGTGTCAGTAATTACAATACTTGCTGGATCGCCAACCATGGTAAAAGTCTCGGTTGAATTTAGTTCCCATTTGGGTAACCAGCCATTTTCATCGTACATATCCAGCATGCTTTTTACCATGTCCAATTGTTGTTGCGGGTAAACTAACGACATCAATTGGTGTACATTTCGATACGTATCCCATAATGAAAATACGGTGTAGCGAGTGCCATCGGTTTTACCAATTTTACCTGTTTTGATTTCGGGATACTCACCATTAAAATCGTTTAAGGTATTTGGGTGAATTAAAGTGTGGTACAAAGCGGTGTAAAAAACAGTTTTATCCTCCGTTGTTCCACCTTCTACTTTAATTTTAGAAAGTAATTCGTTCCATTCGTTATACGTTTCTTTGCAAACTGCATCAAAGGACTTATTGCCAGTTTCTTTTTCTAAATTTTCGCGGGCATTTTCGATACTTACATAACTAACGCCAATTTTAACTTCGACAGTTTCTGTTTTTTCGAAATTATAACTAAAATAACTCCCAATGCTATCACCCACAACCATTTTTGTAGATTGCTCCATCAACCTATTTTTCCCGTTATAGGCCATCCACTGCGCTTCTGTACCTTCATACTTTGCAGGTTTTTTCCAAACTCCAAAACGATCAGCTGGTTTGGAAAATTTTGCTACAAAATAAACTGGATAAGCCGCTTCGGGACTGTTGTAACAAAAGGTTCCCACAGAACGCATTCCTTGAATTTCTGTTGAAGAAACCACTTGAACCATCGCTCCTTGCTCGTTTGTCAATCCTAATCCTAAATTCAATAGCACATTTGCCTGTCCGTTCGGAAAAGTGAATTTACTTACACCTACACGTTTCGAAGCTGTAAATTCAGCTTTGATGTCGTATTTATCAATGTGAGTACTGTAATACCCTGCTTTAGCAACCTCATTTTTATATGTTGATCCGTATTTTAGATGGTTCGTCTCAAGTTCCCCTGTTGTAGGCATTAGCAATAAAACGCCCAAATCTGGACAGCCCACACCACTTAAATTAACTTGGCTGAATCCAGTTAGAAAGGTGTTTTCATGCACATACGGATTAGAAAGCCATTGGCTGTCTTTCTCTAATTTATTTGGAGCTCCCGCCACATTAAACGGACTAATACTTGCCATGCCTCTTGGTGCAATAGGTCCTGGAAAGGTTGCGCCATAGTTGGATGTTCCTATAAATGGATTCACATAATCCGCTGGCTCTTGTGCAAAAGCTATAAATTGAATGCAAAAAATTGCAAAAAGAACCATTAATTTGAACTGTTTCATTGTTTTATTTTTTTGAAGTGCGTGCACAACAGGTCGACTTACGACTGAAATTTATCAGATTTTATTTGGGATTTCACTCATTTTAAATTGTAAAACACCTCCTTTTTGAATAGTATCAAATTTCAAAAACTATTTTTTATATCCATGGCGGTATCTTTTACTGGAAAGGGTATAAAAATTAGTTTTCGAATTGTTTTATTGGTTTAGTTCAACAGCATTACCATGTCCTCGGTATAAAACTAAGGGATCTTCTAAGGTTACTTCCAAAAGAGTAACATAAGGATCTAAGTTTTTTTCGTGCGGAATTTCTATTCTTAAAATTCCGGGAATATTGTTCCAAGCAGCACCACCATTTCTTTCGAAACTTAACTCTTGATTCGTTCCGACTACTTTTATAGATTTCACCTTATTTTGAATCCCTTTTAATAAAATATAGTTTTTAGGATTATCAAATAGTGCCAAATAAATTTTAGTTTCGTCTTTGCTCAATAATGTTGGTCCGTAAAAATGACCGTAAGGTAAACCAGCTTTTGAATTGAATACTGCCGATTCATGTTTACTAACCCATTCACCCAAAGCTTCTAAACGTTCTACTTGCTCTGCAGCAATACTTCCATCAGGTTTTGGACCAATATTTAACAAAAGATTCCCGCCTGAAGAAATCACCTCTACAAAAGTTCTGATAATTTGCGACACTGGTTTGTAGTTTGTATCCGAAGGGAAATAACCCCAATTGTCGTTCATAGTCATACAAAATTCCCAAGCACCTTCAGGTCTAACTACTGGCACACCTTGCTCTGGCGTGCTGTAATCACCGTATGATTTAAGACGAGAATTTACAATCACTTTTGGATTCCAAGCCAACAACGAATCTTTTAAAGACTGTGCTTGCCATTGTTCACTTGACTTTTCCCAATCGCCATCAAACCAGTATAAATCTGGATTGAAAGTAGTGCTCAACTCTTTCAGCTGACCATCATTGAATTTAAGAAAACGTTGCCATGGAGACAATTGATTTTGATTCTTTTGAGGGTAATTTTTTCTTGTATCAGGACGCGGAAAAACTACATCATAATCAGGATGTGACCAGTCAATTATGGAATAGTACAAACCAACTTTTAAGTTTTCTTTTCTAAGTGCATCTACAAAAGGTGCTACTAAATCACGCTTAGCTGGTGTTTTTTGTACAACATTCAATTTACTGAATTTAGTATCCCACAATGCCACACCATCATGATGTTTAGTTGTCAATACAGCATAACGAGCACCTGCCTTTTTGAACAATTTTGCCCAAGCTTCAGGATCGTAATTTTTAGCTGTAAACTCTTTGCCTTGCGCCATATAATCATCATACGAAATGCGCTTATGATACATCGACCAAGATTCACCGATACCTTTTACTCCATAATATCCCCAGTGAATGAAAATACCGAGTTTAGCATCCTGAAACCACTCCAAGCGTTGCTCTTTAGTTAATTTCTCTTGTGCCGATAATTGGAGTGTACACGCACAAACCAAAACCGTTATAATTTTTAAATACCTCATATCTTATTTAATTAAAATTTCATCAACAAATAACCAAGCGTCACCACCATTTGGAGGTGTTTTTAAAGTGTTAGCAATAACCTTAACATATCTAACGGATTGCTTCTCAAAAGAAATTTTAAAATCTTTTAAATCGAAAGATGGATTTTTAGCAAATGCTCTTTTTTGAACACCCACTTCTTTATAGTTTTTACCGTCAGTCGAAACATACACCGTAACTGCCGTTGGGAAATAAATACCAGGTCCTTGATTTTCTAAAGTTCCTAAGCTTACTTCTTGAATCGAAGTTGCCTCACCCATGTCAATTACTGCTTCCATGTCTTTGCCCAACCATGCTTGCCAATGTCCATCAGTAAAGTTTTTTGTACCACGCAAAGTATTTACAAGCCCAAACTCACCTTCTCCTTTGTACTGGTCACTATATTTCTCTTTGAATGATACTTTTTTACCAACCGCTTTGTGAAATTCGATAGTTGTATTAAATGGAACTCCAACTGGTTTATCATCCTTAAATAAAGAGGCATTCACCGTAGTTGTTTTATCGATTTTTAACGGCTCGGTATATTTTGTCGCTTGATCTGTTATTTTTTTATCACCTAAAGTATAACGAATGTCTGCATTGGTAAATTCATTTTTCAATGCCAATGAAACCTCTTTGGTTTTCATATCAATTTGAACATCGTGCATAACTAAATAAGCACTTTTTGCGTAATTGATACCTAAGAAATCATAACGCTTAAACATTTTTTCGATACGAGTAGAGAAATCCTCCCAGTTGCGAGATTCTTTAGGCGACCACAATGTTTCTGATAAGGCTGCTAATCTTGGAAAAATCATATACTCAGAATGTGCTTCCGTTTTAATTTGCTCCGACCATAAATTGGCTTGACCACCTAACACATGTTTCGCTTCAGCCGGAGTCATTGTATCTACAACTGGATCAAATGTGTACACTTTACTCAAAGGCGTATAACCTCCCCAAGCCAACGGCTCTTCGTTTTGCGGCCCTTGGTAATGGTCAAAATAGCAATGTGAACCTGGAGTCATAATCACATCATGACCTTGTTTAGCAGCTTCGATTCCACCAGCAACACCTCTCCAGCTCATTACAGTCGCTTCTGGAGCAATACCACCTTCTAATATTTCATCCCAACCAATTAGTTTTTTTCCTTTAGAATTGATGAATCGCTCCATTCTTTTAATGAAATAGCTCTGTAATTCTTCGGCATTTTTCAAACCTTCTACTTTCATTCTTTTATTGCAATGTGGACAAGCCTTCCAGTTGGTTTTTGTTGCTTCATCACCTCCAACATGAATGTATTTTGATGGGAAAATGTCCATTACTTCTGTTAAAACATTCTCTAGAAATTGGAATGTATTCTCTTTCCCAGCACAGTAAATATCTGTAATTGGCCATACTCCGCCTGAAGGTACACCAATTGGTCTTTCATGACAAGATAATTCTGGATACGCTGCAATTGCTGACGATACATGCGCAGGCATTTCTATTTCAGGAATAACTTCGATATTTTTAGTCGCAGCATAAGCCACTAATTCTTTTAATTCTTCTTGAGTATAGAAGCCTCCATAAGTCCCTTTTTCATCGGCAGCGGGAGTATATCTTCCGTCCCAATGTTTGTCTTCTTGATCTACTCTCCAAGCCCCAACTTCTGTTAGTTTTGGATATTTTTTAATTTCGATTCTCCAGCCTTGGTCATCTACCAAATGAAAATGCAATACATTCATTTTAAGCATTGCCATACGATCGATCGTTTTTTTCACGTAATCCATTTTGAAAAAATGACGAGACACATCCAGCATCAAACCTCTGTATTTATAGCGCGGTTGGTCATTGATACTTACGTTTGGTATGATCCATTTGGTATTTGTAACCAAATTTGAACTTTCGATACTTACTGGAAGCAATTGTCTAAGCGTTTCCATTCCGTATAAAAAACCAGCGTTCCCTTTGGAAATAATGATCACTCGGTCTGAATTTACGTCTAATTTATAGGCTTCGTCTTCTAAATTTTCGTTGACCACAAACTGAATAAAATCTTTTTTAGGCGCTTGTGCTGAAACTTCCAGATTCCAGCCCGATACTTTTTTAAATTTATCTGTTAAAATGGAAGCTATTTCAGTTTGAGCAGCATTTGCAACAATGAATTGCGTGTTTTTACTAAATTGAAAACTACCAGCATTCAATTGTAAATGTGCTGGTTTTGGAATAACAGCGATGTTATTTTCTGTAAACACCGTGGCTTCTTTAACTCTCTGGCAAGAAAATGTTACAGCAACTACAACTAACACCAGAACCTTTTTTAATACATTCATCTTTATAAATTTTTTATTATCAATCTTTTTTTATTAATCCCAAAACATTTTAAATGTTGCGTCTTCTATCCTGTTTCTTTTCTCATTATCACAAACAACACAGTTAAAACCAAAACAGAAACTGTAACCCGAATGTTACTTTTTTATTGACGGCGATAAGTCCTACGTGAAGTCATCCCACGTTTTTATGTTTGTTTTAAATCCGTTTCACAATTTCTTTCCAAACTTCAAAAGGTGATTTTTCATTTTTCAATTGCTTTGCCGTTTTTTCATTTACAGGTAATCCGTGATTGCAAGTAGAAATAATTAATGGCATATTTCCTTTTTTTACTTCCACCATTTATTGATGTAACAACGGCTTGGCTGGTTAGAGTATTATAATTCAAATCCGAACTTATGCCTATGGTCCTAAGATAGTTTTTTTTATGAAATTTATTCTATTTGACATACCTATTTTTTTTAATGATATACTATTGAGGAGGTTGCCATTGTGTTTTTGATGTCTTTATTTGGAGATTTCCCCATGGTAAACACTAAAGTACAGCCTTTCATAATCTCTTTATGGGTGATGTAATTCCTCTTTATTGATTTTCCATTTAATGAAATGGACTGAATATATTTGTTTTCTAAACTGTTGTTTATCGTTTTTACAGTAAATATTTTTCCTTTTTCTAAACGAATAACCGCTGAATCTACAATGGGTGACCCAAAAGCATAAACTCCTTGTGCAGGATTTACTGGATAAAAGCCCAAAGCACTAAATACGTACCACGACGACATTTGTCCGCAATCTTCGTTGCCACAATGCCCGTTGGGCTCGTTTTTATATTGTGTTTCTAAAATCTCACGAATTAGCTTTTGTGTTTTCCAAGGTTTTTTAATGTAATTATATAAGTAAGCCACGTGATGACTTGGCTCGTTCCCATGTGCATATTGACCGATCATTCCTGTACTGAAAATGGGCAATTTGTCTTCTGGAAGCGGATTTAGACTAAACATTGCATCTAGTTTTTCTGAAAGTTTTTCGTTGCCACCAACAATTTCAGCAAGTCCTTCAATATTGTGCTGAACAGACCAAAAGTATTGCCATGCGTTGCTTTCGCAAAAGTAAGTCGAATACTCCTTAGGAATAAAACTCGGTACAAAAGAGCCGTCCTTTAATTTCGGTCGCATAAAAGTACTTTGCGTATCATAGACATTACGCCAATTTTCAGAACGTTTTAAAAAGGTGTTGTAATCTCCTGTTTTTTCTAGAGCTTTTGCAAATTGTGCGATGCACCAATCATCATAAGCATATTCCAAAGTTTTGGAAACCGACCAGTTTTCGTCCTGTTCATCCACAGGCACGTAGCCTAATTGCATGTAGGTATCAATTTGTCTGGAGTGATCTGTGGCGCTTTTAATACAGGCTTCATAAGCTAATGCAGTATCAAAGTTTTTTATTCCTTTAAAATAAGCATCTACAATTACCGGAACGGCGTGATAGCCAATCATCATATTCGTTTCATTACCCTGCATGGACCAAACGGGCAACAATCCCGTTTCTTTGTAATGCGCCAATAAGGAATTCACCATGTCAGAAACCCGATTGGGATGTATGATTGTATACAAAGGATGTGCAGCACGATATGTATCCCATAAAGAAAAAGTATCGTATCGATCAAATCCTTTGGCATTCATCGTTTTGTCATTTGCCCCTTTATAATTCCCATCATGGTCGCTTAATAAAGTGGGAGCCAACATCGATTGATACAACATCGTATAAAATATATGTTTTTTGGTATCGTCTGCGACGGTGATGTCTATTTTACGAAGTTGCGTTTCCCATTTTTTTTCAGCTTCATTCTTGATTACATCAAAATCAAAATGTGGCGCTTCTATTTCTAAAGATTGGTACGCACCCGCTATATTTGCTGTTGAAATTCCTGTTTTTAAAACAATCTGTTCGTTTGCTGCTGTGTCATAATTTAAAACGATTTTAGTGTCCTTATCCGTTACCGGTGATTTTGTTACCGTTCCATTTTTAAATATTTTATACTCCTTAAATGGTTTTGACACTTTAATTACAAAATAAACGCGTTGGTCCTTTGCCCATCCCGTTGATTTTCGGTAGCCTTCAATAGTGGTGTTGTTAACGACTTTTAAATGCGTTTCGGTAGGACTATCCCAATTTAAGGCATACCCTAAATCGATATGAATTTGGGTAGTATCATCTTCTCGAAAAGTATACCTGTGAATCCCCGTTCTTTCGGTTGCGGTGAGTTCAGCTTTGATCCCATAATCCAATAAATCAACTGAATAATAGCCTGGCGATGCTGTTTCTCTTTCGTGGGAAAAACTAGAAAACGGTTTAAAATTATTGGCTTTGATCCGTTTGGAAAACCGACTATTCGTTGGCATTACTAAAATATCGTAGAGATCGCCAGCACCCGTTCCTGATAAATGCAGGTGCGAAAAACCAGAAATGATCGAATCTTGGTAAAAATAACCCGCAATTCGATCCCAGCCTGGAATACCAATATCTGGGCTTAGCTGTACCATTCCAAAAGGAACCGTTGCGCCAGGATAGGTATTTCCGGGACCATCGGTTCCTATAAACGGATTGACAAAATTAATTAATTTAACTTGGTCAGTCACGTCTTTGGCTCCTTTACAATTAAGTAAGAAGACTGCACAAAATAGATATATAAAACATTGTTTTTTCATTTTTTTATTCTAAAATATTACTGCTTCCTACATCAGGAGTTGTGTATTAATTTCTAAAAGATACTAACGCAATCTTGTTTTAAGAATGCAGTTTTTTTTAAAAATTTTATTGTTTGAAACTTTCTTTCGTTTCCTTGATTGCTTTCAAATATTCATCTGTTAGTTCTGGGCCATCAAAAAATGACACACCTTTAGCTCCATTTTCTTTAGCCAAACGAATGGCTTGCCTTAATTCGTCAGCAGATGTAAATGGTGGGATATAAATTCCCGTTTTCACTTCAATATTTTTTGGTGCTAAGTCGATTACACCTTGCTTGGTAGCAAAGCCAATCCAATCAATTTCTTCATTATAAAATCCGTGATAAATCATTGGATATACTACATCAATTTGCCATTTATCCCAGCGTTGACGTACCATGTGGTCGGCCATTTCTGGATAAGGAAATACAGCTGCTGTTAATTTTTTGTTGTGCTTATGCACAATTTTATAAGCATCATCAACCAATGCTTTTATAGCATTTAATCTAAATTGTTTCCACTCCATGTCGATAGTCGTGTTTTTGCTCTCTCTTGGGTTTTTATGATGTTCTTTTTCAAATGCACTTACACAAGCATCACAATAACAAAAATCATATTCTGCCATTTCCGTATCTTGCTTTAAATTGTATTTAGGAAGCAACCCAATTGGTAAGAAAATATCGGGGAAACGGATGTAATCCAAATGCACACTTTCAATCCCATCTACCTCAGCTAAAGCTTCAACCAAATCTAAAATATGATTTCTAGATTCTTTTCTTGTTGGACACAACCATTGGTAATAATCAACATAAGGACGATTATCAAAACACGATTTCCCGTCTCTACTGACCATATACCACTCTGGATGCTGTAATGCAATAGAATCTCCAGGACGGTTTACCGCCATAATCCAAGCATGAACTTTCAATCCTTCTTTTTTAGCTATTGGTACTAAACGTGCCAACTCTTTGGGGTCGGTCGATGTGTTTATTAAAACTGCATCAATGCTGCCCTCTTTATATCTTTTAAATTCAGCTGAATAAGCGTCATCTGTTTTATCTTTACTTGAAGTAATCCATGTTGAAAATGTAAAGGCTGAATCATTTTCTGAAATTTGAGCAGCTTTGTTTTCCTCTTTTTTTGACTTACAAGCTGCAAAAATGAGTAGTATCATGATTAATAATGAGTAATTCCTTTTCATACGGTTATGGTTTAGTTAGAGAAAAATCTACCGTCTTCCTTAATAAACAATACTTTATTTGAGAACGGACTTTGAACTGAAATAGTCCAGCCAAAACGATAGTTTTCTAGCCATGGTTTTATTGTTTTTCCATCAATAATCATAAGTCTTGGCTCGATACTTTTAATAGCTGTAAACCAAGTTTTTGTTGCTTTATACTGCTTTTTTTGAGCACGATACAATTCATATAATTTCCACTTGATTTTTTCATCGTTGGGAATTTCAAACGTATCCTTCGCTCCTACTTCTTTCGAAGAAAAATAAACATACCCCCATTTTTCAGGTTCATGCATGTTGATTACGCCTTGCGGAGACCACACCCAATTGTATTCTGGAAGATAGCCGCCTTTGGTATTTTTTTTTCGTTCGTATTTTCCATTGGTGATTTGGTAATCCCAATTAACTCTCGAAAAATTCACACGCCAAAACGAATCATTTGGAACATTCTTTTCAAAATAAGACTTTTTATAGACAGTCCACGGAATGGCTATTTCGAGCGTCCAGCCTTTGTCTGCATCATTCGGATTGTTTAAAGTACCGTCTATTTTTATCGCTGATTTTAAACCTGTAGCCGTCCAATCGTTCAAAATAACATTAGTTTCCCGATATGGTTTGGTTAAAAACAAATCCCAAACAGTATTGATGGCATTAATTTCTAATTCGTAATAATTGTGGGTATCTCCATTGGGATCTACAAATATTTCGAAATCATTATTATAAAACACAATAGCATCATGGTCCTTGATATCTGCCCAGACATGCGGTTCTTCTATTTTGGCTAAGATGTAAAAATAGGTTTCATCCCATATCATTTTAACCTGCGTATTGTAGGTTGGTTTTTTAACCCCTTCAATATCAATAAAGAGATCCGTCCAATTTACTTTATTCCAAGAAGCATCCCCATCATCTCCATCAATTTTTATATTTTCAGCAGTATGATAAGCGATGTAGCTTTTGGGAATTATGCTGCTTTTTGATTGCGCAAAAAGTCCCATGCAAACACTCCAAAATAAAACTCCCACATACTTAACCTTCAAACTCATAGTTGCTTTTTATAGACTATTCTCTTTTGTAAACTTGATTACTTCACTCAGTTTTCCAAATGCCATTGCCACAACAGTGTCGGCGGCTCCATAATATACGGCTAATTTATCTTCTTTTATATCATGCAAAGCAGCACAAGGAAACACCACATTAGGCACATCGCCTGTAGTTTCGTACGTTTCTGCTGGACCTAACAAATACGGTTGCGTTCTGTATTTTACCTTATCGGGTTGATTTTCATCCAAAATGGCTGCGCCCATTGCATAGCGGAAACCATTGCAAGTATTGATAACACCATGATACAACATCAGCCATCCGTCTTCTGTTAAAATAGGAATCGGTCCTGCGCCAATTTTAGTACATTGCCAGGCGCTATCCACAAAAGGCGTTGCTTTCATTACACAACGGTGTTCCCCCCAATATTTCATATCAGGACTGTAACTGATGTATATATCTCCAAAAGGCGTATGACCGTTATCACTTGGACGACTCAACATGGCAAATTTTCCGTTTATTTTTTGCGGAAACAAGACTCCATTCCGGTTGAAAGGTAAAAAGGCATTTTCGCATTGGAAAAACTCTTTAAAATCAAAAGTATAACCAATTCCTATTGTTGGGCCATGATAGCCATTGCACCAAGTAATCCAATAGCGGTCTTCGATAAAAACAACGCGCGGATCGTATTTATAATCCGATTCTATCATTTCAGTATTCCCCGCTTGCATAACAATAGGATTGTGATTGATCTCCCAATCAATCCCGTTGTTACTAAAACCAGCAAAAATATTCATTTGCACCGCTTTGTTATCGCATCTAAAAACCCCTGCAAAACCGTCGCCAAAAGGCACAACTGCACTATTAAAAATACTATTAGATGATGGGATATCGTATCTATTAATAATAGGGTTTTCTGTATAACGCCACATCACGTCTTGACAATTATCGGGCTTGTCTTGCCATGGAATTGAATTCATAATCTTTAATCTTTATATTTTTTTACTTTATCTAACCAAGTGAATTTTAAAATAACAGATGTTACTATAAAAACCAATAACACCAACCCTGTTTTCTGATAATCTCTTATCAATAAATAGATGGGCAATAAAATCATGCTGGATTGCCAAACAACGCCCACTACACAATTTAACATGTCACTGACAAAATCAGTGTTTTTAGTAGCGGTCTGATCGTCTTTATGTAAGGCATTGTAAACTGGCCCCCAAAAACCCCACGGACGCACATTTTTATAAAACTCTTTTAAGGTTTCCATAGCAGTGGCAGGAGTTAAGAGCGTACCTAAAAAAGACCCCAATAACGACACTATAAATATAACAGGAAACATATAAATTGCTGGTATTTGTCCTATCTCGTATAACCAGGTTCCAACTTCAAAACTACCTTTGTATTGATCTAATAAAAATTGAAGTGTTGCTACAAATAAACCTGCGGTCATACCCCAAAAATAGCCCCATCCATTAAAACGCCACCAAATCCATTTTAAAAAATTTGCTGCTACATAACCCCCATATAAAGCGCTCGTAATCCATAAAGTAATGGAGTTAATAGAACCTGCAAAAAAACCCATGATAACCCCAAGAATTACAATGGCAAAAGAGGCGACATGACTCGCTTTTATGTAATGCTTATCTGTCGCTTCGGGCTTAAAATACTTTTTATAAATATCGTTTACAATATAAGCGGGCCCTGAGTTTACAAATGCCGAAAATGTAGACATAAATGCCGCCAAAAGTCCAGCCAATAGCAATCCTTTTAGGCCTACAGGCACATATTCATTAATTACTTTTGGCAAAATGATTTCTAGATCAGCTAAACTTAGTGTACTTGATGCTGCCATTTCTGGTGCTAAGTGTACTAGCGCAATTACTACAATGCCACCAATGAGCAAATAACGCGGAATAAAAAGCACTAGGTTTGTAAAACCACTCATGTATGCCGCTTCTTTTACCGATCGTGTTGACAAAATACGTTGCATATCATAACTAGGTGTTGGACCAGCAATACTTGCAAAAAAACCTTTAAACAAAGACATCCCAATAAACGCCCCAAACATCTTATACCCTTGTGTATCAATAAGAGCATTAAAGGCTTTATATTTACCTGACCACGAACCTTCTAATTGATCTGAAAACAAAACACTTGACCATTCATTAGAAATGACATGCTGTATTTCGGCATCCGTTACGGAAATGAATGCATAACCCGCTATTAAAATACCGGCGATAACCATAATTCCATATTGCAACACTTCGGTTGCCACTACGGAGAACATTCCACCCTTAATGGTGTAAATCGTTGTCAAAAATATAATGAGAAGTGCATAATTTTGGTCGGAAGTTAAAAACACAGCATCATTTAGCATCAGCGTTAAATCCCACGGTAAAATGATAGTCATGAATTTACCAACACCTTCAAAAAAATAAGCTATAAAGCCTATAGACGCAATAATAGCAAAAATAGCTACAACTAAATGCGATGCCCTACCCGATTTATCATCCCCAAAACGTGTTAAAATCCATTCTGACCCCGTCATAATGTTAGAGCGTCTAATCCAAGCTGCTAAGAAAATCATGATAAAGATCTGATTCCAAATAGGCCAGATCCACATAAACATAAAGCTCTTAACACCATAGAGAAAAAGAATTCCAACCATCCAAGCTGTTCCAGAAACATCAAACATTCCTGAACCATTACTAAGCCCCAGGTAATACCATTTTATACTTTTCCCGCCCAGGAAATAAGAATCCAATCCTTGAGAGGCTCTTTTTGAAATCCAAATCCCAACACCAAGCGTTACCGCAATGTAAATCGCAATTATTGCAACATCAATTATATCCATTTACTTTTACTTTTTTGATTGTTGTTGTTGTTCGGTTTTTCTAATAC
>RRZU010564493.1_pt1 | contig 17782 bp, 12 predicted proteins | sample 2165561 | NCBI WGS metagenome assembly RRZU01 (sample SAMN10456909, study PRJNA506462) | wastewater metagenome | isolation source: wastewater sludge | place: USA: Moscow, Idaho | reverse complement strand
GTTCCACGTCCGTCAACACACACCACCACATAATCTTGTGTTGCTAAATAATATTCCCAGTCAATTTTCCATCTGTCCAACGCTTCTTGCGAATCGGGACCGCTATACTGAACCAATAATACCGGATATTTTTTATTGCTGTCGAAGTTGGTGGGTTTTACCATCCAACCGTTTAGTTTCACGTTTTCGGAAGTTGTGAAGCTGAAAAATTCTTTTGCAGGGAGATTGGCTGCATTAAATTTAGCAACAATGTCGGCATTGTTTTCAATCACACGAACTGATGAACCGATGGTGTTTCTAAGCGTGTATACATTCGGCATTTGTATGCTCGATGCATTATCCACAAATGAAGTAAATGTACTGTTGAAATTAGCGGTATGCGTGCCTTTGCCGTCAGTCAGTCGGGTCTTTTTGCCGTTATCATCTACAGAATAAATATCGCGTTGGGTGGGCGAAACTTCTGCCGATTGATAGTAAAGTACCTTCTTTGCTTCGTCGTAGCCATACACGTTGGTCAAATCCCAGGCACCTTTAGTCAGTTGTTTTACCACTGTGCCGTTGATACCGTATTTATAGGCATGACGGTAACCATCCTGCTCGCTCACGCCGATAAAGTATTTGTTGTCGGCAGTGAAATGAATATAGTCAATGTTCTCGTAGTCGACATAATATTTGTCTTCCTGTTTCAGAATCAGTTTTGATAAAGTTGATTTCGGGTTGGCAAAAAACATGTCCAGTCGGTTCTGGTTGCGGTTCAGTTTGAAGATAGCCAATTGATCAATGGTGCTCGTCCATTTGATACGGGGAATATAAAACTCCTGGTCTGAGTCGACTAGTTTCATTGTTTTTACCGACTTATAATAGTCATCGTACACACAAACGCTTACCACCGAATTGTTTTGTCCGGCTTTCGGATATTTGAATTTTACGGCGGAAGGATACAGCGTTAGATCGGTTTTGTCGGCTGATTTGTCAATAAACATTGGGAACGAATATTCGGGAACTTTCGACTCGTCGAAACGTACAAAAGCCAGCATTTTACTGTCGGGACTCCATTCGAAATAGCGGGTTGCCGTAAATTCTTCTTCGTAAACCCAGTCGGGCGTTCCGTTTATAATGCTGCCAATTTTTCCGTCTTTAGTGATAGCCGATTCTGAATTGAAATCCAGTTTTTTGAGGTACAGATTATTTTCGCGTGCAAAAGCAATGTATCGGCTGTCCGGCGAAAAGAGCGGTACTTCCTGCGCACCGTTTTCCGAAAGCTGAGTTATCTCGTTTCGTTTCACGTCATACACATAGTAGTCGGCCGTAAACGTTCTGCGGTAACGTTGTTTTACATTGGTATATACTAATAATTTTGCTTCGTTAGGACTAAACTCATACCCGTCTATCTTCTTTATCGGTGAATTTTTGAGTTTCGTAACGCTAAAAATGGTGTCGACTGTTGCACCTGTTTTGTAATTGTATTTTACCACAGCCCTGTTGTTTACCATGAGTGTGTAATGTTCTCCATCGGTCATAGAGTTAGGCATTGCCAGGTTTTTTACTTTGAATTTGCCATCAGTAATGTCGTACAACAAGCCGGCAAACGAAAATTGGAGACTAAGCGATAAAAAAAGAATTAAACTTATCCGTTTCATAATGATATATTTTTTGCTTTTTGAATGAGATATTCTGTTATCTTTGTGTGTGAATTAGAGCTAAACAGAGCCTGCAAAACAGTTTGCAACAACAGTAATTTATAATCTTACAAAAATAAGGCTTTTATCCTTTAAAGTAAGAATTTTTTATAGTGTTTTATTCAATTAATTGATTTGGTGAGCATAGTCTTTGCCTATGCTTTATAACAAACGAAGAGAATGAGCATTAATTTTAAACCGAAACAAACTTAAGGGTAAAATTATGATGAACAGTGATTATGAACTTGTTTTAAATAGAACCAATATACTAAACCACTAATTACTTAACCCTATGAGTATACTCAAAAAAATATTTTGTTCTCCCGAATTAAATGAAACGATTGGGATTTGTTTAGGTGGAGGAGGAGCGTTAGGCTTTGCACATATCGGTGTGTTGCAATCGCTGGAGGATCACGGTATTTTTCCTCAATGTATTTCGGGGTCAAGCATGGGAGCTATTATTGGTACATTGTATGCTATCGGCTTCTCGCCGGCAGAAATGTTGCAACTGATAAAAGATGATAAACTCTATAAAGTAACCAAGTTGATGTCTTTCACTCCGTCGCGGTTCAAATCGGGCGTATCCAATCATAACACGTTGAGAAACCTGATTAAGGAACTTGCTCCGCACAATAGTTTCGAGCAACTGGAAAAGAAATTATATGTTTGCGTTTCTAATCTGAATTCGGGAGAATATGAAATCAAGCATTCGGGCAACGAGTTGGATAAATGGGTGGGTGCTTCGGCTAGTATTCCGGGAGTTTTCGAGGCCGTGAAAGATGCAGACGTTTATTATGTAGATGGTGGATTGCTGAATAACATGCCCGCTCAATGTCTGGTTAGAAGTTGTAACACGATTATTGGTGTGGATGTAATTCCTTTGGTTGCGCCTTCGGTACTCAATAAACCTTCGGATACACTAGCCTGTTCGCTGCGGGTGGCTCAGCATCAAAACTCCATGGAGGGCCGCGGGTTATGTCACTTTCTTATTGAACCGAAAGCCATTCGTGAGTTTCATGAATTCAGCTACGATGCCTATCAAACTATTTATCAACATGGATATAGTGCTGCCACAAAATACTTTGTGGAAAACCCTGAGATGTTGAAATTGGCGAATATCAATACTGCGAAAAGATTGTTAGTGTGAAAAAAATACCTGATTTTTTAGTTATCCATCTTTGTTCTACACTTGAAAGACGCCATTCCGCACTCGCCAGATACCATTCCGTGCTCGACAGCCGTCATTCCGTGTTTGACAGACACCATTCCGCACTTGACAGACGCCATTCCGCAGTTGACAGATGTCATTCCGCGTTTGACAGATGCCATTCCGCACTTGACAGACGTCATTCCGTGTTTGTCAGATGCCATTGTGAGCTCGATATTAGACGCTATTCTATAAAAAAACTGCATTGAGATAATCCTCAATACAGTTTTAATGTAGATATAATAGGCGTTTGCGTCTATTTAGCTGAAAGTTCGAGTGCTTTTACCGGTTCGTCGGTAGTAATATAGTCAACTTTGATGTCTATCAATTTTTGGATAATAATGGGATCATTTGCAGTCCATACATTCACAGTGATACCGGCTGCTTTGGCTTCTTCTATAAACTCAGGTTTTTGGAGCAAGAGTGAATGATGATAATCAAGACCACTTATACCAAGTTTTTTCAGTTCCTTTGGCGACACTACAAAGTCTTTGTAAGCCAGATAGGCAATCGGAGTTTTAGGAGAAAGCTTTACCAACTCTTTGCATATGTTCATGCTGAAAGAGATATATTCTACCTGTTTTTCCATTTTCAACCCGTTTACCAGGTTGACTACTTCAAGCACTGTTCGTTTTTCAAGTTCAGCGTCCTTTTTGTGTTTAATCTCAATAATGATTTTTACGCCGGTGTTTTTTTGCGCTTGTTCAAGATAAGCAGCCAGAGTTGGCAGTGTTTCTCCATTCTCCAGTTTCAGGTTTCTCAACTCACTGTATGTTGACGTGTTGATGTCATGCCCCTGAATAGAGTCGTCGTGATTAACCACTACCACTTTATCGGCAGTAATGTGAACATCGAGTTCCGAGCCGTACACGCCAATGGTCTGCGCATTGATAAGCGAAGAAATGGAGTTTTTGGCAGAGCCGGCTTGTTTCCAGTAGCCACGGTGTGCAATAACCTGCGTTTTAGCAAAGAGCGATGCGCTAAAAGCCACTAATAAAAGTGCAATTAAGATTTTATTTTTCATAAATTTTTCAGTATTTATTTTTTTGTTCAAAGATAGTGATTTGATTATTATCAGACACACTACCTGATGCAGTTTTGTGTCTGATTTTTATTGATCAATTACTTTAGAATGCGTAACGCACACCCACTTGTATTTGATATGGATTGCCACTCAAAGTAGCTACTCCTGCATTGGGGTTTACGGTGTAAACAAATTCTTTTTTCGTTGCGTCAAATCCTTTTACGACATAAATAGCTTGTGAGCCCAAAGCATGATTCACTCCCCAGTCTTTGTTCAACAGGTTGGCGAAGTTAAATGCATCTACTGAAAGTTCGAGACTTTGTGTTTTGAATGTTTTGAATTTTTTTGTCAAGCGCAGATCAATGGTTCCGTAAAAACCGTTGATACCGCCGTTGCGTTTGGCCACTTTACCCATGCTGCTAAGAAGGTAATCCTTGAAACTGTTCTCCACTTTTGGATTATCTAAGATTGCTTGGATACCTGTTTTTAAATAAGCAGCCGTGTTTGCATTTGCAGGATCGTAAATGTACGCCAGATCGTTACTATCTACAAAGTCACCGTTTACATTTCCTCTTACCGCTACCGAGTAGCGCGAACCGCCCATACCCGAGAAACGTGCTCCAAGGTTGATGCCCCATACCGAAGGCAATGTTCCGTAAATAACCACTTTGTTGCGGAATTGGTTGTTCGAGTAATTCATTTGGCTCAAGTCGCGTGGATCATCGGTTACCATTTGTGCTAAGGTGGCCGAGTTAGCCACGTTGCCGGTATACGACGTGTTGTCCTTGGTATCGTTCCATGTATAGCTCATAGTGATTTCGCCATCGCGGAAGTAACGATATGTTCCATCAATAACAAAGGCATATTGATTCACTTTTCCACCGCTGTTCATTTGCAATACACGTCCTACGGCTGTAGTCTTGCGCCCGTCCATCCAGTTAGAAGTTCCGTTGGCTTTGATCGTTGCAGCAGGTACATATACTCCACGGTTTCCTTCGGCAGCAATACGGAAGAAGGGTTGATCTGCCATGTTAGCATCTACGTACATATAGTTGTTGCGTCCCAAAGTGGCGTAAGCACTTACCCCAACTTTAAGCACGTCCGAAAAGAAGTGGGTGTATGATACATTGGCTTTGTAAACCACCGGTACTGCCACATCGGCAGCGTTCATATTGATCGTCGAGATTTTTGGAATTAATGGATTGTTGAACAACTCTGCTCCCGGAGCGGTTGACGGATTAGCACGGTATCCGATAAAATTAGCCGCCGGTACTGCTGCTCCCTGAACATCAACCGATGCAGTGCGGGTTCCATCAAATACCATGTTGTTGATCATTGCATAGTTGTTGATGTCCGATGCAAAGATACCGGCACCCATGCGAAGAATATCCGTGTGTTTTTCGTTTATATCCCAGGCTATTTGCATACGTGGTTGAACCTGAAAGGTTCCCAGTTTATTGTCGGTACGCAAACCTAGTTCGTTGAAAACGGTTTGATTGAAAGCACCTGCATTCAGATAATTGGCATAATCAAGTCGAAGACCGGCCATTACCTCAAAACCTTTAAATAGTTTTGTTTGCAATTGTGCGTAAACCCCCGAGTTTACAATGTCTTGTTTTACACGTTCGTCTTTGGTCATGTATATTTCGCGGGCATAACGGTAGGGTTGATTGTTTTCAAAAGCATCCAATCCCAGGTAGTAAAAACGTCCGTTTGCTTCGCTACCATAGCGTGAGTTCATGTTGCTATACATCATATCCATACCAAAAGTATAATTCACTCTTTTGGTGTTATAGTAGAGGTTATCTACCAAATGAACTACATTGTTGTAAAAATTTTCTGGCGAATAACGTTGTCCACCTAATTGAATATTGGTGTAAACCGTTTTGCCATTAACCTCTGACGGAATGTTTTGAATGATAGCACGTGGAATATTATTTTGCGAAAGTTGCTCATTAGGAGTACTTTCTTCCGAAGTGTAAAGATGTTGTAACTTCAACTCATTTACCGTTTTAGGGCTAAATACGGTACGCAGTGTTGCCAATAAACTGTTGTCTACCGAATTTACATCACCATATACTTCGTAAAGATTGATTGTGGTGTTGTCGTCCAGTTTTTGTTTGTTGCGGTCGTTCACGTAGTTGTCGCGTATGGTAAGCAGGTTGGTGGGGTTCAATTGCCAGTCGATACGGGCAAATACGGCATCAGTACCTTGCTTTTTGTCGAACGATCCGGTTTGCGGAGTGCTTGCTACTCCATATTTACTACGTGCAATTTTAAGGAAACGATCCAGTGTTGTTTGTGTAAGATTGAGTCGTGTTTCATCGGCTGCGCTTTTTATGTCGGCAATGTACAAGGGGCGACTATCTTCCTGATGATCCCAGGCTACAAAGTAATGAGCACGGTCTTTGACAATGGCCCCACCCAATGATGCGCCATATTGATAAGTGGAGAACTTCACATCACGTTTAGTTCCTGAAATGTTATAAGGGCTCGAAAGCCAGTTGGCACGGCTGAAAAGGAAAGCGCTTCCTTTTGTAGTGTTTGTTCCCGATTTGGTTACCGTACTAACGGTACCACCGCCACTACGCCCAAACGTCACATCGTATTGGTTGGTTACCACTTCGAATTCACGAACGGCTTCCATCGAAATAGAGTATGGACCGCCGTTTCTGTTGGTAGTTCCTCCCGAAGTTGGGTTTTTGGCCGTCATCCCATCGATAGTGAAATTGGTAGAAGTGGATAATTGTCCACCCAAACTGCTGCCGGCACTTAGTGGCGATAAATCGATGAGCGAAGTGAAATTACGGCCATTTACCGGAAGAACAGCAATGTTCTTAGCACTAATGACTGTGGCTGCTCCGGCATTGGAAACCGACTTACGTAAGGAGTTGGCCACAACCTGAACCTCATCCATGGTTACCGCTTCTTCTTTCATTACAAAGTTTACACGGAGCATATCGCCCTGGTTTAATGTGTATCCACTCTTTTTTTGGTCGCCATAACCTACATATTTGGCGGTGATGGTGTAAGGTGTGCCCAGTGGAATCTGTTGAATGGTGTAATCGCCATTCGCATTGGTTGCAACGCCGGTAGTAAATCCTGTCGACTCGTTGCGAACCTGCACGGTTGCACCAATAACTGTTTCGCCCTTTGTATCGGTAATTTTACCTACAATAGTGGCATGAGTGCCCTGTGCAAACGAGAGTTGAGGGCATACGACTCCCACGACCACTATCATCGATAGTAGTAATCTTTTAAAATAGAAATGTTTCATTGGAATTTTGTTTAGTTTTTAGAGAGTAATAATGGGGTTTCTGTTGGTTGTTTAGCAACCAGTTTAAGAATTGATGTTGCAATTTTATCTGCACTTTTCCGGCTGGCTTTTTTCATCGCTTCGGCCGATTCTATTCGCATTGCGGTAAAGTAATTTGAACCGTTGAGCAGTTCTTGTTTGTCTTTGTTGTAAAGACTGTAGCTCACAAAATAGAAAAGAGTATTGAATGGCTCTTCTTGTTTTTTCAGATAATGGCGGTTGAGGATTAACACGTAGTCTGCGCCGGCTTTTTCAAGCAGGCTGGTGTAACATTGACTATCAACTCCCGAAAGATCGGAAGTGCAATTTTCTTGTTCGCCTTTTACCTTTATGTTGTTGATAACTTCCGCGCATGTGCCGGGTTCTTGTGGGGTAGTGAAGTCTATCCGCGATTGAGCAATATTGCCTGCAATCGTATTGTTGAATACCAGTTCCATGCTGTCGGCAGGTATTCCAGATTCTTCTGCTATTAATTCTTTGTAATAATAGTCGGACTTGATATTGTCGTTTAATCCCAAAATCAGAATCTTTTTTAGACTTTTAGTTTCTTCGGTTTTGTTTTCTTTTGCAGAAAGTGGTGAGCTAATGCCCATGATAATGCCCAATGTGAATACGATTGAACTTTTTAAATGTTTCATAACTAATCTAATTTAGTTGGTGGTAAATTGTTGATTGAAAAATAGCTTTTACTTTTCGCAACAAAATTAGACTTTCCGTATTGCAAAGCAGCTACAACACAATGAATGTTGTGTTTTGTTTCTGTTTAATAAAAAAGCTAAAGTGTTATACTGCAATAAAATTGGAGATTGAATGACTTTTTTATTTGCAGATTCGTTTGTTTAAACAGAGGGATGGTTCAGAAAACAAAATATCCCGTTTCTGATTTTACTCAGAAACGGGATATTTATGTAAAAGAAATGAATTGTATTGCTAATGTTATTCTACAGGAATCAATGCTTCGTACTCTTCAATAGTTGCTCCACGTAAGCAGGCTTCAATAATTTCACGTCCTTTCTCATGTAGATCAGGAGTTAAGTATTGTGCCAATTCTTCTTTGAAGAAGTTGTAAAGTTTTTCAGCACCTTCATCATACCCTTTTTTCTCTACTTCAGGTTGTTTGTAAACCTGTAGGAAACGCGATGGTATTTTTGCACCCTCGATAGTAAGGTAGTTCAGTTCGTAACCCAAAAGCGGACAACGAGCCGGTTGGTATTGATCTTTACGTAAACGGGCATTACCTCTACGGGTTAGGTATTCGCGCATCATAAGTTGCGGCTTGAAACCTACTTTCCAAACACCAATGTATTGGTTCGGTACCAATGTAAAGCGAGTTTCCGGTGTCGAAATAATTTGCTCCAGCAACATGTTGGCATGATGTACCATTTTTCCGGTAGCAAACGGCCAATACGAACCTACGCCTTCAGAACCCATTCCTGTTCCGCCGATAATGCTTGGATTAGCATGTCCGCGTGGCGATACCAAACGCCATAACCAACCAAGTGCCGGTGGCAATAGGTGGAACATACCAATAATACCATAGTTCGGATCTTCCATTGAACTTGGAGGAGTACGTACACCAAAGCTTCGTACATCTACCGATACGGCGTGACCGATTACATTTGGTACGATGTTACGTGGAAGAACAACACGTGGATTAGGACATGTTTTGCCCGGTACATCTTCTATGTGATCCCAGATCAATACTGTTGAATCGGGGTGCGATTTTATATTTAAAAATAAAAGCGGGGTAGGCGGTTTAAGCGTTATCTTTTCGAGGGTTGGATCGTCACCATATTCTTTTACACCGTCAACACGTATAAACCAAGAGTTTTCTGCATCCATTACACGCAATTTTCCGTTGCCCATTTGGAATGATGGGTGGCACATGGCCATATCATCGGTTACCGGATTGAAAGACGAAAATAAAGGCAGGTTGATTAAACGACGTTCGTCGGTTATTGTGTTCGTACCAATAAGTACCTGACCGTTTGGCTCGCGTATGATGTGTTGAAGCATTTCACTTTTTCCACCACCACTGGCGCCTTCGTGCATAAATGTGGTTATATTATCGTATGGACTTACTGCCTGAACTGTAGAACAGTGCGCTGTAATCCAACCTTCTTTTTCTCCTTTTGTAAGTAGAGCTCCGTACAATCCTTTCTTTGCACTTGGACCCGGATATAGGTTGTACGCAAAAATATCATGGCGATCTTCAACTCTGTTATGTACCACAATTTGTTTTCCATCGAAATGTGTATGACGGAATGTTGGTGCTACATAGATTACCGAGTCAATATTGAAATTAGCAGGTATATCATTAGTTGGTACCATTACCTGTAACATGGCCAATGCCATTGCAAAGAAAGCTGCATTGACAGGTGCAATGGCTATACCGCCCACGCCAATATTTTCACGTCCCGCAAAATATAGAAAAACAGCAAGATCTTGTCCTTTCAACCATTCGAAAGTTTCGTTTTTTAAACTGTCAAACTGATAGCCGAATTTACTTTCAAATAACTCTTTGTCAGTCGGGAAGTCATCAGCAATTGCCATTGTATCAGGATCTCTGCGACGCATGTAAGATTCTGTAAAGTTGGCTGCAATACCATTGCTTACTCTGTGAACTATTGCTTCGGTGACCACTCCTTTTCCGGGTATATCATACGATACTTCGAAAGTGTTGTTGTCTTTTCCACCTACTGCAGCAATGGAAAGTTGTTCTACTGTGTCGAAAACAGTGTAACTTTTGCATGAACTTAGAAGATTTAAAACTTCCTCCGGCAAAGTTATTCCCGCTTTTTCTACTTGCGAAATTAATTGACTCATACGTTTGTTTGTTAACTATAAAACTAATTTAACCTATTGTGAATGTGTTGTTTGCCTGCTACTTTGTCGCTCTGTTTTGGAGTTTCAAGACAGATGCGTTAGATATGCAAGCCCTAGAGACTGCAAATATAGTAACTATTACTTAATAAATGAAGTGTTACTTAATAATATAACAATAATTATTTGCTGGAGGGTTGAGATACGCATATCAGTTTGCTACTGCCAGCAAAAATATTTTCCATTAAAAAATTTCTTCGACCATTAAAGTAAAGACTGTCACCGGCTTGTACTACATAGCTTATGTTGTCTATTTCAAATTGAATTTCGCCCGACAGGAGGTAGCAAAATATTTGACCTTTGTGTTGTTTAAATAACCCAAAACTGTTAGCGTTCTGGTTGAAATGCACAAGAAAGGTATTCATTTGTTTCGATACATCTTGCTGAGTGAGTATATGCACCTCAGCTCCCGACTCATTTCTATCAATAATATAGCTTTCTTCTTTTCTGAATATCGGGTTGTTGGAAAGTGATTCGTTTTCTCCAATCAGTTCACCTACAGTTGTGTGCAGGTTTTCAGCTATTATTTTCAGCGTAATTATGGAGGGCGAAGATTTTGCTTTTTCTATTTGCGATAGTGCACTGGGTGATATGCCAACTCGCTTCGCCAGGTCGTTCAGCTGAAGACCCAGTAATTCTCTGTTGCGCTTTATTCTTTCACCAATTCGCTTCATGTTTACCTTTTTTTTGGCAAAGATAAAGAATTTTCTGTTTAAAATTAAGTACAGCTTAATTAATTAACCTAGAGTGATGTTTTTTTGTCGTACTTACTAGTCGGCCTTAGGCAAAGTTACGGTGAAAGTTGTTCCAAGGTTTATTTTACTGACGAAACTGATAGTACCGTTAGAGAGTTCGATGATATTTTTGGCAATGGCCAGTCCTAGCCCCATTCCGGTAGTTTTGGTGGTAAAGTTGGGCACAAATAGCTTGTCGTGGGCTTCGTGAGCAATACCCATACCATTGTCGGTAACTTCAATCAAAATATTTGTATCTGTCTGTATCAGTCGCGTTTGAATATCTCCATCCCGCTCAGAAGGAATGGCTTGTATCGCATTTTTTAGCAGATTGTTGAATACCTGTACCAATTGTTCAGGGTCGGCATATACAAATACGCCATTTTCACTTCCTTGATATTCGATGTTCACATGCTCATAATTATTTGCAAACAGTTGTACCACCGAGCTGATTTTAGCCGCAATGTCTACACGCTCAAAGTTGGCTTCGGGCATGCGTGCAAAGTTGGAGAAAGTGCCGGCTATTCTCGATAAATTATCAATTTGTTCGATAAGCATGACAGTCGATTTTGCAAAATAATCGTCGAATCGCTCGTCGTTCATCTTTTTGGTGCGTTGCAACTGCTGTATGGTAAGTTTCATGGGTGTAAGCGGATTGTTTATTTCGTGCGCCACCTGCCGTGCCATCGATTTCCATGCAGTTTCCCGTTCCGATTGTGCCAGCAGTTTAGCGCTCTGTTCCAATTCGTCCACAGTTCGGTTGTATTGTATTACCAACTGTCCAATCTCATCGTTGAGTCCGTATTCAATTTTTTCATTTCGTCGTCCAAGTCGCATTTCTTTCAACTTGTTTTCGAGCATGTTTAGTGGTGCCGACAGCTGCTTGCCGATAAATAAACTTAGTAATATTGCCAATACAATAATGATAAGGTAGATGTGAATAATCACAGCCAAGAAACTTTCAATTTCGGATCTGATCTCATTCTGGCTGAAGAACTGAGGAATGGCGATGTAGCCGATTTGCAGGTAGTCGCCGTTATAGAAATCGGTGTAGCCTGTGAGATAATTTAGTTTGCCAATATGTTCATATTGGTTAATGTTGGCATTGAACTTAAAAAACGGAGTAGGCGATATTCGATTGCTGATCAGGTTTTTGTTGAAAATAATGGGTTGAGAACTGCCTACCAATACTCCACGGTTGTCGTAGACATGAATGTCGGTGTGATATATGTACGACAGATCCTGCAAATCGAAATTCAGATTCTGAGTGTTGAGCCCGTTCAAATCCTGATTCCAATAATATATATCCTGCAAAGCCTTTTGAATATAGCTTTTCTTGCTTTCGAGGTTGGCTATTTGCTCTTCTTTATATTTGTTTTGGATGAAATTTACGGATACATAAAATATTAGTATAAAGCTCAGCACCAGTAGTGTGATAAATGTATATTGAAATTTAGCCGTTAGTCCTATCCGAAAATCTTTTTTTCGGATAATAAGTAAAAACAGCCACGTAAACAAGCAGCAAAGCGCAAAATAACTTAGGAATGTGTAGGCAAAATAAAGCAAATATGCCTCCGGATCGTGTAACTGCTGCTCGGTAATAACAATGAAAGAGTCGGTGTTAGGTGCGTAAATGTAATGAACTCTATTCTTATAAACAACCGAAAAGAATTCTTTTCCCCTTCCGGGAATCCAGCCGGTATTGGCTGGAAACTCAATTTTTCCGGAGGAGTACACCAGCTTTTGATGCTCGTACTTGGCAACGGCAAGGTTCAACTGTGTTTGTATATCCGGCGATGATGCGATTAATAAATTGGGAAAACTATAGCTTTTAAAGTTGCTTCGCGGATAAAACTCCATGAAAAATACCGTGCTGTCGTTATTGCCCGTTCTGGTATCGAATTCACCTATGTATGACATATTGTTTTCGTTGGCCGGTACGCTGTAAAAATGAGTTTGTTTTATTCTTGTACCCGAATTGTTGATGAATTTATCGTATTCATTATACAGTTCCGAATGCTTTCGAGAGGCGTTCAATCTCATTTCATACTTGTTCCAAAATCCACGTAAGTAGGTCTTGTTCAGATAATCATTTGCTAATGATAGGGAGTCGGTGTTCTTTAATAATCGTGCTATTTTGGTGTCGCTTGCAATCTGCACGTCCAGTTCTTCAAGCAAAATATCTGCCATCTTATCATTCTCCGTATTACCATTGATGGAGATGTTTTGAGCCAGAATCTTATACTTGGCTGTTTTTTTATTTTGATCGATAATGATAGAGTTCCACACTAGAAACCCTGTGAAAACAAATGCCCAACAGGCAATTAGCACATATATGTTTTTATATTTCGGGAAAAATAACGGAAGGTAGAAAACTGTCCAAAGTGCAACGAATGGGATGCCTATTCTTTTTAAGTCGCTTGGCCAGAGTATGATACACATCACACATGTTATAGCCAAAAGTATAAGATCAATAGAAATAGCTTTTTTAAACTGCGTGGATTTATGTAAACTATGTGCTTTGAAAAAGAGTAAAGCAAGTCCAATGCCCCAAAGCAGAATGAGAAAATGGATCCAAAGTGAGATAAACGAAAAATCGTTGATGCGCAATATGCTTAACTGGATACTGGAGTGATTGATAAGCCCGCAAAGTAAATCGTAGATAAATATAAAGTATAAAACCAATACCATTTGTAGAATGACACGACTGGTTATCGACTTATAAATCTCGGTTTTTACCCGGAAATGAAACAGGTAAATGCTTGAAAAAATATATCCGGTAGCAATGGTTAAGTGGCTAATGGAAGCCAGCATAGGGTTAGAAGCGTATTGCAGGGGCGTAAACACTTTGCTCCAAAAGAGCAAGGCCGGGAAATTATAATACAAACATAATCCCACAAAAGCACCAACAATAAATAGGACTATCAAAAAATAAGGTGCGCTTATCGCTTTTTTGTTGATAAGATAGGGAAAGCGACAGTACAACGAGAAAAGTAACAGAAAGGCCAACAGGTAGGCAATTAGCCCAGCCAACGACCATGTTTCATTATAAATAGCTGTTTTGGGTTGTTCGAAAGAGAACAGATAGTTGCCATGAGTGCAGAATACGGCCAACTTATCGGTGCTTTTCCCTTTTACAATTTGTACCTGTTGGTCAATGTTGAATCCCCGCGAGAAATTATTTATCAGCTCGTTGTTTTCGTATGGATAATTATTTTTGATATTGATAAGAGCCAGTATAGTGGTCGATTCGTACGTCAATATTCTGCTTACGCAATGCGCGTTGGGTAAAGGCATATAGTGCCAGTCGGTGGAGTCGGGGAGGGCTATTCTGCTAATATCTAAATTATTGTCCGACCAAAATGCCAGCTCTCCCTTTTCGAATACATAGTAGCTAATGTTATTCTTAGCAAATGGATAGTGAATAAGCGAGTCGATAGAGGAATGAATGATAATACTTTTCAACTCATTCATTGTGGTTGCAGCTTTCGTTTCTTTTGCGCTTAGCTGTTTCTGAAAAGCCGTAATGTCAACTGCATTTTTTGGGGACGAGTTGTAAAAATAATTGCACACCAAACCGGCAACAACGCTTAGGAGCAATGCGAATATAAGAATGCGATTCGTTTTTTTATACATATTTTAGTTCCAGCTAAGTAATTCAAATTATTTGACGATGTACTCTTTTATGATAATATTCAGTTAAACATACTCGTAACTAATTATTATTCGTGATGGTAAGGTTCTCCTTTTAAAATGGTCATGGCACGGTAAAGTTGCTCTACAAATATCAACCGAATCATTTGATGCGAGAATGTCATGGCCGATAATGATACTTTTCCATTGGCTCTGTTGTAAACGCGCTCCGAAAATCCATATGGTCCACCTACAACAAAAACCATGCGCTTATGCGATGCCAGCATCTTTTTTGAAATATATTCCGAAAAGCCCATTGATGTAAATTGTTTGCCTTTATCGTCCAATAGTACTACTTCGTCACTCGTTTCAAGCTGCTTGAGAATTAAATCGGCCTCTTTTTCTTGTTGTTCGGCTATCGATAAATTTTTCGTATTTTTTAGTTCGGGTATAACCACCATCTCGAAAGGGATGTAAAATTTTAATCGGTTTTGGTATTCATCCTGCAAGCTTACAAGATTCGCATTTGTGGTTTTACCTACAGTTAATAGCGTAATTTTCATTTATTTAATCGTTTTGAGTTTTTTGGCTTACTATTTGTAGATAGTAAAAAGCAGTCGAAAAATTTGGCTGCAATATATTAAATAATGTACATTTGCATTGTCTTTTCGTAAACCTTTACAAATGTGGCGTTTTTTAACGAGAAATCAATTGAAATGCAATCTGTTTTTTGAAAAAATACAACAAAATGAAAACAATTAGATTATTTTTGCTCAGTTTCTGTCTTATTTGTGCCGTTCCGTTGGTTCAGGCACAATCTTCGGAAGTACCTTCGGGTATCATCTCTGCGCTTGATAGCGGAAATGCAAGTCAATTATCGGGCTATTTGAACGATAATGTAGAGCTTGTAATTGGCAATCAGAACGATGTGTTTAGCAAACAACAAGCTACCGGTATTATTGCCGATTTTTTTCGGAAAAATAAGGTGAGTGGCTTTCAATTGCTCCACAAAGGTAATAAAGACGCTGCAAGTTTTGCCATTGGAACGCTAAAAACTAATTCGGGAAACTTTAGAGTGTACGTGTTAACGCGAAAAAATGAAATTCAACAATTAAGAATAGAACCTTCCAATGAGTAACGATTTCGAACAACTTATTTCTCTTTGGTTTGCTGAAGATATTGGAGATGGCGACCATACAACTCTTTCATGTATCCCTGCTTCGGCAATGGGTAAATCTCAGTTGATTGTCAAGGAAAATGGTGTTTTGGCCGGTGTAGAAGTGGCTCGCGAAATTTTTCGTGCTTTTGACTCAGGACTTAAAATGACTGTTTTTATTGCTGATGGTGCCGAAGTAAAAGTGGGCGATGTGGCTTTTGTTGTAGAGGGTAAGGTTCAGTCACTACTTCAAACAGAGCGTTTGATGCTGAATATCATGCAGCGCATGAGCGGTGTGGCAACTTGCACCCGTGAATTTGTGAAAGCTCTTGAAGGAACAAAAACACGTGTGCTTGATACCCGCAAAACAACCCCGGGTTTACGCTTGTTGGAAAAAGAAGCTGTGAAAATCGGTGGTGGAGTAAATCACCGCATTGGTTTGTACGACATGATTTTATTGAAAGATAATCATGTGGATTTTGCCGGTGGAATTGATAAAGCCATTCTTCGGGCGCAGAGTTATCTGAAAGAAAAAGGGAAAGACCTGAAAATAGAAGTTGAAGTGCGTAACTTCGATGAACTGGCTCAGGTAATGGCTGTTGGAGGCATTCAACGCATTATGCTCGATAACTTTACTCCCGAAAATACCCGTAAGGCAGTTGATATAATTGCCGAAAAATACGAGACCGAATCTTCGGGTCGAATTACTTTTGCTACCCTGAGAGACTATGCCGAATGTGGTGTAGATTATATTTCGGTTGGTGCTTTGACACACTCTGTAAAAAGTATGGACATGAGTTTTAAAGCGCTTTGATAGGTGTGTAAAGTGTATGGTTTAAATTAATACAAGCTAGGATATGGAACGCTCAACTTTAATTAGTTGGGCGTTTTTTTTGTATTGCTCTATATAGAGTACTTCTGACTGAAATTTGTATGATAATGATAGAAAAGCACTAGATATTGTTTTTTTTTAATCAGTATGTATAAAATTATAAATGTATTTTTGTGGAAATTTAATACCGTAAATATTTAGAGAAACAATGAAGAAATTATTTTTTATGCTCTCGGTAGCGTGTGCGCTGACTGCACAAGCACAAAAGGCTTCAAAACTCGGTGTCAATAGCATCGATGAAGTGGTTAAAGCTATGACACTCGAAGAAAAGGCTCAGTTTCTGGTGGGTGCTTCGATGGAAAATTTCAGTGGCGTGGGTACTGTAGTAGGTAATACGATGAACCTCGTACCCGGAGCAGCCGGAACTACCGTGCCTGTGCCACGGTTGGGCATTCCCGCAACGGTTGTAGCTGATGGTCCCGCCGGATTACGTATTGCTCCAACCCGCGACAATGACAAAGAGACTTATTATTGTACCGGTTTTCCGGTTGCCACAGCGCTGGCCTCTACCTGGAATACCGATTTAGTAAAGAAAGTTGGTGAGGCAATGGGGAATGAAGTGCTGGAGTATGGCTGCGATGTGCTTCTTGCTCCGGGAATGAACATTCAACGTAATCCTCTCTGTGGACGTAATTTTGAATATTATTCCGAAGATCCTTTTGTTACGGGTAAAGTGGCGGCTGCCATGGTCAATGGTGTACAGTCGCAAGGTGTCGGCACTTCCATTAAACACTTTGCAGGCAATAATCAGGAAACGTTGCGTACCAAAAATGATGCCCGCATTACACAACGTGCATTGCGCGAAATCTACTTAAAAGGCTTTGAAATTGCCGTTAAAGAAGCGCAACCATGGACGGTTATGTCGTCGTACAATTATATAAATGGCGTATATACTCAGGAAGATTACGAATTGCTTACAACTATCCTTCGTGATGAGTGGGGCTTTAAGGGCTTGGTTATGACCGACTGGACAGGAAAGCGCAATACGGTTGCTCAGGTTCAGGCCGGTAACGACTTAATGATGCCCGGTAAAGCCGAACAAACAGCTGAAATTATTGAGAAAGTAAAAAATGGTCAATTGGCAATGGCCGATGTGGATGCTTGTGTAAAACGTATGTTACAATACATTATGCTTACTCCTCGATTTAAAGAGTACAAGTACAGCAACAAGCCTAACCTAAAAGCACATGCTGCCATCACGCGAAATTCTGCTGCCGAAGGAATGGTTCTTTTGAAAAATGATGCTGCCACTTTACCG
>RRZU010841601.1_pt1 | contig 17783 bp, 17 predicted proteins | sample 2165561 | NCBI WGS metagenome assembly RRZU01 (sample SAMN10456909, study PRJNA506462) | wastewater metagenome | isolation source: wastewater sludge | place: USA: Moscow, Idaho | reverse complement strand
TGCTGCACGCGCCAAGGCGGCGCAAAGCGAGAGCAGCCCGACCGCGACCACAGCCGAGACGGCGGCCCCGGCACAGAAGACCAGCCTTTCCGAAACGCCGAAGAAACTTAAGATCGAGGCCAGCATGGCCCAGGTGGCGCTGAAGAAGGCCGAGAAGCAGCTGGCCCAGCACGACACGCCCGAGCTACACGCCCAGGTCGCCGAGCTGCGCGCCGCGCTGGAGACGGCGCAGCAGGGCCTCGCCGCGGCCCAGGCCGCCGCACCGGTCGCTGCGCCCACCCCTGCCGCCACCAAGCCGGCCAGCGACGAGGCGTTGAAGAAAGCCAAGATCGAAGCCGCCATGCTCAAGGCGCAGATCCGCAAGCTGGAGAAGGTCGAGGCACCGGACGAGGCCCAGCAGGCCGAACTGGCGAAACTGCGCGAGCAGCTCGCCGTTGCCGAACATGCGCTGGCTGCCGCCGAAAGTGCCGCGCCCGCCCCTGCCGCTGCCAAACCGGCCGGCGACGAGGCGCTGAAGAAGGCCAAGATCGAAGCCGCCATGCTCAAAGCGCAGATCCGCAAGCTGGAGAAGCTCGAAGCCCCGGATGCCGCACAGCAGGCCGAACTGGCCCGGTTGCGCGAACAGCTCGCCACGGCCGAACAGGCGCTCGCGGCGCTGGAGCAGCCGGCCACCGTAGCGGCCCTTAAGCCGGCCAAGGCCGAGATCGATCCGCTGAAGAAAGCCAAGGTCGAGTTGGCGATGAAGCGCGCCGAACTGAAGAAGGCCGAGAAGGCCGGCGCCGACGAAACCGGGCTGGCCAAGCTGCGCGCGGCGCTGGCGGGCGCCGAACAGGCCCTGCACGCCGCCGAGGACGCCTCGAACAAGCCGGCGCCGGAGCTGGTGCGTACCGACAAGCGCCCGGTCGACGAGGCCACCCGCGCGCTGAAGACCGAACTGGCCTTCGCCCGCGCCGACCTGCGCAAGCTGGAGCGCGACGAGAACGCCGACCCGGCCGCGCTGGAGGCCGCCCGCGCGCGTCTGGCCGAGGCCGAGCAGAAGCTGGCGGAGCAGCAGAGCACATGACCGCAGGGTGGGTTAGCCGCCTGCGGCGTAACCCACCGCTGCCGGCGACAGCCGGCACACGCTGGTCGGCCTTGCAGCCGCATGGTGGGTTATGGCCTGCGGCCTAACCCACCCCACGAACCCCAAGATCATCGCCGGTCACCACCGGCAGGCGGAGGGCAACCTCCCCAGGCAAGCCCACAACGGAGCATCCATGGCCCTGCCCCGCATCACCTCGCCCCATGCCACGGGCCACAATCGCACCCAGAAGGTCATGCAGCTGGTGCTGCTGGCCACCGTGCCCGGCATTCTGGTGCTGACCTGGCTGTACGGCTTCGGTACCCTGATCAACCTCCTCTGGGCCAGCGCCGTCGCCCTCGGCTGCGAAGCCGCGGTGCTGCGCCTGCGCAGCCGCCCGGTGACCTTCTTCCTGCGCGACTGCAGCGCGCTGCTCACCGCCGTGCTGCTGGCACTGGCCCTGCCGCCGTACTCGCCCTGGTGGCTGACCCTGGTGGCCACCGGCTTTGCCATCGTGTTCGGCAAGCACCTGTTCGGCGGCCTTGGCCAGAACCCGTTCAACCCGGCGATGCTCGGCTACGTGGTGGCGCTGATCTCCTTCCCGGTGGAGATGACCAGCTGGCCGGCGCCGCGCGGCTTCGAGGCCGCCACCCCGACGCTCGGCCTGCTCGAAGGCCTGCAGCGCATCCTCGGCCTGAATGCCGGCCTGCCGGACGCCTGGACCCAGGCCACCGCGCTGGACGCCCTCAAGGTCAACAAGAGCCTGACCATCGCCGAGCTGTGGGCAAGCAACCCGGCGTTCGGCAGCCTCGGCGGCTACGGCGCCGAGGCAGTCAACCTGGCGTTCCTCGCCGGCGGCCTGTTCCTGCTCTACAAGCGGGTGTTCACCTGGCACGCGCCAGTGGGCATGCTCGCCGCCCTGGCGCTGATGAGCCTGCTGTTCTGGAACGGCGCAGGCTCCGACTCCAACGGCTCGCCGCTGTTCCACCTGCTCACCGGCGCGACCATGCTCGGCGCCTTCTTCATCGTCACCGATCCGGTTTCCGGCGCCACCAGCCTGCGCGGCCGGCTGCTGTTCGGCGCCGGGGTCGGCGTGCTCGCCTACGTGATCCGCGCCTGGGGCGGCTACCCCGACGGCGTGGCCTTCGCCGTGCTGCTGATGAACCTGGCCGCGCCGACCATCGACTACTACACCCGTCCGCGCACCTACGGCCATCGCAAGCCCGAGCGCGGCTTCAAGCTGGGAGAGTGACGCCATGCTGCCGGAAATGCCGCGCTCGATGCTGCGCAACGCCCTGATCCTCGGCCTGTTCGCGGTCGCCACCGTCGGCGTGGTGGCCGTCACCCAGCAGGGCACCGCGACGCGCATCGCCGCCGCCGAGCGCGAGGCGCAGGTGCGCGCGCTGGCCGAGATCCTCCCGGCCGGCAGCTACGACAACCACCTGCTGGACAACAGCCTGCAGCTGACCGACCCGTTGCTCGGCAGCCGCCAGCCGCTGCCGGCCTACCTGGCCCTCAAGGACGGCCGCCCCACGGCGGTGATCCTCCAGGCCATCGCGCCCGACGGCTACAGCGGCAGCATCCGCCTGCTGGTCGGCGTACAGGCCGACGGCCGACTGGCCGGCGTGCGCGTCCTGCAGCACAAGGAAACCCCGGGCCTGGGCGACAAGATCGAGCTGGCCAAGAATCCCTGGGTGCTGGCCTTCAACGGCAAGTCGCTGAGCGATCCGGGCGAGGCCGGCTGGGGCGTGAAGAAGGACCAGGGCGTGTTCGACCAGTTCGCCGGCGCCACCATCACCCCGCGCGCGGTGGTCAAGGCCGTGCACCACGCGCTGCAATACGTCGATGCCCACCGTGCCGAGCTGTTCGGCACGGCGGACCAGCCTGCCGAGGAACTCGCGCAATGAGCCAGAGCTACCGCGAAATCGCCGTCAACGGCCTGTGGAAGAACAATCCCGGCCTGGTCCAGCTGCTCGGCCTGTGCCCGCTGCTCGGCACCAGCAACTCGACGGTCAACGCCCTTGGCCTGGCGCTGGCCACCATGCTGGTGCTGACCTGCTCCAACGCCGCGGTGTCGCTGATCCGCGGCGTTACCCACACCGCCGTGCGCCTGCCGGCGTTCGTGATGATCATCGCCGCGCTGACCACCTGCACCGAACTGCTGATGCAGGCCTACACCTACGAGCTGTACCAGATCCTCGGCATCTTCATCCCGCTGATCACCACCAACTGCGTGATCCTCGGCCGCGCCGACGGCTTCGCGGCGAAGAACGGCATCGCCCGTTCGGCCTTCGACGGCCTGATGATGGGCACCGGCTTCGGCCTGGTGCTGGTGGTGCTCGGCGCGATCCGCGAACTGCTCGGCAGCGGCACCCTGCTGGCCGACATGCAGCTGCTGTTCGGCGCCGGCGCGGCAGGCTGGCGCATCGAGGCGTTCGGCAGCGACTACCGGGGCTTCCTGCTGGCCATCCTGCCGCCGGGCGCCTTCCTGGTGATGGGCCTGCTGATCGCCGGCAAGAACCTCGTCGACACCCGCCTGGAGGCTCGCGCCAAGGCCCGGGCCGGCGCGCCGCAGGCGGCGGTCAGCCGCCGCGTGCGGGTCACCGGGGTGGTGGAATGAATGCCGCCAAGCGCGCGGAGATCTTCCGCCGCCTGAAGGAGGACAACCCCGAGCCGACCACCGAGCTGGAATACCAGAGCGTGTTCGAGCTGCTGGTGGCGGTGATCCTCTCCGCCCAGGCCACCGACGTGGGGGTCAACAAGGCCACCGCCAGGCTGTTCCCGGTGGCCAACACCCCCGAGGCGATCCACGCCCTGGGCGTCGAGGGCCTGGAGCAGTACATCAAGACCATCGGCCTGTATCGCAGCAAGGCGAAGAACGTCATCGAGACCTGCCGCCTGCTGATCGAAAAGCACGCCAGCGTGGTGCCGAGCACCCGCGAGGAACTGGAGGCGCTGCCCGGCGTCGGCCGCAAGACCGCCAACGTGGTGCTCAACACCGCCTTCCGCCAGCCGGCCATGGCGGTGGACACCCACATCTTCCGGGTCAGCAACCGCACCGGCATCGCCCCGGGCAAGACCGTGCTGGAGGTGGAGAAGAAGCTGGTGAAGTTCGTGCCCAGGGAATACCTGCTCGACGCCCATCACTGGCTGATCCTGCACGGCCGCTACGTGTGCAAGGCGCGCAAGCCGCAGTGCGGCAGCTGCCGGATCGAGGATCTTTGCGAGTACAAGGCGAAGACTTCGGACGATTGATCCTGCATTGAGAATTCGCATCGAGCGATAAATAAAATCTCTTTTACCCTCCAGAAGTTTGCCGCTATAAGGACCGCGAAACGGTCCCCTGTTTTCTGGAGTAGCAGTCATGGCCCAAGCCAAAGCCGACCTCGACCTGGAAGAAGACTTCGTCGTCGATGCCGAACAGGACGACACCCCCGCCGCCAGCGAAACCCCGGCCGGCAAGACCAGCAGCCTGGCCAAGCGCCGGGTGATCGACAACCTGCTGGAAGAGCGCCGCCTGAAGAAGCAGCTGTCGGAATACGACTTCGACCTGTAACCGCCATGCGCCGCCCGAACCCGGGCGGCGCCGTCACGACCGACTTACCGGCGGCACTTCTCCAGCTCCCGGGCTCGCCCTACAATCGCCCCCTTTCGCACGGGGATCTCCCCGTACACCGCAGCAAACGGACGGCGCTGCCCGCCGTCGACGACTGCGCGCAGTGGCATCCGGGACCCTCGAGACGACCCATGAGCCACGCCACCGCTTCCCCACGCCCTCTCCTGCAGCGCCTCGCGCGCACCAGTCTGGTGAGCCAGATCGTCGTCGGCCTGCTCGCCGGCGCCCTGCTGGCGGCGCTCGCCCCGCAGGCCGCGCTGTCCGCCGGCTTCGTCGGCACCCTGTTCGTCGCCGCGCTCAAGGCCGTGGCGCCGCCGCTGGTATTCCTGCTGGTCGCCTCGGCCATCGCCAGCCACAAGCGCGGCCAGCCCACCCATATCCGCCCGGTGCTGCTCCTCTACCTGGTCAGCACCATGGCCGCCGCCCTGGTCGGGGTGGCCGCCAGCTTCCTGTTCCCCTCGACGCTGCTGCTCAGCGGCGCCGGCGTCGATGCCAGCGCTCCCGGCGGCATCGGCGAGGTGCTGGCCGCGCTGCTCGCCAGCCTGCTGAGCAACCCGGTGCAGGCCCTGCTCGACGCCAACTTCATCGGCATCCTCGCCTGGGCCATCGGCCTGGGACTGGCGCTGCGCCACGGCAGCGAAACCACCCGCACCGTGCTCCACGACCTGTCCCATGGCCTGTCGGAGATCGTCCGCGTGGTGATCCGCTTCGCCCCGCTGGGCGCCTTCGGCCTGATCGCCGCGGCGCTGGCCGAGACCGGCCTCGACGCACTGGCCGGCTACGCGCGCCTGCTGGCGGTGCTGGTCGGCTGCATGCTGCTGGTCGCCCTGGTGGTCAACCCGCTGATCGTGTTCTGCAAGATCCGCCGCAACCCCTACCCGCTGGTGTTCACCTGCCTGCGCGAAAGCGGCATCACCGCCTTCTTCACCCGCAGCTCGGCGGCCAACATCCCCGTCAACCTGCAGCTGTGCGAACGCCTGGGCCTGCACGAGGCCACCTACTCGGTGTCGATCCCCCTGGGCGCCACCATCAACATGGCCGGCGCGGCCATCACCATCAGCGTCCTGACCCTGGCGGCGGTGAACACCCTGGGCATCGCCGTGGACATCCCCACCGCCCTGCTGCTCTGCGTGATCGCCTCGCTCAGCGCCGCCGGCGTCTCCGGCGTGGCCGGCGGCTCGCTGCTGCTGATCCCGCTGGCCACCAGCCTGTTCGGCATCCCCAGCGAGATCGCCATGCAGGTGGTGGCCATCGGCTTCATCATCAGCATCGTGCAGGACTCCGCCGAAACCGCGCTGAACTCCTCCACCGACGTGCTGCTCACCGCCGCCGTCTGCCTGGCGCAGCGGGACTGAAGCGCACCAAGGCCCCAACGCAAAGCCCCGCCAGATGGCGGGGCTTTGCGTTGGGCAGCATGCTCAGTCGTTGCGCTGCGGCGAGAGCAGCTCGATCTTGTAGCCGTCCGGGTCCTCGACGAAGGCGAGGATGCTCGAACCGTGCTTCATCGGTCCCGGCTCGCGGGTGATCTTGCCGCCACGGGCGCGGATGTCCTCGCAGGCCTTGTAGACGTCCTCGACTTCCAGGGCGATGTGGCCATAGCCGGTGCCCAGCTCGTAGCGGTCGACGCCCCAGTTGTAGGTCAGCTCGATCACGCTGTTCTCGGCCTCGTTGCCGTAGCCGACGAAGGCCAGGGTGAACTGGCCGTCCGGGTAGTCCTTGCGGCGCAGCAGGGTCATGCCCAGCACTTCGGTGTAGAAGGCGATCGACTTGTCCATATCGCCGACGCGCAGCATGGTGTGCAGCAGTCTCATCAGGGATCTCCTTGGCGTTTCACGGTGCACAAAGCATGACCCCGGCACACGGCCGGGGTCATGGTCAGGCTCGGTGCAGACAGCTTATCAGAGCGGGCTGCGGCCCTTGCCGGCGGCGATGCGCAGGCGCAGGGCGTTGAGCTTGATGAAGCCCGCGGCGTCGGCCTGGTCGTAGGCGCCGGCATCGTCCTCGAAGGTGGCGATGTTGGCGTCGAACAGCGAGTCGTCGGACTTGCGACCGACCACGATGACGTTGCCCTTGTACAGCTTCAGGCGCACCACGCCGTTCACGGTAGCCTGGGAGGCGTCGATCATCTGCTGCAGCATCAGACGCTCCGGGCTCCACCAGTAGCCGTTGTAGATCAGGCTGGCGTACTTGGGCATCAGCTCGTCTTTCAGGTGGGCCACTTCGCGGTCGAGGGTGATCGACTCGATGGCGCGGTGGGCCTTGAGCATGATGGTGCCGCCGGGAGTCTCGTAGCAGCCGCGCGACTTCATGCCGACGTAGCGGTTCTCGACGATGTCCAGACGGCCAATGCCGTTCTCGCCACCGATCTTGTTCAGCTGGGTCAGCACCTGGGCCGGGGTCATCTCGACGCCGTCGATGGCGACGATGTCGCCGGCGCGGTAGGTCAGCTCAATGTAGGTCGGCACGTTCGGCGCGGCTTCCGGGGACTGGGTCCAGCGCCACATGTCCTCTTCGTGCTCGGTCCAGGTGTCTTCCAGCACGCCGCCTTCATAGGAGATGTGCAGCAGGTTGGCATCCATGGAGTACGGCGACTTCTTCTTGCCATGGCGCTCGATCGGGATCTCGTGCTTGGCGGCGTAGTCCATCAGCTTCTCGCGCGACAGCAGGTCCCACTCGCGCCAGGGCGCGATGACCTTGACGCCCGGCTTCAGCGCGTAGGCGCCCAGCTCGAAGCGCACCTGGTCGTTGCCCTTGCCGGTGGCGCCGTGGGAGATGGCGTCGGCGCCGGTCTCGTTGGCGATCTCGATCAGGCGCTTGGCGATCAGCGGACGGGCGATGGAGGTACCCAGCAGGTACTCGCCTTCGTACACGGTGTTGGCACGGAACATCGGGAAGACGAAGTCGCGGACGAACTCTTCGCGCAGGTCGTCGATGTAGATTTCCTTGACGCCCATGGCCTGGGCCTTGGCGCGGGCCGGCTCGACTTCCTCGCCCTGGCCGAGATCAGCGGTGAAGGTCACCACTTCGCAGTTGTAGGTATCCTGCAGCCACTTGAGGATCACCGAGGTGTCCAGGCCGCCGGAATAGGCCAGAACAACCTTTTTAACGTCCGCCATGCGTTTCTCCACGGGGGTTTTCTACGAAAAGGCCGATTCTACTGCCGCCTCCGGCGAATTTACAGGGGAGCCGGGGCGCAGGATGACCGTCCGCGCGCTTTTCGGTAGCATCACGCCCCTACGAGTCACCCCGCCTGGAATTCCCCGCATGTCCGACCGCCTGACCCTGCTGCGTCCCGACGACTGGCACATCCACCTGCGCGACGGCGCCGCCCTGGCGCACACCGTCCCCGACGCCGCGCGCACCTTCGGCCGCGCCATCATCATGCCCAACCTGGTGCCGCCGGTACGCAATGCCGAGCAGGCCGCGGCCTACCGCGAGCGCATCCTGGCCGCCCGCCCGGCCGGCAGCCGCTTCGAGCCGCTGATGGTGCTCTACCTCACCGACAAGACCAGCGCCGAGGACATCCGCGCGGCCAAGGCCGGCGGTCTGGTGCACGCCGCCAAGCTGTACCCGGCCGGCGCCACCACCAACTCGGATTCGGGCGTCACCAGCGTCGACAACATCTTCCCGGTACTGGAAGCCATGGCCGAAGTCGGCCTGCCGCTGCTGGTGCACGGCGAGGTGACCCACGCCGACATCGACGTGTTCGACCGCGAGAAGCGCTTCATCGACGAGAACCTGCGCCGGGTGGTCGAGCGCTTCCCGACCCTCAAGGTGGTGTTCGAGCACATCACCACCGCCGATGCCGCGCAGTTCGTGCGCGAGGCTTCGGCCAACGTCGCCGCCACCATCACCGCCCATCACCTGCTGTACAACCGCAACCACATGCTGGTCGGCGGCATTCGTCCGCACTTCTATTGCCTGCCGATCCTCAAGCGCAACACCCACCAGGAAGCCCTGCTGGACGCCGCCACCAGCGGCAATCCGAAGTTCTTCCTCGGCACCGACTCGGCGCCGCACGCCCGCCACGCCAAGGAGGCCGCCTGCGGCTGCGCCGGCTGCTACACCGCCTATGCCGCCATCGAGCTGTACGCCGAGGCGTTCGACCGCCGCGGCGCGCTGGACAAGCTGGAAGGCTTCGCCAGCCAGTTCGGCCCGGACTTCTACGGCCTGCCGCGCAACAGCGAGCGCATCACCCTGATCCGCGAGGACTGGGTGGCGCCGACCGAGCTGCACTTCGGCGACCACACCCTGGTACCGCTGCGCGCCGGCGAGAAACTGCACTGGCGCGTGCTGGAGGGCCAGGCATGAGCGAGCAGATCGACTACGACGAATACGAGCTGGAACCCCACAGCGGTGGCCTGAAACCGCCGATGGCGCGGCGCTTCCGCGGCTTCCTGCCGGTGGTGGTGGACGTCGAGACCGGCGGCTTCAACAGCGCTACCGACGCCCTGCTGGAAATCGCCGCCACCACCGTCGCCATGGACGACGACGGCTTCCTCTATCCCGAGCACACCTACTTCTACCGCATCGAGCCGTTCGAGGGCGCCAACATCGAACAGGCGGCGCTGGACTTCACCGGCATCAAGCTGGGTCACCCGCTGCGCATGGCGGTCAGCGAGGAACAGGCGCTGGGCGAGATCTTCAAGGGCGTGCGCAAGTCGCTGAAGGCCAGCGGCTGCAAGCGCGCGGTGCTGGTCGGCCACAACGCCAGCTTCGATCTGGGCTTTCTCAACGCCGCGGTGGCGCGCTGCGGGATCAAGCGCAACCCGTTCCACCCGTTCTCCAGCTTCGACACCGCCACCCTGGCCGGCCTCGCCTACGGCCAGACCGTGCTGGCCAAGGCCTGCCAGGCGGCGGACATCCCGTTCGACAACCGCGAGGCGCACAACGCCCGCTACGACACCGAGAAGACCGCCGAACTGTTCTGCGGCATCGTCAACCGCTGGAAGGAAATGGGCGGCTGGATCGACTTCGACGAGTGAGCGATCGGCTGCTGCACCGTCTTCCGCAACCCCGGCTCCGGCCGGGGTTTTCGTTATCCGACAGAATGCACATCCGCAGCATTTGACAGTATTTCTTATTAACATTAGCATCCCCGCATCGACCAACTGTCTGCGGGTTCTGCCATGTACGTCTGTCTCTGCCAGGGTGTCACCGACAACCACCTTCGCGATGCCGTCTACGAAGGATGCTGCAGCTACCGCGAGGTGCGCGAGAGCACCGGCGTCGGCACCCAGTGCGGCAAGTGCGCCTGCCTGGCCAAGCAGGTGGTGCGCGAGACCCTCAGCGACCTGCAGGGCGCCCAGGCCGCCCTCGCCTATCCGGCCGCTTTCGCTGCCTGCTGAATCCGCGACCGGCGCCCCGCCCGCCGGACACGACTGCTCCCGCCCCTCTGCCTGCGCCGTGCCCACCCGGCACGGCGCCACCCTCGGCTGCGCCATTTGACAGCGCCCGGCGCCGGCACCAGACTCTTGGCCTATCACCCACGGCCCAAGGCGGATCCCGGCATGAAAGGCGACAAGAAAGTCATCCAGCACCTGAACAAGATCCTCGGCAACGAGCTGGTGGCGATCAACCAGTACTTCCTGCATGCGCGCATGTACGAGGACTGGGGCCTGGAGAAGCTCGGCAAGCACGAGTACAAAGAATCCATCGACGAGATGAAGCATGCCGACAAGCTGGTCAAGCGCATCCTGTTCCTCGAAGGGCTGCCCAACCTGCAGGATCTGGGCAAGCTGCTGATCGGCGAGAACACCAAGGAAATGCTCGAGTGCGACCTCAAGCTCGAACACAAGGGCCTGGCCGACCTCAAGGCCGCCATCGCCTATTGCGAGAGCTGCGGCGACTACGCCACCCGCGAGCTGCTGGAGGACATCCTCGAATCCGAGGAAGAGCACATCGACTGGCTGGAAACCCAGCTCGGCCTGATCGAGAAAATCGGCCTGGAGAACTACCTGCAGTCGCAGATGGGCGAATGAGCGCCTCATGAAACGAAGAAGCCCCTCAATGAGGGGCTTCTTCGTTCAGGGCCGCAGGACGGTCACTCGCCCTTGCTGACCGCCGCCTTGATCAGCGGCTGCAGTTCGCCCTTCTCGTGCATTTCCAGAATGATGTCGCTGCCGCCGATCAGCTCGCCGTCGACCCACAGCTGCGGGAAGGTCGGCCAGTTGGCGTACTTGGGCAGGTTGGCGCGGATTTCCGGGTGCTGGAGGATGTCGACATAGGCGAACTTCTCGCCGCAGGCCATCACCGCCTGGGAGGCACGCGCGGAGAAGCCGCACTGCGGAGCATTCGGCGAGCCCTTCATGTACAGCAGGACAGGGTTGCTGGCGATCTGTTCTTTGATGGTTTCAATGATGTCCATGGTCTACCTCGGCTGAAGGGTTCCGGCGCGCGGCCGGCGCGATGGGCCGATTGTAACGGAAAGCCGAGCGTATCGCTCGGCCTTGCAGCATCGCGCAAGGCCGCTGCCAGACCTGGCCCGGCAGCACTCATGCACCCAATTGGGGCAACAGTGCGCCGTTAATATGGCGCAAATATGTACTGGTTTGCGCAATCGCTCGATTTCCTTATAAGATCGACGCCTTTCCTTAGAGCGCCGCTCCGCGCGGTCCCGCCGCAGGTCTAGCCCGTTTTTTCTGCAAAGCCGGTCATTTCTGCGGCCTGTCATACAGGTAGTGAATAATGAGCGTTCGGCACTTTCTCTCGTTGATGGATTGCACGCCCCAGGAGCTGGCCGGCCTGATCCGCCGCGGTATCGAGCTGAAAGAGCTGCGCAATCGCAGCGTGCTTTACGAACCGCTGAAGAACCGTGTGCTGGGGATGATCTTCGAGAAAGCCTCGACCCGCACCCGCCTGTCCTTCGAAGCCGGGATGATCCAGCTCGGCGGCCAGGCGATCTTCCTTTCCCCGCGCGATACCCAGCTCGGCCGCGGCGAACCCATCGCCGACACCGCCATCGTCATGTCGCGGATGCTCGATGCGGTGATGATCCGCACCTTCGCCCACCAGAACGTCCTCGACTTCGCGGCCCACTCGCAGGTGCCGGTGATCAACGGCCTGACCGACGATCTGCACCCCTGCCAGCTGCTGGCCGATATGCAGACCTTCCACGAGCACCGCGGTTCGATCCAGGGCAAGACCGTGGCCTGGATCGGCGACGGCAACAACATGTGCAACACCTACGCCCAGGCCGCCGTGCAGTTCGACTTCCAGCTACGCATCGCCTGCCCGGAAGGCTTCGAGCCCAAGCAGGAATTCCTCGACCAGGCCGCCGGCCGCGTGACCCTGACCCGCGACCCGTACGCAGCGGTGGCCGGCGCCCATCTGGTGAGCACCGACGTCTGGGCCTCGATGGGCCAGGAAGAGGAGCTGGCTGCGCGCATCCAGCGCTTCGCGCCCTATCAGGTCAGCCGCGCGCTGCTCGATGCCGCCGCCCCGGACGTGCTGTTCATGCACTGCCTGCCGGCGCACCGCGGCGAGGAAATCAGCACCGACCTGCTCGACGACCCGCGCTCGGTCGCCTGGGACCAGGCCGAGAACCGCCTGCACGCCCAGAAGGCGCTGCTGGAATTCCTCGTCGAACACGCCTACCGCGCCTGACCCCGGAACGCCGATGAACCACGACCTGCTGCTCAACCTGCGCGACCTGGCCTGCGGCTACCGCGACCAGTCGGTGGTGCAGAACCTCAACCTGCACCTCAACGCCGGCGACATCGGTTGCCTGCTCGGGCCGTCGGGCTGCGGCAAGACCACCACCCTGCGCGCCATCGCCGGTTTCGAGCCGGTGCATACCGGCAGCATCGAACTGGCCGGCGAGGTCATTTCCCGGCCGGGCTTCACCCTCGCCCCGGAAAAGCGCCGCATCGGCATGGTGTTCCAGGACTACGCGCTGTTCCCGCACCTGACGGTGGCCGAGAACATCGCCTTCGGCATCCGCAAGCACCCCGAACGCGAGCGCATCGCCCGCGAGATGCTCGAACTGGTCAACCTCGGCGCCCTCGGCAAGCGCTACCCCCATGAGCTGTCCGGCGGTCAGCAGCAGCGCGTCGCCCTGGCCCGCGCGCTGGCGCCCGAACCGCGCCTGCTGCTGCTCGACGAGCCGTTCTCCAACCTCGACGGCGAACTGCGCCGCCGGCTCAGCCACGAGGTCCGCGAGATCCTCAAGTCGCGCGGCACCAGCGCCATCCTGGTCACCCACGACCAGGAGGAAGCCTTCGCGGTCAGCGATCAGGTCGGCGTGTTCAAGAACGGCCGCCTGGAGCAGTGGGACACCCCCTACAACCTCTACCACGAGCCGCTGACCCCCTTCGTCGCCAGCTTCATCGGCCAGGGCTACTTCGTCCGCGGCCAGATGCTCAGCCACGACACGGTACAGACCGAACTGGGAGTGGTGAGCGGCAACCGCGCCTACCAGTGGGCCGCCGGCACCGCGGTGGACATGCTGCTGCGCCCCGACGATATCGTCTACGCGCCGCACAGCGAGCTGAAGGCGCGCATCGTCGGCAAGACCTTCCTCGGCGCGGCGACCCTGTACCGCCTGCAGCTACCCACCGGCACCCAGCTGGAATCGATCTTCGCCAGCCACGACGACCACGCGCTCGGCGAGGACGTCGGCATCCAGGTCGCCGCCGACCATCTGGTGGTGTTCCTCGCCCAGGGCAGCATCGCCGCGCAGATGACCCTCGAATCCGGCGTGCGCCGCTACAGCAGCGCCAGCTGAGACCCGCTCAGGGACGCCCGATGGCGGCGAACGCCGCGCGGGTGTGCTCGGCCAGCACCGCCGCGGCCAGCTCCACCTCCAGCCCGCGCCGCCCGGCGCTGACGAAGATGCTCGGGAACTCCTGCGCCGAGGCGTCGATGAAGGTGCGCAGGCGCTTCTTCTGTCCCAGCGGACTGATCCCGCCGAGCAGGTAACCGGTGGCGCGCTGCGCCGCCGCCGGATCGGCCATGTCGGCCTTCTTCACCCCCGCCGCCTGGGCCAGCGCCTTGAGATCCAGGCTGCCGGCCACCGGCACCACCGCCACCAGCAGCTCGCCCTTCTCGCTGGCGGCGAGCAGCGTTTTGAACACCCGCAAAGGCTCCAGGCCAAGCTTCTCCGCCGCCTCCAGGCCGTAGGACGGCGCCTTGGGGTCGTGGCTGTAGCTGTGCACCGTGTGCGCGGCGCGAACTTTCTTCAACAGATCGATGGCGGGGGTCATGCTGGCTTCACGAAAAGGGTCGAGAATGAAAGTCGAGGCGCACATGGACGACTGCCGGAGGGCAGGCCTGCGCGCACCGCCGCGAAGATAACGCAAAAGCCGACAGCCGGGCAGACGCCCGCGAGCCGGGCCATGGAAGCCCCCATAACAAAAGGCGCCGCCAGCATGAACACCCACACCCCCAGCACCGCGCCCCTGGCCGAGGTCTACGACCTGGCCGTGATCGGCGGCGGCATCAACGGCTGCGGCATCGCCGCCGACGCCGCCGGCCGCGGCCTGTCGGTGCTGCTCTGCGAACAGCACGACCTCGCCGCACACACGTCCTCGGCGAGCAGCAAGCTGATCCACGGCGGCCTGCGCTACCTGGAGCACCACGAATTCCGCCTGGTGCGCGAGGCCCTCGGCGAGCGCGAGGTGCTGCTGGACATGGCGCCGCATCTGGTGCGCCCGCTGCGCTTCATCCTCCCCCACCGCCCGCACCTGCGCCCGGCGTGGATGATCCGCGCCGGCCTGTTCCTCTACGACCACCTCGGCGCCCGCCATAGCCTGCCCGGCTCGCGGCACCTGAGCTTCGGCCCCGGCTGCCCGCTCAAGGCCGAGATCGGCGACGGCTTCGAGTACTCCGACTGCTGGGTCGACGATGCCCGCCTGGTGGTGGCCAACGCCATCGCCGCCCGCGAACGCGGCGCGCATATCCATGTGCAGACCCGCTGCGTCGGCGCGCGGCGCAGCAAGGGCCTCTGGCACCTGCACCTGGAGCGCGCCGACGGCAGCCGCGTATCGCTGCGCGCCCGCGCCCTGGTCAACGCCGCCGGCCCCTGGGCCGAGCGCGTGCTCCACGACGTCCTGCACCAGAACAGCAGCCAGCACCTGCGCCTGATCCAGGGCAGCCACATCGTGGTACCGCGCCTGCACGACGGCGAGCAGGCCTACATCCTGCAGCACCGCGACGGGCGCATCGTCTTCGTCATCCCCTGGCTGCAGCGCTTCAGCCTGATCGGCACCACCGACCGCGAGTACCACGGCGACCCGGCAGCGGTGCGCATCAGCGAGGAGGAAATCGACTACCTGCTGGCGGTGGTCAACGAACACTTCCGCCGGCAGATCGGACGCAACGACATCCTCAGCCACTTCTCCGGCGTGCGCCCGCTATACGACGATGCCAGCGGCGAGCCGGCGGCGATCACCCGCGACTACCGCCTGGTGCTGGACAGCGAGCACGGCCACGCCCCGCTGCTGTCGGTGTTCGGCGGCAAGCTGACCACCTACCGCAAGCTGGCCGAGGCGGCGCTGGCCCAGCTGGCGCCGTTCCTGCCCTCGATGGGACCGAGCTGGACCGCCCGCAGCAAGCTGCCCGGCGCCGAGGAGCTGGAATCGGTGAGCGCGCTGACCGAGGCGCTGTGCCAGGCCCATGGCTGGCTGGCCGCCGACCTGGCCAGGCGCTGGGCCAGCAGCTACGGCACCCGCGCCTGGCGACTGCTGGACAACGTGCACTGCCTGATGGAACTGGGCGAGAACTTCGGCGCCGGCCTGTACGCCCGCGAAGTGGACTACCTGTGCGACGAGGAGTGGGCGCTCGATGCCGAGGACATCCTCTGGCGGCGGACCAAGCTCGGCCTGCTACTCGGCCCGATGCAGAAACAGAAGCTGGTGCGCTATCTGGCCGGCAGGACGGCGGGCACCGCGCAGGGCGAGGTCGTGGTGCACCAACGCCTGGGCGGTCACCCGGTCCTGCTGCGCGACCAGGGCAACGGCACGCCGCGCACGCCGCTGCGCTGAAACACCGCGGCGGCAGGCCGGGCCGGCGCTGGCGTGAGGCCCAGGGTGGACAACCGCGCAGCGTTGTCCACCATCAGCCGGCGCGTGCATCCGTCGTGATCGACCGGGGCGCAGGAGCGCCCGACATGTCGTTTCCACGCTGGAGCGTGGGAATGATCGAGTCGGCTCCTACGCCGCCGCCTGCGCCTTGCCGCGCAGCTGCTGCGCCGCACCGACCATGTGCTCCAGCGCCCTGAGCGTCTCAGCCCAGCCGCGGGTCTTCAGGCCGCAGTCGGGGTTGACCCACAGCCGCTCGGCGGGGATGCGCTCCGCCGCTTTCTCGATCAGCGCGACCATCTCCGCCACCGTCGGCACACGCGGCGAGTGGATGTCGTAGACGCCCGGGCCGATCTCGTTGGGATACTCGAACGCCTCGAAGGCCTCCAGCAGCTCCATCTGCGAGCGCGAGGTCTCGATGGTGATCACGTCGGCGTCCATCGCCGCGATGGCCTCGATCACGTCGTTGAACTCGCTGTAGCACATGTGGGTGTGGATCTGCGTGGCGTCATCCACCCCGCTGGCGCACAGGCGGAAGGCCTCCACCGCCCAGTCCAGGTAGTGCTGCCAGGCACCGCGGCGCAGCGGCAGGCCCTCGCGGAACGCCGCCTCGTCGATCTGGATGATGCCGATGCCGGCCGCTTCCAGGTCCTGCACCTCGTCGCGGATCGCCAGCGCCAGCTGGCGCGCCTGCACCTCGCGGCTGACGTCCTCGCGCGGGAACGACCACATCAGCATGGTCACAGGTCCAGTGAGCATGCCCTTCCTCGGCTTGGCGGTCAGGCACTGCGCGTAGCGGCTCCACTCCACGGTCATTGGCCGCGGCCGGCTCAGGTCGCCATAGATGATCGCCGGCTTGACGCAGCGCGAGCCGTAGCTCTGCACCCAGCCGAAGCGGGTGAAGACGTAGCCGTCGAGCTGCTCGGCGAAGTACTCGACCATGTCGTTGCGCTCGGCCTCGCCGTGCACCAGCACGTCCAGCCCCAGCTGCTCCTGCACGCTCACCGCATGGCGGATCTCGGCCTGCATGGCCTCGGTGTAGTCGGCCTCGCCGAGCTTGCCCAGCTTGTACGACTGGCGCGCCAGACGGATCGCCGCGGTCTGCGGGAAGGAGCCGATGGTGGTGGTCGGGAACGCCGGCAGATCGAGGCGCGCACGCTGCTGCACGATGCGTTCGGCAAACGGGCTGGCGCGGCGGCTGTCGGCCGGCGTCACCTGCGCCAGACGGGCCTGCACCGCCGGATTGTGGATGCGCGGCGACTGGGCACGCGCCTGCTGCACCGCGCGGCTGTCGGCCAGCGTGGCCTGCACCAGGGCATCCTCGGGATGGTTGAGGGCGCGGGTCAGCAGCGCCACCTCCTCGCACTTCTGCACGGCGAAGGCCAGCCAGCCCTTCAGCTCGGCGTCCAGGCGGTCCTCGCGGTTGAGATCCACCGGGCTGTGCAGCAGCGAGCAGGACGGCGCCACCCACAGGCGCTCGCCCAGCCGCGCCTGCGCCTCGCGCAGCACCTCAAGAGCTTTCTCCAGGTCGCAGCGCCAGACGTTGCGGCCGTTGACCACGCCGAGCGACAGCACCTTGTAGGCCGGCAGGCGGTCGAGGATCGCCGGGAACTGCTCGGGGGCGCGCACCAGGTCGATGTGCAGGCCGTCTACCGGCAGGCCGGCGGCCAGACCCAGGTTGTCCTCCAGGCCGGCGAAGTAGGTGGCTACCAGCTTGCGGCACGGCTCGCGCTGCAGCAGGTTGTAGGCGCGCTCGAAAGCACTCTTCCAGTCCTGCGGCAGGTCGAGGGCGAGGATCGGCTCGTCGATCTGCACCCAGTCGACGCCGAGCGCGGCGAGGCGCTGCAACACCTCGCCGTACACCGGCAGCAGGCGCTCGAGCAGCTCTAGCTTGTCGAACTCGTCGCCGCGCACCTTGCCCAGCCACAGATAGGTCAGCGGGCCGATCAGCACCGGCTTGACCGCATGGCCCAGCGCGCGGTCCTCGGCGCCCTCCTCGAACAGCTGCTCCCAGCTCAGGCGGAACTCTTGGTCGCGGCTGAACTCGGGGACCAGATAGTGGTAGTTGGTGTCGAACCACTTGGTCATC
>RRZU011180365.1_pt1 | contig 17784 bp, 17 predicted proteins | sample 2165561 | NCBI WGS metagenome assembly RRZU01 (sample SAMN10456909, study PRJNA506462) | wastewater metagenome | isolation source: wastewater sludge | place: USA: Moscow, Idaho | reverse complement strand
TGGCGGCCCACTGAGTTGGATATTCACTGCGCTGTTCTTGATAAAGGCGAACCGCTCGTTGACGGATTTCAGGTGAGTAAGTATTTTTCATTCGGATATTCTCTCAGAAAGTTAGGTCTCCGAGAAACCCGGGGCGGTTCACGGAATGGGCACGCTGCCATACCGCACTGGTTTTCAGGTAGCCTAAAGGATTATTTTTTAAAAATTTTCTGAAAATTTATTTGGCAGTGAAATCACATAATGTGGGCAGAAACGCTTCAATCAAGCCCAAATGCCGGCCTTCGAGCGTAAAAGCGGAACGGCGCGCGGCGAGGGTGGGACTGTGGCAGCCGGCGAGGGCGGCGGAGCCGGATACAGTGTATTCGAAAGGCGAACGGGTGAGCGGCAGGGTACCGTCAAACAGCAGTTCGCCCAGCGGGCGGGTGCCGCAGTTGAGCAGATTGCGCCAAACAACGGCATCAGCACGGCAGAGGCTGCGCGCCCAAACCACCGGCGTATCGTTGAGGCACAGCAAAACGTCGCGGGCGAAATAGGACATTGGAGCGTCAGGAGCAAGCTGTTGCCAAACACCTTCACCTTCAAAAAGCCGATCAAACCCGGTTTCACCCAAATGCAGCAGGCGCACGGAAAATACCGCATCCAAACGGCGCAGTGCGGCGGTGAGGGATTGCGCCTCCAGCAAAGCGGTTAGCTTGGGGCATGTTTCCAAATCAGGTGGCGTGGTTTGCCAGTGGTTGTGCAGTATCATGCCGGTATTATGCACGGCGGCGTAGATGCCGGCAACGGTCTGAGCCGCACGGCAACAAAGAATTCGCCGTTGCACAACACGTGCTTTCACCAGCTGCAGTAATTGCAGGTTGTGTTTGAGTTGACCAAACGGGTTGCAAACAGTGGTTTTGCCGAAGGATGATTAATAAAGTATGTACCGAGCAGGCTTTAATTTTCTCAATAACACTTTATTTTAAAGTGCGCATAATGTATATTATGACAAACGAATATTTTAGCGCTCGCACCTATTTGAAAAGAAGAGGACTGAACTACATAGGCGATCGCCTATATGATATTTATGCAATTTAAAAAATTTCATAAATTAATCTTATGTATAATTTGAAATTTTGTCAAGCAGCCTAATTGCCAGGCAGCCTAATATAGCGAACTTTGATTTGCCTATTTGCCTATTTGCCTATTTGCCTATTTGCCTATGTGTTGCTCAAATTTCACTTTTGAAAAATTTAATTGTAATATTTTTTCATTACTGTTACAAAGGGTTAGTTTTAAAGGTATTTTTTGAGAAACTTTGCTTGTATAAAAATCAAAATGGCTAAACACACAATGGGAAACAAAAGTAAGTAATGCGGTATTGCCACTGGTGCGCATAAGTAGGCCAGAGTAACCAATGAAACCAATCCTGTCCGCCAATATTTTGCTCTGTGGTATATGCCCGCTGATTCTCGAGATGCATTCTGTTGACGAATTTTACGTTGCATTAATCCATCAAATAATGCTACTGAAGCTAGGCAAACAAACAATGGCAAATACGCAAATAAGTTCCCCAATCTTATTGATATAATTTTTAAAGTTTGGTTCAAAATTTCAAGGTTATCTTTGTAAGAGTAAAGGCTATTAACAATAATCTGCTGAAAATCGTTAATCGGGACATCTTCAAATATCGCTTTCACGCCGGTGACATCAAAAAATAACCAGTATAGTGCATTGTAAAAATAACGAATCATTAAAATGTGAAATGACGGATTATCACTCCTCGACTGTCCGAAAATAACCTGTGTATAAACTAATTCCTGTTCCAGCAGGTTGGGTTGATGAAACCAACTTTGTGCCACTAACGAAAATGCAAATAGAATACCCACAATGAAGAGCAAGGTAAGTGCCATTTTGAATGGTGCAAAAAGAGACCGTACACTGAGTGCTTCAATCAGGAAACTACCGTTTTTACGCATAGTGTTTTCCTTCCGTAAACGCACTTTGACTTTCGTTGTTGTCTGCAGCCTGGCTTAGGTGTACGGTTTCACGCATTTTGTCTGCCAGCTCTAACAGATTGCTGGGAATCTCTACATCAGGATCAGGTAATGGCAGCGGCATCCTTAATTTGTACAGATTTCCACCATTTATTAGAGCGAATGCTTGACCCTTGGGCAAATTGATCAAATCCGCCGTTGTCAGGGTAGGAACGGTTTCGGTGCTTAACCGATCTTCATTCCGCGAAGTAAAGTCCTCATACTCATCAGGAAAAGCCACATCGCCGGCTCCAGATGCAAGGGTACCGGTTACCACCCGAACATCAGGTAATTGATTGGTCAGCAATTCTGCTGTTTCGATACTTTTAACTCGAAACAGGAAGAGATTGTTGAAATTACCTAACATTTGCTGGGCTTTGGCGGTTGAGCCTATCTTGGCTTCAATGTCTGCCACGGTTTGCGTGTAAGCAGTACATCGAAAACCGGCACCACGCGCTTTGTTCAGCATCGGAATAAATTCGTCGCCAACCAGCTCATTAAATTCATCTGCATGCAGGTCAATCCAACGTTTTTCCGCTTTATCTGATTGCCCATAACTGACGCCAAATTTGTAGATTTGCCCCGACAAGGAGGTCAGATCGGCAAACATGGCATTACCAACAGCGGTTGCGACTTGTTGATCAGTCAATGAATCAAGACCGACATAAACCACCGCATTTTCATTGATGACTTTTTGCCAATCCAGAATAGGTCGAGGATCGGTCAAATCGTCAAATTCCGGGCTGATTAATTTGGCAATATCACCACTGGTCAGTTTTTCCAGAAGCGGGTAGAGAGAGCTTACTAACTTGTCAAAATAGGTTCGGTCATTATTCAGGATGCCTGATACCGCATCAAACAAAGAATCTTTCAAACCCATTTTCTTAACATAACTCATCAAGCGGATAACATCTTCGCTTCGGCCAGTTTTCCTGGATTGTTCTTTTTCTGATTTGTCTAATTCGTAATCGTTATAAATACTGTGCCAATTCGGGTTGTTGTCGTTCAAAACTTTTTCGAAATATTGGCTGGCCAGATTTTCTATGTTAATTGCATAGTCATAGATATTGTTGTAGCTGGGCTTGATTGATAAAGCCTCCATCAATTTGGTAAGCACGTTAACAAAGCGCCATACAAATTGTTTGAATGTAGCAGACTGACCCTCACCCGGCAGTTGGTTGGCTACTCGAGTCGCCACTTCGGTCACGCGGGTAAATTGTCCGACCGGGTTATAGCGGCAGGATAACCACGGATAACCAAGATGGAATAAATAGAAAGGCCGTCCTGCCTTCTTGGCGGCAACATAATGCATCAACATAAAATCAGCATCACCTTTTGGGTCAATCGTGATCACCACATCACCGCGTATAATGTCCTGTTCAACCAAAATCTCAGCAAATCGGGTTTTACCTACGCCCGTAGTTCCTTCAACGAGCGTGTGTCCACCACGTTCTGCCAAATCAAGCCAAACATTTTCTTCTTTGGGTTCTACGCCATGCAATTCAGGTTTGCCGCCTACTGGCGGTAATGGTGCCACAGGATTCCACCAAGCAGTTTTACTGGTAAATCTAGCAATAGGGCTGGCACCATTACTAAGAATTTCGTGATGTCTGGCCCATTTGTACAGTCTCCCCGGTTCGACCAGATGCTCATTTTGTTTCATGCGAGCCATCATCAGTCGTTGTGTGTGCGTTTGTGTCCACTTGAAACCGCGACCAACAAACTGAGCTTTGGTAGACACCGGAATGTCCTGGGGACGCATGGCAAAGTAGGGGAGGTTACGTAAATTCTTGCGGTATCGCTGAATCCTCCGCCCTTGCATATAGCGGTAAACTGCCAATGTACCCATTGAAGGTAAAACGATAAAATTCACCGCATTGGGAACCGGAAGCATGGCCATTGCGAAAGCAGCAGCCGAGTAACTGACTGCACTGGGAAACTCGTATGGAAAACGGTAGACGTTTTCAGGCGTGGATGGTGTTATGCTCATAATGACTCAGCTTGTCTTAAGTTTTGACGGGGCAAATTTTTTATCACTGATACTGAGATCTATATTGTTCGCCGGCCTGCTGTCTGGTCGGATGATGAAGCGAACATTTTTCTCTGGGATAAGAAAACAGGTAAACAGAAACTTTGCCTCGGCAAACGTGTAAAAGATTGCTGAGTTGGCCGAACGTTCATGCCAGCCAACTGCCAAAAATCCCTGTTGTGCCCGCAACCCCGGGCAACTAGGATTATTTTTGTCAAAAAAACCATTCGTATAGGTTCGAAAAACCAATGGTGTGACTAATATCATTCCACGGTCGATGAAGTGCACCATTGAGTCGTTTTGATTAACTGTGATGCTGCCGTCGGCCAATCCATCAGCTAACCAACTCAAAAAACGCTTACCCTCTGCCTGCAATTCCTGTTTCCTTGCAGCTAATGCCGAATTTTTTTGTGCTTTTGGAATCGGTTTGTTTTCATCTAATAGCTCGGCCAGCTGAGGGTTGCCTTGTTGAGCAACCATAATGGGACGGGGGACCGCTGCTGGCCTGCTGTCCCTTTCTTGCTGGACTTCCTTCAGTCCAGCTGCGGCTGTTTCATCGTCAGGGATTGCACCATCCGGCGCGTCGGCAATGCCCGCCACTGTGTCGGATGGTGCGGGTGTGTCTGCAAACAAGGATTTCAGACTCACGGATTTTTTTGATGTTTTAACCACTTTTGCAATAGGCTTTTTTACGGGATCCTCTGATTTTGCGGCAGGCTTGGATTCTGACTGCAAGCTTGCGCCATTTGTGATATTGCCTACATTTTTTTCAGAAATAGATGATATTGGAGCAGCTTCGGTAATTGTTTCATGACCTACATCATCATCATCGGAAACCATGTCCAATAAATTATTCTGGTCTAAAAATTCATCAATAGATGCTGGAGCAGGTTGTGAAATTGGTCTTGGCCGCGCCTTTGGGGGGGGCGGCACTTCATATTCTGGAGCAATGTCAGAAGGTGTTTCATTCTCCGCTTCGGTCGCAAGTTCCGTATTGGAATTTGTAGCATCACCCAAGCTAACCTCTGGATTTGGAGCATCATCTGAACTAACTGCCCGTCGGGTAGACTTAATGGTTGAATGGAGTACATCCAATCCACCCAAAAACTCGGCAGGATAGGGCGGTTCGGGATAAAGCTGTTCCAATTTAAATTGCAAAACCGTAAACTGATGGGATTTAATTTCGCCGTCTCCGCGCTCAAATTGCACGGCAATATTTGCGATGGCTTTACTTTCATCGTGAGGCGCTGGCAATACGGCGCCATATTCTAATAATGTGTCAAAAATACGCTGGTTGTCTGATGGAAAAGATGAGGCAAATTCAGGATAGTGTCGGTGCAAAAATTCACGGATCCGATCAGGCACATTTTTGGCCATGATATAAACAATGTCGCTTTTGCGGAAAATGTCACCACCAGCGGTAATGGCGATGGAGAAGTGTGCGCTACGTTCATGGAGCATTTCTTTCATCGTTTCCATGACGATTTCGATTAACGGCGTACGTTTGGCCGTTGCGAAGCGCTGGCGTGAACCATCTCGTAAATCACGCGCGGTTGATGTCATGTCCGCTTGGCGGATGATGCTGACCATGGGATGCTTGTCATCGCCGGCTCCGCTCAAATAGGTTCGCAATACCCGGATGAGTTCCGGGTCGGAATCACTTATCCAGCGACGCGCATCCGATGGCACGATAATCTGGAAAAAAGCCCAACCCAGTGTTTTATGCACATCGTATGCAGTTTTCCGCTCCGGGAACAATACACGATAGTATTGCCGGCCGGTTTCTTGCATGGTGCCGGCATCTGGCATCCAAAGCACAAAACGTTCATCACGGCTATTTTCGTATAACTCGACGTCGAAAGACGTTAATACTTTGCCGACATCATGTAGCAGCGCCGCGATGAGAATGCCAAACCGCCACACCGGAGTGAGGCGGGCAATTTCTTCGGTTCTGGCCCCTGGCGGCCAACTCTTGGCATTGGATGCCAGCAATGACATGGAAGCCACATCCAGCGTATGTTTGACGAGGCCGCCATCGCCGGCATGGTGATGAGATTCGGAAGCCGGCAGACGTTGGGTAAATCGAATAAAATTGTGGATCAAGGGCAGGGCGTCTTTTTGCCAGTTCTCGGTGGATAGCCCAAGATTGGCCTTAATATTGGCAATAGGCGGAGCCAAGCCTAGTTCGTAAATCAATTCTTCTTCGCTTAAAATCCTGAACCGGTCTCCGATGATTTTAGGTGGATTGGTGCTTTTAACCTTAGTGGCGGACGTTGAGGCTGTATTATTTTTTTTGCGGCCGCCCAAAAGAAACCAACCGGCAGTTATGGCTCCGCTGGCAAGCAGGATTTCGGTAAAAGACGGCCATGAGGTGGTCATTGGTAATATTCTCGACTGTAAGGCGATATGCTACCCAAAAGGGTGGCAATATAATTGCGTGATTGCTCTATTGGGGCATGGGGTTCGCTGGTTACACTGATGTCGGCAACCCTACGCACCCGTCGTTTATAATCTGTATAGCTTTCAATCAAGCTGTTCCACAAATCATTATGTGAGACATGGTGGGATATGGCCGTCAGATACAGACCCTCAAATTCTTGCGCTAATAATTCAGTAATCTCCCTGTCTTGGGCAGAATCAGGTAGCCTTTGCAGCAGCGCTTCCGTTTTATCGAGCAGATGTGCGGCTGTCTGGGTTTCATTCAATGTAAAATCTTCGACAAAACCGTCACAACGATCGATTAGGTGCACCAATATGGCTGGCCAGCGTGGGCTGGCCGAAGTAAACCGCATAAAAATAGTGCATAGACGGTTGAAATCTTTAGCGTTCATATTGAATGTGCCCGGTTGTGTAAATGATTTGAATGTATAGCTCGCGCTTGGTAGGCGCAATCGTATATATGAATCAAACTATTTTGCTTTTCTTCTTGACATCAAGGAAATAATGAACCTTCAGTAGTGCAGCCTTTTACCTTTTGAAAACAGACGATGTATAGATGGGACATCTATACATCGTCTGTTTTCTTGCCTTTAGGCCTTTTCCCTTGCCCTTTAAAGCTTTTCCCTTGGCATTAGGCCGTTTGAAATTACCCTTAAGCCCTTTAAAAAGGCAATATGCGGTTTTTTAGCATATTGCCTTTTTGCCTTTTGGATAAGCCCGTTCCCATTTGGTTTTGAATTTGGTTTAGCCTAGTACTAATTTTGTCAAGCAGAAAACTCAAATAAGCAAAATATCATTTTTCACAAAATCCGCCGTTTCTCTCCAATTTCGCTTGGCATAAGTTTTAAATCCCGTCAAGGAACAATGCAAAATGAATGCTTTTGGTTTATTTGGTGTTTGTCATTGTTTTTTTATGCAAAATCAAGGCGTCAAATGACATATTGTTAATTAACCGGTCTGCGGTAGGAGAATAAAGATGGGGATCTGTTTCTCTGGATTTAACAGCGTCTGTATTTTTAGGCTGGTGGGTTTTTAGGCTACCCACACTTAATGTCTGCGTTCTTTACCAAACGCAAGCCCACCAGCCTAAAAATATGGAGATTAGGCAGGTATAGATGAAACTTCTGATTCCTGAAGCATTTAAATCATTGCAGCAAAATAATGCACACAAACTAGACTTGAAAGGCAGTGGGCGGTTTGAACATACCGGCGGACGTAACGATATTGCTGACTTTCTGAATCATATCTTTTGGTATGCCCGAGAAATAAAGGCATCGGATACGCATTTCCAGTCCGGCGCCTATGGTTGTACGGTGAGGTTTAGGCTTAACGGGATGAGTATGGAACCATACATGCAGCTGGCGCGGGCAGATGCGGAAGCCATAGAAAAACGGCTTCGAGCGCAAAGCAATTTAAGTGACACTGATACCCGCAGACCGACCAGCTCAAGATTTCATCTAATTAATCCTGAGACCCAAGAATTACTAAACATCCGTATCAGTTTTCAGCCAACCATGTTCGGGCAAAATATCGTTTGCCGGTTACTCGGAGAAGCTAAGGAGCTCCCTCTGGCAGCCATCGAAATGGATTCCAAACTGAGAGAGAGATACATTAATAGTTTAGCGAGTGAAAACGGGTTGATTGTGGTCAGCGGGCCAACTGGCTCTGGCAAAACCAAAACCATGGTGGCGAGCATTAGCTATCTAAATAATGAATCCAGGAATATTGCAACCATTGAAGATCCAGTAGAAATCTTGATGCAAGGTGCCAATCAGACTAATGTTTCCCCCCAGCTTTCGTTTGCTGATGGTTTGAGAAATATTTTACGTCAAGATCCGGACATCATCCTGATTGGTGAGACACGGGATGCTGAAACGGCACGAATAGCCGTCAATTCAGCATTTACAGGACATTTGGCATTGACCACCACACATGCCCGGAACGCGCCTGAATCCTTAATTCGGTTAATACAGTTGGGGGTTGAGCCGTTTGAACTGGCGGCGGCTACATTGTGTTTTTTTTCGCAACGCTTGCTGAGGAGACTTTGCTCTTATTGCTACACAACCAATGCGCCGCAGCGGCAGCCACCCACAAGATTTTATGCATCACAGTATGCGTACCTTAATCCCACTGGCTGTGCCAAATGCAATGAACAAGGGTACACCGACAGAATTCCAGTTTTTGAAATGGGCTTCAATACTCCGGAAATCAGAAAAGCAATCCTGAAAAAAGATTTGGAAGCCATCAAATCTGCACTTCTGGCACAGGAAACTTATAAAAGCCTAGTTGAGGCAGCTTTGGATTTATCCGCTCAAGGGTTGGTAGATTTTGACGATGCAATGAGCTTAGTTGATGCGACATCAGAAAAACAGGCAGCAGAAGGAATTCGATATGAACAGGCGTAAATTTCTCCTGGCGACAATAGCTACATCACTCTCATCCGCACTCTGGGCAGCACCGGAAATCGGAACATTCTCAGGGCAGGGCGATGTGCTCGACGATAAAGAGCTGATCAGACAGTTCAAACCCTATGTTGCTATTGGCAATTTTAAAGATGATGCTCATCGGGTCTTTATGTTCATCTCATTCGATTGTCCTTATTGTGCCAGCACATGGGTTGGCTTCGGGCAGTGGGCGGTGAGTTTGCCCAAGCCTTACAAGTTTGTCTATGTGCCCATTTTTGGGAGCAAAGCACAAAATGTTGCTGGAACAGCGTTTTATGTAGTCAGGGAACTGACTCCACAACGCACTCCGGAATTTATGCGACAAGCTTTTGCCTTGCAGCAGATGTCAACCTCGAAAGCTGAGCAATACATTGATATTTTACACAAGATGGGTTTCAGCCGGCAGCAGGTGGCAGATGCAGTTAATAAAGAAATTACCCAAAACCGTATAGCCAGAGCCATCACGTTGTATGAGAGATACAAAGTTAGCGTGACACCATCTTTTGGAGTGGCCGGAAAATACTATACCCACACAGGATTCACGCGACAAGGTACATACAAAGAAGTGGGTACCAATTTAAGTTGGCTGATAACAAATGAAATTGAAAAAACATCGTAAAAGTACCTTAATTTTATTGGCCATTATTGTGTGTTTGACTGTCGGTCTGTTAATAAAGCCACCATTATGTGGCATCAGGTCTTTGTCATCATCCGCAATGACGCGTTATCAAGCCGAACATGTAAGTGAACCAGCCAAGACAGCGGTTTTATCGGTTGTAACCGCACAGCAATACCCAAACTGCTATGCACCATTAAGTATCGCAGAATCCAAAAGAGGGTGGACGTATCCGATGGCACAAGCCATACGTTCTTACGGCTACAGCAGTTATGTTTACTGGAATAATTTCATCAGCATTTTGCTAATTGTTATCGGATTGGCTTTCCTGGTGAATCGTTACGTCAAGAACCGAAAGGGAACAAGATGAGGCAAAACAGCTTATTGATAATACTTACGGTAACAGCATTGACGGCCTGCCAAACACAAATAACAACAATGAATACCAGCCCAGCACTGACAGAATTACAACCGATTAAGCATACCATGCGTTTAACCCCAGGAGGGCAATCAGATGTCGCCGAATTAAGTATTGAAAATATTCCTTATGTGCAACTGGAAGATGGTGCAGAAACACGGTATGTCAGTGTTGTGTTCGATGAGCATGAAGAAGAGCCAGCGTTACTGCATGCGATTCATTTTAAAACAGGCTCTGCAAACATAAGCCCAAGAGAAAAATCAACATTAGCATCACGGGCACCAACTTTTCCGAAATCAGGTATTGCATTGGCTGGTTATGCGGATTCACGAGGAGCTGTCCCATACAATCAAACGTTGTCAGAGAACCGGGTTAAATCCGTTGCCAGATATTTATCAACATTGGGCATACTGATTGATGATGAGTGCGCCTATGGAGAGAGCAGCATTCCTTCAATTCAAAACTGTGGAGAATAATAATGGATGAATCATTTATCTCTTTCCCGCAATACATCGATAACTTTGCCCCCCTTTTATTTTGGGAGACCGATGATTCAATTCCATTCGTTATGGGTATTGAAGCAGGCATTCTGGGTAGTATCGCCGTGGAACATCCTTTGACTTATCTGACCGGCTTTATTTTGGGAATATATTTTGCATCAATATACATTGAATCCAAACGGAAAAATTTATCTGGGTTGATTTTTCACAAAATGTTCTTGTTGGGATTTTACCGGCTTAACAAGGTATTCGAATACGGCCTGATGAAAAGGTGGATACATTAATGGAATTTAATAAAGCAAGATCCATAATTAAAATGCGGATTTCTGAACTGCTTGAGAAGGTGAGTTTGCTTTCCATTTCGATAATGACAAATTTCTTTCTGGTTATTTATCTATTAGCGATGTCACCGGCAACGATTTTGGTTCCACCCCACCTGACCAAAGAAGCCACGGTAGCAAGGAATTATGCTTCAAAAGAGTATCTTGAAGGTTACGTCTACTGGTTAACCGGTGTCATTTCTTCGGTTACACCCGGAAACGCTGATTATGTATACAAATGGGTTGAGCCATTTTTTGACAAGAAAGTCTGGGTCAAAGTGGGGCCACAGATTTTGGCCTTGAAATCCAACCCGAAATTTAATGGCGTCAATGCAGTGAGCTATTTTGTTCCTGAAGGCATTGAATATGAAGCGGCAAGCGAAACTTTCTATGTTTATGGCAAATTGACATCATCCCAGTATCGTAAAGGACTTATGAAAAACATAAGGTCAATTTACGCTACCTACGAAGTCAAGATGTCGATGGATGGTTATTACCCCAAGGTTACTCATTGGAGACCGTATGAAGGTGTACCGATGACAAAAGAATGGCGCGAGAAGAATCAATCGCAGGCAGGCAGGCGAGAAGCAGAAATCCAGAAAGCCGTAGAGAACAATCAGGTTTTACCTCATGCAGATGAAAGCAAAATTATTAAAGAAAATGAAATTGAACCCGAAAATGCAAGTGCGGTTTCAGCTACTGACCAAGCTGCTGCCAGCCCGCCCCAGGCCTCTTCGGCTTCGGATGTTGCCTCGCAAATATTACAAGGTATAAAACCACCAGCATCTGAAATTAATCCGGCCGATAAACCGCTTTAGGAAGAGCCTTATGAAAAAAGCAAGCAAACTGACAATACTATCAGCATCCATGCTGCTCGCTGCATGTTCATCGGCACAAAAGCCGGCACAAGTGATTGAGCCGATGCTGGAAGAAACCATAGTTATTCCAACCAACACGCCCACTGTTGGCTCTTCTGTCAGCCAGAGCGGAAAAAAAAGGGCGAGTAAACAACAAGCAAACAGGCAAATGAATAATAATCAGCGTCGGGTGGTGCAAGTGACTTCGGTGAAAAGGGCAGAGCAGGGGGTTTTGGTTGATATTCAAGAAGGCAAGGTAAAAGGTGTTCATAACGTTACCTCTCGTTATGGAGAAAACCATATCGTCAACGTCTCAAGAAATTATCCGACTATTATCTTAACGCCTTTTTCAGACCCTGAAATCCTGGGAAACGAAGATGTATCCAAATACGGATCCGAAATTATTGGTTCAACGGCCGTAATCAATCCCAAAACCAGTAAAAACATTTGGGTCACGGTGTACGACCTTGCCAACCCACGAGGAATGCCTGCCTCTCTTACGTTGGTGCCCAAAACCGGATTGATGTCGCAAACTATCAACCTTGCCATTGAAAAATCGCCGGCCGAACAAGTCAACGGGCTTCAACCTGCATCGGGCAGTTTTGCCCAAACTATGACAAACATCCTCAAGGATATTGTCATGCTCAAAGTCCCGGCGGGTTATACGGTTCGACCTTTGCGTGAAAAATTTGCTTTGGAAAATGGGATGCAAACCATGCCGGTTGAGCGGTATTCAAGTACTGAGTTCGATGTCTATCGCTACCGCATCAACAACACCCTGAACACACGCATTGAAATGAACGAAGAGATGTTTCGCATCAACAAAAGGGTTCGCGCAGCAAGCTTTTATCCGAAAACAACATTGTATCCAGGTGAAACGACTGATGTGCTGATTTTGATTAGCAAGCGAGGTGCTAGATGAAGCAGTGGTTGAACAAATTGTTGCACAGTGAAAACGGTGCCAGCAAAACAAACAAACGGATTGTCATTGTAGTCGTGGTTGGTTTGGTTTTTATTATCGGTATGTTTTTTCGCGAGGTAAACAGCCGTGATGTAACAAAACCCAAGGGAACCGAGCAATTGCTGCAAGGCGCAACCTCCGATGTGGGCAACCAAAATTTAGCTGAAGAATTCCGTTCATTCGTCCAACAATACAACACCGACAAAATGCGGCAGCAGGATGCCAGAAAAGCTGGCGGGATGGATGAAGAGGTTGTTAAACGGATGATCAATGAGGCCGTTGGCAGCAGAGGAGCTGAAACTAGGCCAGATGATGATCCTTTTGGTAACAGCCAAACCAATATGAATCCACCCTTGAATGACACACAACCCGCTTCTTTTGATGGACAGGCTTCAACAACCAAAGAAAACACTGAACAACCTCGTTTCGGTTCAGATGAAGCCAGCCAATCCAAGAAAAATTCTGGGCTTTCGACCACTAAGGGAGCGCGCGGCACCGGTGCCGGAAAATCCAGAGAAAATCAAAGTTACCTACCGCCCGGATCGGTTTTGTCTTATATCGCTTTGACGGGCGTGAACGCACCCACCAATATTAATTCGGATGCCAAAAATCCACCAGTTGTTTTACTGGCCATCAAGGGTTCGGCCATATTACCCAATGGATATACCTCAGATTTGGGTGAATGTTTCGTTATCGGGCCAGTTTTTGGGCAATTTATGGATTCCCGCGCAGTAGCGCGTCCCAAAACCATCTCTTGTGTTCGGGATGATGGAAAAGCCGTTGAAGCACAAATTGTCGGTGAAATTTTGGGAGAAGACGGCAAGCCGGGATGGCATGGCAAAACAGTATCCAAAACAGGCAAAGTCATGGCTGGGCTAGCCAGAATCGGAGTCATGGAGACCATATCCAATACCCTTACCGGAATTGGCAATGGGTTCAACATTAATGTCGGTGGTGGTTCTTCCGATGGCACAGCTCGCACTCAAATAAATCTAGGTAGTACCGCTGCACAAGGTGCTGCAAAAGCAACCAGTTCGGCATTCGACAAGATGGCCAGTATTTATGAGAAATATGGAAATGAAGCAATCCCCGTTATTGAAGTGGAGCCTTTGAGAACTGGTGAAATCATTTTGACGGAAGGGCTTACTTTGGACTTTGTCAAGGAGGTTAAATGATGTCAAAACAAATGAAAAGTATCTTTGCCTTATCAGGCTGTATGCTGCTGGGTGGGTGTTCATCATTCTTCAACATCGGAGAGGAGCCGACAACTTGTTCTGTGGCAGGAAAAGGTTCTCCTTGTGTCAGTGTCCGCGCAGCCTACTATGCTTCTCAAGGATATGATCCGGATGCCCAGATTGCGGCAATATCGGACGGCAAGCGTAACCGCAAAAATGAACAAGGCAATACCGTCAGCCCGTTCTTCCCGCAACCCATTCAGAATATTGCGGCTGGTGATGAACCGATGCCGTTAATGGGGCCGACTCAGGTAATGCGTGTATGGGTTAACTCCTATGAGGATGAACAGGGTAATTTGGTCTATCCGACACGGGTATATAGTGAAGTGACACCGCGCAAATGGAATACGGGCTATTCGCTTAAAGGTACGCCAAACAAATCAAGACGGGTTACTCCTTTGGTTGCCAAACCTGACACCGCCAACACGGAGAATTCTCCGAATAAAGTAGCTGAACGTGTTGAGACACAGAAGCCGCAAAGTTCTCGGGAAGCAATTCCTGACTCGCTGCCGCAAGGCATTATCCCTCCTCTTCAATAAGGAATTAAACAATGAATGTTCAAAATAACATCCCCATGGTTGCAAAAAAACCTGATATTCAGCTTAAAAAAGAAACTTTGATTACTTTGTCGCTTGTTCTTCTGGCCGCCACTCAAGCCTACGCCGGCACTGATGACCTGTTGACCGAAGCGGTTGATTTCTGGGTCAATTTCGCACAAGGTACCGGTGGTAAATTGGTGCTGGCCGTTTGTGCTTTCAGCGTAGCAATTGCTTTTGTGGTTCAAAAATATGTGTATGCCTGGGCGTTGATTGCCATTTTCCTCGTCTTGGCCGTTGCCATGCCTCTGCTCATTGGTGCGATGCCGGCGGTTATTCCCGTCACAATGTAATCGGCAAAAGAAAGGGCGGAGATGAAACTGTATCTGTGTGAGAAACCATCACAGGCAAAAGACATAGGCAAAGTGCTGGATGTGTTGGACGGCAAGTTTGACGGCTACTATAAGAAAAGCGATGTGGCCGTTACCTGGGCGTTCGGGCACATTCTGGCCAATGCCATGCCTGATGCTTATGGTGAGGCTTATGCAGACTTCGGCAACATTTCCGCTCTGCCCCTCATACCGACCGAATGGAAAATGCTGGTGCCGCCCAAAGTGGCCAAGCAGTTCAAGGTGGTAAAAGGTTTGTTGGCTCAGGCCGAAGAGGTGGTGATTGCCACTGATGCAGACCGTGAGGGTGAAGTTATTGCCCGAGAGATTCTAGATTATTGTGCTTACCGCAAAAAAATTTCAAGATTCTGGACCAGTGGTTTGGATCCGGTTTCTGTTAAAAAGGCTCTGGCCAGCATCATGCCGGGCAGTAAAAAGGAGGCGCTGTATCAGGCTGGTTTGGCACGATCCCGCGCCGACTGGTTGGTAGGCATGAATTTGAGCCGTTCCTATACGGTGGCGTATGCAGCCGGTTTCGGCAAAGAACATACTCTGTCTATCGGCAGGATTCAGACACCTACGCTGAATTTGGTGGTACGGCGAGATGCAGCCATCGACAATTTTGTCTCCTATCCGTATTACACATTGAGCGCAGATTTTCAGACGACCTCAAAAGAGCTGTTTACTGCTGCTTGGCTGGTTCCGGAGGCTTTGCAGAATTCAGACGGCCTTTGCATAGACAAATCGTTTGTATCGGCGTTGGCCGCCAAGCTTCCCGGTAGTCCCGCTCAGGTAGTGACTGCCAAACGCGAATTGAAGAAAACGTCGGCGCCGTTGCCATACAGTCTGTCGGCATTGCAAAAAGAAGCCGGTAAACGGCTGGGACTGTCCGCATCCAAAGTGTTGGCCATCGCCCAAGATTTGTACGAGAAGCACAAAATCACCTCTTATCCGCGTACCCCATGCCGCTATTTGCCGAAGTCCCAGCAAGCCGATGTGCCTGCGGTTATGGATGCGTTGATACGAATTGACGGTTCGCTGACGACCGTAATTGCCCAAGCCAACCCCGGGCGTGACTCACGAGTATGGAATGACGGACAAGTAAACAAACATTCGCACCATGCCATTATTCCGACGCTGAAAGCGGACGTTGATTTGGCGGTGCTGACCAAGCAAGAACGGGAAATCTATACCATGATCCGCAATCGTTATATTGCTCAGTTTTACCCGGATTATGAATACGATGCAGCGGTCATTGTGGTGTCTTGCTGTGAGCAGTTATTTAAAGCCACCGGGCAGACACCGAAAGTACAGGGCTGGAAAGTATTTCTCGGCAATGTGGAGGAGGAAAAAAGCGCTGATGAAGCAACGGATAGCCGGCTGCCTATAGTTGCATTGCATGACAATGTAGATGCCGTCGATGCCCAAGCCTCAACCAAAAAAACAGCACCGCTGCCACGCTTTACAGAAGCCACACTGTTGGATGAAATGCAGACTTTATCCGATTTCTTGAAGACGGTTGAAGATGAACAAATCAAGAAAATCCTGCGTAGTACCGAAGGATTGGGCACGGAAGCCACTCGCGCAAATATTATCGACCGGCTGTTTGAAATGGGTTACATCATCAAAGAACGCGGGAAAGTGCTGTCAACCGAAAAAGGCCGCAACCTGATAGCCAGGATACCGGCGATGGTCGCTGATCCGGTGACCACAGCGAAATGGGAATTGGCGTTGGCCGGTATCGAAGCAGGCCGCCTTAAACTGGATGATTTTATGGACTATCAGGCGGACTTGATTCGACAGTTGGTCGAGCAGGCCAAAACGGATGCAGCTGCACGGGCAGATAAGCTTACCCGTGCAGGTGGCGCATCACGAAAACGCCCTTTGACCAGCAACCATGCAGGGCAAACATGCCCGACATGTTCAGAGGGTACCTTGCAGGAACGGCATCTGAAAGATAAACCGGAAAAACGGTATTTAGGTTGTACTGCTTATCCAAACTGTAAGCATTTTGAATGGCTGCAATAAATGGAGGGACGTTGAATATGATGCGCTTTCACACAACACAAATTTATGATTATCCAGTCGGCATTGGGTGGAATCGTTTAGTCTTTTGCCGATAATGAATATTCGGAAAGTCAAATGCTTGCTGACTTGTTCTATATGCAAATCGGTTTAACTAAGGAGACGTGAAATGAAAAAAATCATCTTATCTATGTTGGCTATAGTATCTGTGGCTGCCTGTTCGACCAACTCGGACGGCTCCATCAATTGGGCAGATAATCCAATTAATAATGCAGCCGGCAAAATTAGCGATGGTTTGCAGGCCACTAACCGTGCACTGACTCCTAAACAACAAACTCGTCGGACATCTGAAGAGTTGCCGGATAAAAATACACCTGTGGGAGGAGGATTTGGGCGGAATGGGCTGGCTCCCGGAGTCCATGAGTCTGGTTTATCTTACAAAACAATGATGGAAATCGGTTATATCCGGCACAATCCAGATTATCCTAAAAACTCCAAACAGCCTTATGTATTTACGTCTTTGAACTGCTCACCGGGTTATGGTTGTCATCATCCCAATAATCTGGTAGCTCCACGTCCATAGATAGAGGTCGTTATGAATCGCCGCACTTTTCTGAAGTACTCGGCTGGCATGGCTGCTTATGCGGCCATCGGTTCGACAGGTATCTTGTTTCCTGATGAAGCCCATGCTTTGGGTGGACAACAGTTTTGGCAGCGTAACCGGATTATTGAATATCGCCGAGCAGACAATAAGGAGACGGGTCGGATTAAGTTTTTTGACAGCAAACAAGGCTACCTGAAAAAAGGCTATCAACAAGCTTGCTGGGTGTTGCGCGATGCCAAAGACGGCAATGCCACTGCACAGATGGATGTTCAGTTATTTAATCTGATGTATGCCATCCAGGAGTGGGCGCGCATGGCAGGAAAGCCTAACCCGTTGATAATCATTAATAGCGGCTACCGAACACCGCGCCGGAATAGTCGGATTGAGGGAGCGGCT
>RRZU011392527.1_pt1 | contig 17789 bp, 13 predicted proteins | sample 2165561 | NCBI WGS metagenome assembly RRZU01 (sample SAMN10456909, study PRJNA506462) | wastewater metagenome | isolation source: wastewater sludge | place: USA: Moscow, Idaho | reverse complement strand
GCCCATCACGGCCCGCCCCCGCCAGCGTTGCCCCCGCTCGGCGCGGCACCTGGCCGGCCGGCGAAGTCACGGTGGATTTTCCGTTGGTGCCCGTGATGGCGAGTATCTTGGGTGCGTAAGCGCGCTCCTGGTGCAATTGTTCCAGCGCCTGCGCAAACAGATCAAGCTCACCACCCACCCAGAGACCCTTGGCGCGGGCGGCATCCATGACCGTGTGTGTATCTGCTGGCGACAGGCCGGGGCTGGCAAAAACCGCCCGCACATCGCTGTCGAGCAGCGCCGTGGCAAAGGCTCCCGCGACAAAGCGGGCAGTGGGTACGTCCTTCTGCAAGGCGGGCAGTTGCGGTGGCTGCGTGCGGCTGTCGGCCACGGTTACTTGCGCGCCGCAGCGGGCGCACCAGCGGGCCATGGCAAGGCCCGAGCTGCCCAGGCCCAAAATCAATACGTGTTGTTGTGACAAGCTGTTGTGTTGCATGGCTCACCTCAACTTCAAGGTAGACAAACCTGCCAGGCACAGCAGCATGGTGATGATCCAAAAGCGCACCACCACTTGGGTTTCGCGCCAACCATTCTTCTCGAAATGGTGATGCAGGGGCGCCATTTTGAACAGGCGTTTGCCCGTGCCATAGCGTTTTTTGGTGTAGCGGAAGTAGGAGACCTGCAGCATGACCGACAAGGCTTCCACCACAAAAATGCCTCCCATGATGGCCAGCACAATTTCCTGACGCACGATCACGGCAATGGTGCCCAAGGCCCCGCCCAATGCCAGCGCGCCCACATCGCCCATAAAGACTTCTGCGGGGTGTGCGTTGAACCACAGAAATGCCAGACCAGCGCCCAGCATGGCACCACAAAACACCATCAACTCGCCTGTTCCTGCAATATGCGGCAGATACAGATATTCAGAATAGACTTTGCTGCCCGTGACATAGGCAAAAAGCCCAAGCGCGGAGCCCACCATCACAACCGGCATGATCGCCAAACCATCGAGTCCGTCGGTCAAATTGACGGCATTGCTGCTGCGCACAATCACCACAAAGGTCAATGCCACAAAGCCCCATACACCCAGTGGGTAGCTGATCTGCTTGAAAAACGGCACCATCAGCCCTGCTTTGGGCGGCAAGTCGATGCTGAAACCAGAGCTGGCCCACTCAACCATCAATTGCAGCACGCGGTAGTTGTTGCTTTCTGAAATGCTGAACACCAGAAAGAATGCAGCGCCTAGTCCGATCACGGTTTGCCACAGAAATTTTTCCCGTGAGGGCATGCCTTCAGGGTCTTTGCGCACCACTTTGCGCCAGTCGTCTGACCAGCCAATGGCTCCAAAGCCGAGCGTGACGGTTAACACCGTCCAGACAAAGCGGTTGCTCAAGTCAAACCACAACAAGGTCGAGAGCGTAATCGCCAGCAAAATCAACACCCCGCCCATGGTGGGGGTGCCGCTTTTGCTCAGATGGGTTTCCATAGCGTAACCCCGTACGGGCTGACCAATTTTGAGTTCGCGCAGGCGGCGAATGACCCACGGCCCGGCAAACAGGCCAATGATGAGCGCCGTCATGGCCGCCATGACCGAACGAAATGTGAGGTATTGAAACACACGCAAGAAACCCAGCTCTGGGTACAGGCGCATCAGCCACTGCGTCAGATTCAGCAACATGCGCGCACCTCCCCGTTTACCTGGTTGGCAGCAGCCTGTTCAAGCAGCTTTACCACACGATCCATCTGCATAAAACGCGAACCTTTCACCAGCACGCTGCGCACTGCAGGCAGGCGGTTTTGCATGGCCAGCCATACATCAGGCAGTTGTTCTGCGCTGTCACCGCAATGCTGCGCGGCGGGGTGCTGCGCAGCGCTAACGCGCGCCAGAGTGCCCAGAGTCAAAACCTGCTCAATGCCTCGCGTGGCAGCGTATTGCCCAACCTCGGCATGAAAAGCAGCCCCCTGATTGCCCACTTCGCCCATATCGCCCAACACCAGAAGGCGCGGCGCGGGCAAGTCGCGCAGCACATCGATTGCAGCCAGTACCGAGTCGGGGTTGGCGTTGTAGCTGTCATCGACCACGGTGATGGTTTGGCCTTGCCATTGCAGGGCGATGGCGCGTGAGCGACCCTGCACCGGCGCAAAACCCGAAAGTCCTTGGTTGATGTGCGAGATCGACACGCCCGCCGCCAACGCACAAGCCGCAGCGGCCAAGGCGTTTTTGACGTTGTGCCTGCCAGCGATGTGCAGTTCGAAATCCAATGGCCTTGATGGCGATTGGGCTTGCACCTGCCAATGGTCTCCCAGCCAATGGGTGCTTGTTGCGTAAACGTCGGCATCTGTATCGGCGCTCAAGGCGAAACGCAGACAGCGGCGTTTGCCAGCCAGATCACGCCACAGTGGGGTATAGGCATCGTCCGCCGGGAAAACCGCCACGCCATTGGCAGGCAGCGCAGCAATTGCCTGACCATTTTCCTGCGCTACGGCTTGCACGGTGCCCATGAATTCCTGATGTTCGCGCTGTGCGTTGTTGACCAAAGCCACGGTGGGCACGGCCATGTGTGCCAGGCTGGCAATTTCTCCGGGGTGGTTCATGCCCAGCTCCACCACGGCCAGACGATGGTTGGCGCGCAGACGCAGCAGTGTGAGTGGCACGCCAATGTCGTTGTTCAAATTGCCTTGTGTTGCCAATGCAGCCTCTCCTGCTGCCGATTGCAGGATGCTGGCGATCATCTGGGTGACTGTGGTTTTGCCATTGCTTCCAGTGATGGCGATCAGTGGCAGCGTGAATTGTTGGCGCCAGGCAGCGGCCAATTGTCCCAAAGCCTGTTTGCTGTCGATGACTTCCACGCCATGCCAGCCCAGTGCGTGCAAATGCCCACGCTGGCACAGCGCGGCAGCGGCGCCTGCATCGCGGGCTTGCGCCAGAAACTGGTGCGCATCAAAACGTTCGCCTTGCAGCGCCACAAACAAATCGCCGGCCTGCAGGCTGCGGGTGTCGGTGTGCACGCGCGTGACGAGGGTGTTGCCATCGCCAACCAAAGTGGCTTCAGGCAGCCAGGCAATCATTTGGTGCAGTGTCATCATGGTTGCACCTCATGCGGGCTTGTGGCGGGGCGGGCGAAAGCCAAACGCACCTGCGCCTGGTCGCTGAAAGGGTGGCGCACACCGTGCACTTCTTGGTAGTCTTCATGGCCTTTGCCAGCGATCAGAATCACATCCTTGGCATCGGCCTGCGCTATGGCGGTGTGTATGGCCTTGGCGCGATCTACGTGCGTTTGCACGGTGGATGACGGATGCAGGCCCTTCGCAATCTGATGGATGATGGCCTCAGGCACCTCGCTGCGCGGGTTGTCGCTGGTGACCACCACGCAGTCTGCGCCGTTTTGGGCAGCTTGCGCCATCAGAGGACGCTTGACGGGGTCGCGGTCGCCACCACAGCCAAAAACGCACCACAGTTGGCCGCCACGCTGCGCTGCCAGCGGGCGCAGGGCATGGAGCGCTTTTTCGAGTGCATCGGGGGTATGGGCGTAATCCACCGCCACCAGCGGCAAGCCGTCTTGTTGCAAGCATTCCATGCGGCCTGGAACCGCTTGTAGGTGGGCGCACAGCGCAGCCGCCTCTTGCAACGGCGTGCCGCGTGCGCGCAATGCGGCCAGTACGCCCAACAGATTGGCAACGTTGTACTGCCCGATCAATGCGGTTTGCAGAGCAATGGCTTGAGCACCCCGCTCCATCACCTCAAAGGCCAGCCCGGATGTTGTATAGCGCATGGAGCGGGCGTATAAACGAGCGTCGGTATGGGTGCAGGAGGTTGTCCACACATCCAGCTTGCCGTGTTGCGCCAGGGTCTTGGCCAAGCGAGCGCCTTGCGCATCGTCGATGTGGATGACTGCTGTTTGCAAACCAGGCCAGGCGAACAGACGCTGTTTGGCTTGCCAATAGGCATCCATCGTGCCGTGGTAGTCGAGGTGGTCTTGGGTGAAGTTGGTGAAAACGGCCGTGCGCACTTGGGTGCCGTCGAGCCGGTGTTCTTCAATACCTATGGACGAAGCCTCCATCACGCAGGCTTGCACGCCCGCATCCGCGCAATCACGCAAGTGGCGCTGCAAAGACACGGGGTCGGGTGTAGTCAAGCCGGTGCTGACCAGTTCTGGCTGCTGTGCCACAAAACGCCCCAGCCCCAGAGTGCCCACCAGCCCGGCACCTGCAACGCATTGCTGCGACAGCGCCTGCGCCAGCCACCAAGCGCTGCTGGTTTTGCCGTTGGTGCCTGTGATAGCGATCACATCGACTTCTTGTGAAGGCTGTGCGTAAAAAGTGGCAGCCACAGGTCCCGTGGCCGCGCGCAACCCGGAGTAGAGCGCCACCTTGTCAGCAGCCAAAGCACGCGAATCGGCTTGCGCAAAGGCAAAGGCTTCTGCGCCAGCAGCTTCTGCCAGACAAGCTGCCACACCGTTTTGCAGAGCGGGCAGCACATGGTGGCGCGCATCGTGTGCGGCCCCGGGCCAGGCGATAAAGGCATCGCCCGTTTGCAGTCGGCGGCTGTCACATTGCAGTCCGCTGGCGCGGCTGCGCAGCCATTGCGCAGCCTGCTCGGGTGTGGTCAAAACGGGTAAGTGCAGCATGCTCATAGCGACTCCTGCGCAGCATCGACGATCACGCCGGGCTGTACCGACATATCGGGCTGCACGCCCAGCAGACGCAGGGTTTGCTGGGTCACTTCGCTGAATACGGGCGCTGCCACCGTGCCACCGTAAATGCTGCCTTGTGGCTCATCGATCATCACGCCAATGACAACCCGAGGGGCCTCAACCGGCGCTACGCCCACAAAAGAGGCCCGGTACTTGCTTTCGGAATAGCTGCGGCCATCTTGCTTGCGCGCAGTGCCGGTTTTGCCACCCACCGAGTAGCCCACGGTTTGTGCCTGCTGGGCCGTGCCTCCGGGCAGGGTCACCATATGCAGCATGTGCAGCACGTCTTTGGCAACCTTGGGGCTGTAAATGCGGTTGCCTTGCGATTTGTCGATTGGGCGAATTTTTCCGCTGGCATCGGCCGCGCCCTCTCGCACGAGCGTGACGGGCATCAGCACGCCTTCGCGGGCAAACACCGAATACACCCGCGCCAACTGGAACACACTGGTGGAAAGACCATAGCCATACGACATGGTGGCCTGCTCAATGGGCCGCCACGACTTGTACGGGCGCAGCCTGCCACTGGCTATGCCGGGGAAAGGCAGGTCAGGTTTTTGCCCCAGCCCCAGGTGGGTGTAGTTCTCCCAGATGTCGCGGGCCGACATGCGTTGGGAGATTTTTGTCACGCCCACGTTGCTCGATTTCTGGATCACGCCATTGACACTGAGCGTGCCGTAGTTGTGCACGTCGCCAATGGTGGCGCCGTGGATGGTGATTTTCCCGGGGTCGGTCGCGATCAGCGTTTCGGGTGCGACTTTCTTTTGTTCAAGGGCCAGCGCCACAGTGACGGGCTTCATCGTCGAGCCTGGCTCGTAGATGTCGGTCAACGCGCGGTTGCGCAACTGCTCGCCGGTCAGGCTCTTGCGGTTGTTGGGGTCGTAACTTGGGTAGTTGGCCAGGGCCAGCACCTCGCCGGTTTGCACGTCCAGCACCACCACGCTGCCGCCTTTGGCCTTTTGGGCGAGTACGGCATCGCGCAGCTTTTGCCATGCGAAATATTGGATTTTGCTGTCGATGGTCAGGTGCACATCCTGACCGTCCACGGGCGGAATTTCATCGCCAATGCTTTCCACCACACGCCCCAGGCGGTCGCGGATGACACGGCGCGAGCCGGCTTTGCCTGCCAGTTGCGCATTGAACGTGCGCTCCATGCCTTCTTGCCCGTGGTCTTCCACATCGGTAAAACCCACCACGTGCGCCACGGCGGCGCCTTCGGGGTACTGGCGGCGGTATTCCTTGCGCTGGTAAATGCCCTTGATGCCCAATTCAGCAATTTTTTTCGATACGTCTTCATCGACCTGGCGCTTGATGTAGACAAAGGTTTTTTCGTCGTTGGCAAGTTTGGCGCTGATGTCCTTCATGGGCATGCCCAGCAGCTTGGCCATTTGCGCGAGCTTGCTGCGATCGGCCTGCTGATCGACTTCTTCGGGAAAGGCCCAGATCGCCTGCGCGGGAATGCTCGAAGCCAGAATCAGCCCATTGCGATCCAGAATGCGCCCACGGTTGGCAGGCAGCTCGAACGTGCGTGTGAAGCGCACCTCACCCTGCTTGATGAAAAAAGCGTTGCCAATGATCTGCACATAAGCGGCTCGCACGCTCAGGCCCAGAAAGCCCAGCGCCAGCCCTGCCACCAGCAGGCGGCTGCGCCACACGGGCGTGTGGCTGGTCAGCAGCGGATTGACGCCCAGCGAAATATTCTTCACGCCGTTGACGCTGGTGATGCCGCGCAGGCTCTTTTGCAGCGCCTTTTCCTGCCGGTTTTCCTTGCGGTCTTTGCTGCGCCACCAGGCCATTACGGAGCCCTCCTGACAGTGCTGGCGTTGGCCGCCGAGGGGGCGGCAAGCGCGCGCGAGGGGCTGCTGAGCGTGATTTTTCCGTTCTTGTCTGTCACGTACTGGGTGATCGAGGGCGAGGCTTCGCGCATGCCCAGTTGGGTGCGCGCCACGCTGTCTACGCGCAGGGCAGCGGCTTGGGCACGCTTTTGCACGTCGAGCGTTTCGCGTTCGGTTTCCAGCTTGCGGGCCGCGACCTGCTCCTTGTCCAGCGCGGTAAACAGTGTGCGCGATTGGTACTGTAAACGCACCAGGTAGAAGGCGCTGGCCAGCACGGCAGACAGCAAGATGAGGTTGATGCGCATCATGCCGCCACCTCGTTGCGCACGGCCACGCGCAGCATGGCGCTGCGCGCGCGCGGGTTGGCCTGCACTTCTTGCGCCGATGGGCGCACGCGCTGCACGTCGCGCAGCGGCATGGGCTGGGGCGCATGGGCAAACGCGGCGGGCAGGCGGCGGTCAAATACTTCGCGCGAATGCTGCACCATGAATTGCTTGACGATGCGGTCTTCGAGCGAATGAAAGCTGATGACGACCAGCACGCCGTCGGGCTTCAAAATGCGCAGCGCGGCGTTCAGCGCTTGCTCGAGCTCCTCAAGCTCGGCGTTGATGAAAATCCTAAACGCCTGAAATGTCCGCGTTGCAGGGTCCTGACCCGGTTCGCGGGTTTTGACCGCACCAGCCACGAGGCTGGCCAGTTCTGCGGTGCCTGCAAGGGGGCCCCGCTCTTGTCGGCGAGCAACAATCGCCTTTGCAATGTGTGAAGCAAACCGTTCTTCGCCGTAATCACGTATCACCTCCGCAATCTGTTCGGGTTCGGCTGTGGTCAGCCAGTCGGCCACGCTCTCGCCGCGCGTGGGGTCCATGCGCATATCGAGCGGGCCATCGTGGCGGAAGGAAAAGCCCCGCTCGGGGGTATCAATCTGCGGGGAACTCACGCCCAGGTCGAGCAGCACGCCATCCACGCTGCGCGCAGGCAGTTCGGCCATGCCCGTAAAGCTTTCGTGGCGGATGGAAAAACGCGCGTCTTCGATGGCGTTGGCGCAGGCAATGGCTTCGGGGTCTTTGTCGAAGGCGATGAGGCGGCCTTGCGCGTCGAGCCGCTGCAAAATTTCGCGGCTGTGCCCGCCACGGCCAAAAGTGCCGTCGACGTAGCAGCCTGCCGGGTTGTGCACCAGGGCGTCAACCGCTTCATGGAGCAAGACGGTGGTGTGTTTTCGTTCGGCTTGCATCGCTCGCCCCTAGAAAACAAAGTTGTTGATGAAGTCGGGCGAGGGCTGCCTTGCAGCCGCTTCGTCTTTGGCGCGGTACAGCGCCTTGTCCCACAACTCGAAGTGGCTGCCGTTGCCCATCATTTGCGCTTCGCTGCCCATGTGCGAGGCTTCGCGCAGTTCCGGCGAAATCAGGATGCGACCGCTGGACGGGTCCATTTCCAGCGCCAGGGCGCTGCCGAGCAGCCTGCGTTTTTCCCACGCGGCCGACATGGGCCAGGCGGCGACCACGGCGCGGAACTTTTCCCACTCGTTTTCAGGAAACAGCAGCAGGCAGTCTTCCTTGTAGTGCCGCGTGATGTGCAGCCGCCCCTCTGAGGCGCGGATGAGGTCGTCGCGAAAGCATGTCGGAATCGCGATCCGGCCTTTGGCATCTACAGAGAGGGTTTTGGTACCTTCAAACAAGGCGTTTTCCTGGAAAAGCGGTTTGTGGCTCAAAAATGGCAGTTTTCACCACCAATCTTCACTTTTCACCACTTTAGCAGCAAAGAAGGTACTACAACATCCCGGTTACAAAACTTTTTCTTCTAAATCAAGGGTTTAGCGCGGTTTTGACAGCTTGCGAAATAACTTTGCGCTTAAAAATGAACGACTTAGGACGCTCTTCAAAAGTCAAATCTAGACCTTGTCAGATGAGTTACAGGATGTATCTTGAGAGGTCTTCGTTCTGGCTGAGTTCGGCCAAACGCGCATCGACATACGCCGCATCGACGGTCACGGTTTTTTGTTCGAGCGTGCTGGCAGCAAAACTCACTTCGTCGAGCAGGCGTTCCATCACCGTGGACAAGCGGCGCGCGCCGATGTTTTCGGTGCGCTCGTTCACGTCGAAAGCGATGTGCGCGAGCCGCGTAACGCCCTCGGGCGTGAAGTCCAGCGTCACGCCTTCGGTCGCCAGCAGCGCCTGGTATTGCTTGACGAGCGAGGCGTGCGTTTGCGTGAGGATGGCCTCGAAGTCTTGCACCGACAGGCTCTGCAGCTCCACGCGAATGAGAAAGCGTCCCTGCAACTCGGGGATCAGGTCGCTGGGTTTGCTCAGGTGAAAGGCGCCTGAGGCCACAAACAGGATGTGGTCGGTTTTGACCATGCCGTACTTGGTGCTCACCGTGGTGCCTTCGACCAGCGGCAGCAAGTCGCGCTGCACGCCTTGGCGCGACACGTCGGCACCGCTGCGTTCGCCGCTGCCCGCCACTTTGTCGATTTCGTCGATAAAGACAATGCCGTTTTGCTCCACGCTTTCCATGGCCTGGCTGCGGATTTCCTCTTCGTTGACGAGTTTTGCGGCTTCTTCATCGGTCAACTGGCGCAGGGCTTCGGCCACTTTCACGCGGCGGGTTTTGCGTTTGTCTTGTCCCATGCTGCTGAACATGCTGCGCAGCTGTTCGGTCATTTCTTCCATGCCCGCCGGGCCCATGATTTGCATGGTGGGGGCGGCGTCGAGCAGGTCGATTTCAATTTCCTTGTCGTTCAATTGCCCTTCGCGCAGTTTTTTTCGGAAAGCTTGGCGCGTGCTGCTTTCGCCGCTTGCCGCGCCGGTTTCTGCGGCTTCGAGTTGGGCGTTGGCCGAGCGGGCGGGCGGCAACAAAATATCGAGCACACGGTCTTCGGCAGCGTCTTCGGCCTTGCTGCGCTGGGCGTGCATGGCGGCTTCGCGGGTTTGCTTCACGGCCACTTCCACCAGATCGCGGATGATGGAATCCACATCCTTGCCTACATAGCCCACTTCTGTGAACTTGGTGGCCTCCACCTTGATGAAAGGCGCATTGGCCAGCCGCGCCAGGCGGCGGGCAATTTCGGTTTTACCCACACCTGTGGGACCAATCATGAGGATGTTTTTGGGGGTGATTTCAGCACGAAGCTTTTCATCCACCTGCTGGCGCCGCCAGCGGTTGCGCAGGGCAATGGCTACGGCGCGCTTGGCATCTTGCTGGCCAACAATGTGGTGGTCAAGTTCGGAAACGATTTCCTGTGGAGTCATGGAAGACATGGTGAATCACTCAAAACAAAAAATGGAATCAATCGCCCCGCCCACGAAAATCCATGCGCGAGGCAACACAAAAATCAGCCTGTGTGGGTACGAAAAAAACGCTTGGGCGTTGGCACGATCACTTCAAAGCGTTTCGATCGTGTGGTGCATATTCGTGTAAATGCACAGCTCACCCGCAATGGCCAGCGATTTGCGCACGACTTCTTCTGCCGACAAATCGGTGTTGTCCAGCAGGGCGCGCGCCGCGGCTTGGGCATAAGTGCTGCCCGAACCAATAGCCACGATGCCGTGCTCAGGCTCCAGCACGTCACCGTTGCCTGTGATGATGAGCGATGCATCCTTGTTGGCCACGGCCAGCATGGCCTCCAGCCGACGCAGCACACGATCCGTGCGCCAATCGCGCGTCAGCTCAATCGCGGCACGCACCAAATGCCCTTGGTGTTTTTCGAGCTTGGACTCAAACCGCTCAAACAGGGTAAAGGCATCGGCCGTAGCGCCCGCAAATCCAGCCAGCACCTGGTCTTTGTACAAACGACGCACCTTGCGAGCCGAGTGCTTGACGACGACATTGCCCAAGGTCACCTGGCCGTCACCACCCAAAGCCACCTCCACCCCTTGCGGTGTTTGGCGCCGAACGCTCAGAATGGTCGTGCCGCGAAACTGTTCCATGAAAAGACTCCCCAGCCCCAGACTCAGCCAGGGCATATTGATAAGCAATAGAACGACTTGCACCACTACTCATGCCCGATTGACTGCTTCTCGTGCAATCTGGGCAAAGATGGTATGTGGGCGCCATACGCCATCGTCCACAAAAAAGTACAACCATCAATCGCGGCGCAGTTTCACCGTGGCGTTTGCCGTGATACCTATGATGCGCCAGAACACTGCCAACAAGCGATTGACCTGCACAAACTGGATCGGTCGCTGCGCATTTTGTGGCTCCATCAACCACTCCAGCAACGCCACGGCAGCCGGATAATCCACGCTATTGAGCTGGCTGCAATCGATCATGCAGAAATCGCCTTGGCTCGCAGCAGTTACTGCCTGCAGCAGCGCCTGTATATTGCCTTTGAGGCTGCCTTTCCATTGCAGCGGGTGCTTCAGCGTTGCTTCTTCATCTGCAGACAAGCCGGCTGGCCCAGCAGAAGCAGCTTCTTCTTTTTGATCCCCTTCCAGCATTGACAAGGCGCTATCCGCGTCGATGAAGTGGCAGCGTGTACGCGACCAGGACGGCGGCGATTCTTCCAGCGCCACACAATATTCCAGCGCCATATGATCAAAATCCTCTTGCCCGTGCATGATACGCACCAGCTCCAGCCGCAACTGCCAAAGCAAGGCATACAGCGACGGCAGAGGTTGCCCCTGGCTTTCCAGGGTATGGATTTTCTCCACACAACAGGCCAGCAAATGCTCTCCACCCCACATCAGCAAATCGACCTTGCGCTCGGTCAAGTCGCGGAATTGATCCAACAACGGCTCAACCGCATCGTCCAGAATGGTGTGCAAGGCCTGCCAGTCCAGTAGAACCTGCGCCTGCTGGGTCAGCAACTGCGCGCGCAACAGCATCACATCCGTCAAATCCAGTTCAGCCGGGCTGCGCCAACCATTTTGCAACGAGTGATCCATATCGTGAAAAGCGCCCAGCGTTGTCAAAATACGCGTAGCCTCGCCCAAATCCGCCCCTTGGTATTGCGGAGCCGACCGGTCAAAGTGCCGCACCATCTCGATGCTGGCCGCTTCGAACTTCTCTTCTTGTTCGGTACAGCGATAGAAATCCAGCAACGCCAGCAAAACATGAGGCTCCCGATCTTCTTGACCGATCTGTGCGCCAAGCTGCTCCGCCTGTGCCAGCTCCAGCAGCTGCGCTTCTGCCTGCTCGTAGCTGCCTTGAACAAAAAGAATGGCTGGCTCGTTCAGGCATTCCGGCAAATCGTCTGGCGTGTATTCCGGTGGAAGGATGGCTGCTGGCTGTGCCACAGGCAGCTCACTCGGCATGGCTTGCGCCTCAGCCATGGGGGAAGCATCCGGCAAGAGTTGCTCGTCCACAGAGACCGCAACACTACCGCTATCCGCCGGCAATTCGGTGAATGAATCGCGATAGACAAAGGTCGAAGATGCTTGCCCCTCTGGACTTTGCTCTGAAGCCAAATCCACCTGCTCTTCAATACCCTGGATCGGCGCGACCGGCTCTGCTTCAACCTGTTGCGGTTTGGTCACCACCTTGGGTGGAGCAGCAGCGTGCGCCGCTGGATTTGGCGTCGGCGAAGGTGTAGACACAGCAGTAACCATGTTTGCTGCCGGCGCTTGCCGTACAGGCTGTGCGGGCGACCCGCTAGCGGTGATAGGGGCGGGCGCCTGTTGCGGCCTCAACGCTACAACAGGTGCAACTGAAGACACAGACTGTTGCTTGGCGGCTTGGACGGGTTGCGCAACTGGCTGTGCAGCAGATGGTACAGCCAGCGATTCGAGCATGGCTGGATCAAACGCAATGACATCACTGTCTGCTGATGCAGCAGCTGCGTTGTACTGCCCAATCTGCGTCTCGATCAGCATCTGGGTTTTTGCTTCTTCCCTTACGGGTTCAGGCTCCTGAGGAGACTTGGCCTTGCCGTCCGCCTTGTCCCACCACTGCTCGACCATTTCCTGCTCAAGATGCTTGATCTTGTCGCTGAAATCCGTGATGCGCGTCGAGTGATGTTCCTGTGCCGAAGCGGGCTTCACCAACACGGCATCGGGGGCGCTGACAGGTTGGGTATTGGGTGTATTGGGCGTATCAGGCGCAGTGGTTCCAGCTCGTATTTGGCGCAATGCAGCAAATTCTCTGATACGGATATTGCGATTTTCTTTTTGACGCTGATAGCGAATGGCAAAAATTTCAGCCGACGACAACTCCAGCTTCTCCTCAGCCGGCGCCGCTTTGCCCTTCTGTTCTGTTGCAGCATTGTCCAGCGCGGCCCAATCGGTTGTCGGATTGGCAACAAACCGAGCCAGTTTGTTCAGAAAGTTGCTTTTCTCAGGCTGTGCCATATCTTGCCGATCACCTCATCGTGGCGCGTCGATAACAACGTGCCACATGATCAATCACTTATATTCAATCCCCAAACAGTTTCTGCTTCATTTCGCGGCGCTGCTGCGCTTCCAGCGACAGCGTTGCCGTGGGGCGCGCCAGCAAACGGGGCACGCCGATGGGCTCACCCGTTTCATCGCAATAACCATATTCACCGACATCAATCAGATGAATGGTCTGTTCGATTTTCTTGAGCAACTTGCGCTCACGGTCGCGCGTGCGCAACTCCAGCGCATGCTCTTCTTCAATCGTGGCTCGATCAGCAGGATCGGGCACCACCACCGCGTCTTCGCGCAAGTGTTCGGCTGTTTCACCCGCGTAGCTGAGAATTTCCTGACGAAGCAATTGCAGCTTGTGCTTGAAGAAAGCCAACTGCACATCGTTCATGTATTCGGCATCGGGCATGGAAAGCACTTCGGCATCCGTCAGTTCCTGCGGGGGCTTTTTCTTCCAGTTGTTGCTCAACTTGGGATCTTTTTGCATCACGGCAGGGCTTGGTTGCGCCGCCTGCTTGGTGACAGTAGCCGCCTTGGCGGTTTTTTTGGCTTGACTGGCGGGAGAGGTCTGGTTTGTGCGAGCCACTACGTACCTTCCTATAAAAATACAAACAAGAAACAAGCCTTCGCCTGTTCGGTACCCAAGGGCAGCATCCGAGCAACCAATGCTGCTTCAACCGCCCTGTGGATAGACATGCTACGCAACACACCCGCCGCCATGGCTTGGGCACTTGCAATGCCGGGCGATTTTAGGCCATTTATCTTTATTTTCTCAAGTACATGTCTGCCAAAACGCGGCGACCTTGCGCCAAGCCCTTCTTGGCAGGCTTGTTTTGCATGCTTTCATCAGGCCTGGCACTGGCGCAAGCCCTGTTCCAGAATGTCTTTGGGCAATTCGGTGCCAATAAATACCATTTTGCTCACGCGCGGCTCGCCAGGTTGCCACTGCGCCCCCAGGTCGCTGCCCATCAATTGGTGCACGCCCTGAAAGATCACTTTGCGATCGGTACCCTGCATGTCCAGCACGCCTTTGTAACGATACATTTTCGGGCCATAGATATTGACGATGGCACCCAGAAAGTCTTCCAGCTTGACCGGATCAAACGGCCGATCGGTGCGGAAAACAAAGCTTTGCACATCGTCCTGATGCACATGGTGGCTGGCGTGATGGTGGTGCGCATGGGTGCAACCATGCCCGCTGCATTGGTGTTCGCCATGATCGTGCTTGTGCCCGTGTGTATGGTCATGCGCCGCGCCGTGGTTGCACGGCTCGCCCGGCGCATGCTGATGGTTGCATCCGGCATGGTGCTGGTGCTGCGCAGCGGCTTCTTCAGCCAGAAATTCAGGATGCAGCTCCAGCTGGGCATTGAGGTTGAAGCCGCGCAGATCCAGCACCTCGTGCAGGGGCACCTGTCCAAAATTCACCACTTTTTGCGCTGCGCGCGGGTTCATGCGGGCCAAACGCCGTTGCAAGCCGGCCAACTCCTGCTCAGTAATCAAATCGGCCTTGCTGATAAAGATCTGATCGGCAAAGCCGACCTGCCGCTGTGCCTCCAGCCGGGCGTCCAGCTGCTGGTGCGCGTGTTTGGCATCCACCAGGGTGATGATCGAGTCGAGCATGTAGTGCTCGGCCACGTCATCATCCATGAAAAAGGTTTGCGCCACGGGGCCAGGGTCGGCCAGGCCGGTGGTTTCGATCACCACGCGATCGAACTGCAGGGCACCGCTGCGGCGCTTGTTGGCCAAATCGGTCAGTGTGCTGCGCAGGTCTTCACGAATGGTGCAACACACACAGCCATTGTTCATCTGGATGATTTGTTCGGTGGCGTCCGTCACCAGAATTTCGTTGTCAACCGCCTCTTCGCCAAATTCGTTTTCAATAACGGCAATTCTCTGGCCATGGGCCTCGGTCAGAATGCGTTTGAGCAAGGTGGTTTTGCCAGCGCCCAAAAAACCGGTGATGATGGTGGCAGGAATCATATGCATGCAACAGAAGAAAAACAGTTGGCGAAAGGCCATCATTATCGAACACCGCCACCGATTATGCCTGCGCATGGTTAGCAACAACAGTGGTAGTGCAGACATCCCCGGCCAGACGTAACACAATGTGCGAAAATCCATTCAGTTTTCAGCAAGCTCTATCTCTTTCTCATGACTCCATCTGCCAACGACCAGCCTTCCCACGATCAAGACGCTGCGGCTGACGCGGATACGCCCACCGCAGCCACCCGCAAGCGCCCGCCGCCTGGCGAGCGCCGCAAACAGATTCTCGAAACGCTGGCGCGCATGCTCGAAAAGCCCGGTTCCGAGCGCATCACCACGGCGGCCCTGGCGGCTGAGTTGGCTGTCAGCGAAGCGGCGCTGTATCGCCACTTTGCCAGCAAGGCGCAGATGTTCGAGGCGCTGATCGACTTCATTGAGCAGAGCATTTTTCACCTCATCAACCAGATTGGCGAGCGCGAGGCCGATCCGCAATTGCGGGCGCCGCGCATTTTGCTGATGCTGCTGCAGTTTGCCGAAAAAAACCCCGGCATGGCGCGCGTGATGGTGGGCGATGCCTTGGTGCTGGAGCACGACAGGCTGCAGCAGCGCATCAACCTGATGATGGACAAGATCGAATCCAGCCTGCGCCAGCACCTGCGTCAGGCGGCAGAAGCGCGCGCGTCTGCCAGCCCCAGTGTGGATGCGCAAGTACGCGCCTCGCTCATGATGGCTTTTGCCGCCGGACGCATACAGCGTTATGTGCGCACCGCGTTTCGGCGCCAGCCCACCGAATATCTGGACGCTTGCCTGCAACAGCTGCTGGCCTGAGGTTACTGGCATAAGGGTGCAGGCCAATCACCCTTGCCTGTCAAGGCCCTGTGCAGGCTGCGGATCCATCTGTACACAAAGGGGCTGGCAGCAGGTGCGACAATGCGCCCCATCTCTTTTCCTAACACCGCCCCTGTATTGACTGCCTGATTGGCGCCGGGGCGCCGTCTGTTTTCCACAAAAAACGCATGTCGAACAAGCCTTCCAACGAACTTTATTCCGAACATTCCATCCGCGTGCTCAAAGGGTTGGAGCCGGTCAAGCAGCGCCCGGGCATGTACACCCGCACCGACAACCCGTTGCACATCATTCAAGAAGTGATCGACAACGCGGCGGACGAGGCGCTGGCCGGCTTCTGCAAAAAAATCCGCGTCACCCTGCATGCCGACGGCTCGGTCAGCGTGGAAGACGATGGCCGCGGCATTCCTTTTGGCCTGCACCCCGAAGAAAAAGCGCCCGTGGTGGAACTGGTGTTTACCCGTCTGCATGCAGGCGGCAAGTTTGACAAAGGCAAGGGCGGCGCCTACAGCTTCAGCGGCGGCCTGCATGGCGTGGGCGTGAGCGTCACCAACGCGCTGGCCAAGCGGTTGGAAGCCACCATCTGGCGCGATGGGCAGGTAGCCAAACTCACCTTCTCAGGCGGCGATGTGATCGAGCCCTTGGCCGTGCGTGCAAGCGGCGGCGCAGCCGGTGGCGACCGCAAACAGGGCACCACCGTGCGCGTCTGGCCCGATGCAAAATACTTCGAAAGCAGCGCCCTGCCCATGAACGAGCTGCTGCACCTGCTGCGCAGCAAGGCGGTGCTGATGCCCGGCGTGGCCGTTACGCTGGTGGACGAGAAAAAGAAAGAGCAGCAAAGCTGGCAATACAAAGGCGGCCTGCGCGACTATCTGGAACAAACCCTGCCTGCCGATACCGTCATCCCCATTTTTGAAGGCGAAGGTTACGCAAGCAAAGACGATGGCAGCTTTGCCGAAGGCGAGGGCGCGCAGTGGGCCGTGGCCTTTACCGAAGACGGCGCCCCCGTGCGCGAGAGCTACGTCAACCTCATCCCCACCACTGCCGGCGGCACGCACGACAGCGGCCTGCGCGATGGGCTGTTTCAGGCCGTCAAGAGCTTTATCGAACTGCACGCCCTGCTGCCCAAGGGCGTCAAGCTCATGCCCGAGGACGTGTTCGCCCGCGCCAGCTATGTGCTCAGCGCCAAGGTGCTAGACCCGCAGTTCCAGGGCCAGATCAAGGAGCGCCTGAACAGCCGCGACGCGCTGCGCCTGGTCAGCAACTACGTCAAGCCGCCGCTCGAACTGTGGCTGAACCAGCACGTCGAATACGGCAAAAAACTGGCCGAGCTAGCCATCAAGGCGGCGCAAACGCGGCAAAAGGCCGGGCAAAAAGTCGAAAAACGCAAAGGCTCGGGCGTGGCCGTGCTGCCGGGCAAGCTCACCGATTGCGAGAGCCGTGACACGGCCTACAACGAAGTCTTTCTGGTGGAGGGCGACAGCGCCGGCGGCAGCGCCAAAATGGGCCGCGACAAGGAAAACCAGGCCGTGCTGCCCCTGCGCGGCAAGGTGCTCAACACCTGGGAAGTCGAGCGCGACCGGCTGTTTGCCAACAACGAAATCCACGACATCTCGGTGGCCATTGGCGTCGATCCGCACGGCCCCCATGACGCGCCCGATTTGAGCGGCCTGCGCTACGGCAAGGTCTGCATCCTGAGTGATGCGGACGTGGACGGCTCGCACATCCAGGTGCTGCTGCTGACGCTGTTTTTCCGGCACTTCCCCAAGCTCATCGAGGCGGGCCATGTGTATGTGGCACGGCCACCGCTGTTTCGGGTGGATGTGCCCGCGCGCGGCAAAAAGCCCGCCAGCAAGCTGTACGCGCTGGACGAGGGCGAGCTGGCCGCCATCCTCGACAAATGCGCCAAAGAAGGCGTGGCGCGCGACAAATGCCAGATCAGCCGCTTCAAGGGCCTGGGCGAGATGAACGCCGAGCAGCTGTGGGAAACCACCCTCAACCCCGACACCCGCCGCCTCATGCCGGTGCAGCTGGGCGACCTGGACTTTGCCGCCACCGAGGGCCTCATCACCCAGCTCATGGGCAAAGGCGAAGCCGCCGCCCGCCGCGCGCTGATGGAACTGCACGGCGACAGCGTG
>RRZU011481789.1_pt1 | contig 17790 bp, 16 predicted proteins | sample 2165561 | NCBI WGS metagenome assembly RRZU01 (sample SAMN10456909, study PRJNA506462) | wastewater metagenome | isolation source: wastewater sludge | place: USA: Moscow, Idaho | reverse complement strand
TTCCAAGCAAAAAAGTGGAGAATCTAACTCCAAAAGAACTAATAGCTCTTACAAAAGAGCAAAAAGAAGAAAGATCAAAATTATCAGCAGAAAGACTTGCTGATATGGAAAAGTATTATTGTAACGGGTGTAATACTTGTTACGAAATGGGGTACCCTAGACATATAGGGATGTGTCCTTATAAAATACCTGAATGGGTAAAGGAGGAATTCAGCGACCTCCTTTAATACCGAATGCTGGATTCTATTTAAAGTATAGAGTCCGGTATTAGATATTAAAATAAAAAGACGACTAGAAGTCTATAAACGATCTAGATATTTAGGAGGAAAAAATGAAAACAATTTTAATTGTTTTAGCTTTAATTGGTTGGTTTGTTTTAGGTTTAGGAATGCCAATAGCTGGAGTTGATCCAGTTATTAGAAGATACACTATGGTGGGTTACTACTTCACCATAGTAGTAATATCATTAGTAGTAGATTTTAAAAATTTCAAACCTGAGGAGGTGAAATAGAAATGAAAAAATTATCGATGATATTGAAAGAAATAATAAAAACAGAAGTAGCAATACTTCTAGAGTTTATGTTCATACCGATTCAGACGGTATGGGCTTTTTTAAAATACCAAAAAAGATTTGAAAATAAATACCAAGTAAAGAATTTCTTAAAAATGAACTTTATGGATTGGTTATGTTGTCCTGTAGGGCTATTCGTGATGCCTTACAGGATAATAAAGAAAAACCTATTTAAGGTTTTTCTTTTTTATGTAAACAGAGGTGCCTCCCCGAAGGGAGGGCTTGTTGAGTTTTTGAAGCTGTACTTTATATATGTTAATACGTAATAGAGAGTTTAGTCAGTAATTCTTCTATGAAGAACCAGGTTTGTAACACAACCTGCTGGAGTTATCATACGTTTAAGTAACCTAACGGTTAAGTTACTCAATGTATAATGAGATGCTTCTATTTGTAGAACTGAAGATCCATCCACATCGAAATAAGCTTTATCCATCTTTATAGATATAGTCTGCATTCTAGTATCTGTGTCTACAGACTTAACTCCTTTAGGAAGTATCTTATCATTGTTTACGAAGTATGATACATTCTTGAATGTTGTTTTCGGATGAACTATCTTACCATCCGAAGTTATCTTACTTTCATTATTTTGGTAATATACGGATTGAGCATCGTTTATTATAACTGATGTAGAAGGTACTACTATAGTGTTTCCGAAGCCAGGACGTAAACCTGCACTTATAGTATTCATAGATAAGTTATTCGCTACCTTTATAATAAAGTCGGCTTCATAAGTATCTTCGTCAGATATACCACCATCTTTACTCAAGATAGATACTATTCCTTCTTCTACAAATACATTGTAACCTAGAGGATACATTCCTAGAAGTTGTAACTCATCCAGAACTTGTAAGAAACCCATAGGTTTAAATATGGTTCCTGCTGGAACTTTCACACTAGGATCAGGTTTATCCATATATAATTTTAATTCAGGATCAGAACATTTCAAGAAAGCTAATGCTGCTACTGATGAAGGTGGCGTGTCTTCTTTAAGGATAGCATTAAAGACATCCATAGTGAATGGATACTGGTATTCATTTCCTAGATGGAATCTAACCATATAACGAATCTCATTATCAGCATTCTTCTCATTCATCTCTTGAACTTCTTCATCCGAGAAAGGCATGATCTCTTGATCAACTATACAGTTCTCATAAGTCACTGTGTATAATTCTAATTCATTATAAGTGTATGTAGCATCTGTCTTAGGAATTTCTTCATCATTCTTTTCTATCTCGAACATCTTTATTTCTATAGTACTCGTATTCTTATCTAGGAATTGTGTAGCTTTTATAACTGAAGATCGTACATTTAGAACTAGAATCCTCATAGGAAACATATAGTTCATGTAATCGAATGTTTCATGGATGCCTATAAAGGCATCAGCTTCTAATAGAACGCCATCTAGAGTTACATCAGCACGATAAAAATACCGTAAGTATGGTTTATCATTTTTGGTATCTGCCATTATATATTTCACCCTCTTATCATTTATATAATAAAAGAATAACTAAAAGATTGAAGTGTATATTTTCATACAGTCTAAGTTAACTCATACTATTTTATGCGTTGCAATCATAATTTTTTAAAATATATTCAACTTCAACCTTTTAACTATCATTCTATTATTATGTTACAAACAACACTATAGAATCCTGAGCGCCCCTTCTCAGGACTCATCTAGTGAAGTTAACAGAATGAAAATCAGCACACGAATAATTATGAGTATTCGTAACTCACACAGGTAAATCAATAAAGAAAGATATAGGTTAAGAATCTATATCATACATAGAATCTAAAATATTCTACGTATAATAAGGATACTTAAATACGAGATAAAACCAGGATTCGTGTCGGGTCAAAAAACTTAGTACATAAAGGCAATTTTTATACACTAATAAAAAATCCCAACTATTGAATCCTGATTAACATCTCTCAAAAAGATGAGGTTTTGAGGGAATAATAAGATCGAAGAATAACATATAAATTTTAAGGAATCATTATGTTTTAACATGACAAATTAAATTCAATAATAAATATTTGGTATTGTATTATAAAAAGGAGAGTCTTCGGTCTTATTATTCTTAGTATAATGTTATAATAAATTATAAAAACTAGTTATATATTATTCATGTGTAAGGAATCAAATTAAAGTCGACTAGAGACTATAAACGACTAGTTTGTTTTATATAGGAGGAAATCATGAATGATGATATTGTTACAGGAATCAAAGCTATACTGACACTCATACTATATGCATCATGTGTTATATTTTTAGGCTACACTACAGCCACAATCATATCTGCTATACTATTTATAATATCAACTGTAAAGCACAGAAAACAGTTAGACAGATTAAATGATGTAGGTAGTCAGAACAAAGCAGCAACATTATTTCTTGCAGCATCAGTCTTGTTGATACTATTTGTATTGTATTCATTATCACCATTAGCAATGATAACATTCGTGACTAATGACTTAACAGAAACTAAATAATAAATATAGGAGGAAACAAAGATGAGTTTATTCGGAAGCAAAAAGGTAATAGAAAAGAAAGTAATATTAACAGAAGAGGAATATATAAAATAAAAAAGAGTAATGGATTTGACAAAAGAGTTACAATCCATTCTTGGTACAGATTATTATTTAGATGAATTATTAAGTACAAGCTCTAAATTAGTTAAGGATCATGAGGATAGAAAAGAAAGATTATTAAGAGAAAAGATGTACAAAGCTGACAAGTATGCTCCAGTTAGAAAAACGTTACACGACACAGCTAAAGATCTATTCTTTCATATGAACTTATTAGGATTCGCCGATGAGAAAATAGGAAAGAAACGTATGAATATGATAAATAAAATAGTTAAGAAGTTGAGTGAAACTAGGATCGAGCTCAGAGTAACCGATGAACAATTCTTAAGTCCCATAAAGAATATAATAAGAACTATTATAAAAGATAACGAAGATCTAAATAAGTTATTCTTAGATGAGAAAGCTTATGGTGAAGATATGGAGGAATTCGATGATGATTCTGAGTTCAGTTATAGAATGTACACATATTTAGATACGATTGATATTCTTAAAGATTCATATGAAACAATAAATCCAGATAAACCACATGAACTTAGAATAAAAATCATAAATATGGTTCTGAGTAAATTAAAATATATACATAATCTCAATGCATTCGTTTACACTACATCTAAGTATCATATCGGTAGAATAGGTTTATATAGTGAAATTTTAAAATCATATAGTCCTTATTTTAAAGATAAAACATACGATGAATGTTTAGCGTCTTTATCAGATATTCACATAGTAATGACTACAAAGTATGATATTGATAAATACTTTGAATCAGTATTCAAACATGAGAAAAATGAAAATAGAGATGGAGTTGAAGATCTACTTCATGATGATTTAAAACATATCATATCATATGTAGAAAATAAAATATTAGAAGAAAATATAGGAGGAAACAAATAATGGTTAACTTATTAGAGGAAGTTCTATACTTTTTAAACAAAAATGAGAATTTTAAAATGAAAGGAAAAATGAGTAGTAGGATTTTAAATATAACTTCAGAAGCTGGAGAGTTAGCTAAAGAAGTTTTAAAATCAACAAATTATGGTCAAGGTGAAACTGTAATCACCAGGGATTTAGAAGGCGAGTACGGAGATCTGTTATATAGTGTTTTAGCTTTAGGTTTAGAAAACGAACTAAACATTCCGAATATTTTAAAAGATACTATAGAAAAGATGGAACATAGAATAAATAAAAATGGTTTCGGATCAACACCTATCGTATCACCTGAAATAAAAGTCACACAAGTACATGATAGTGATTTATTTACAGGAGTTATACATAACAAATGCGACTACACTATATTCAATCATAGCGAATTAAATCTTTACAATATAGGACCAGCAGCTTTAACAACACTCAAACTATATACAAATGATATACCATACAGTAATACAAATCTTACAGTTAGCAAAGAAGGAAACGTTTATAATCGTCTAGGTATAATAATAGGTAAAGTTAAAGAAGTTGTAACGGATGAAAGAAGATATAGTTCATTTAAAGATATATTTAACAATCTCATGACATGCGGTCGTAATATGAAAGTTGGAGTTAAAATAGATGTAGATGAATCAAAAAATACTAGAGGTATAGTACCGCAAACTATTTTAAAAGATATACATATTAAATTAGATGGTAGCGATAAAGTTATCAAAGCATTTATCGATACTGAAAAACCAAAATTAAAAACTTTGATAAAAATATCAAGTAATACTAAGTCGTTACCACCTAATTCACCTAAAGCAGAACTAACATCTTTATTCAATATGATGTATGATTTGATAGGTTATGTTAACCTAGATAACGGTTATGTATATAATACTAATAAAGAATATATAGGTGAAGTTGCTGATAATAAATTCGGATCAAATATGGCTCAGCATGCAATAGGAAAAATACATAATAAAAAACCTATAGATCTAATACCTGGTCAAAAATATATATTGACTTATATAAATTCAGAAGTATCACCTATATATATAATCATAGGTAATTCTGAAGAAGTTTTAGAAGGTTATGTCGATGAAGATGGGTGTTGTTATAGTGTTGCTGGTACACTCGTGGGACATATAACAGTTACGCTAGGGGAAGCTAAAGAAATCTTCAAAATAAATGATTCAGATAGACTACCTGTTTACGATATTAATAAGAAGTGTATAGGTTCTGTAGATATATACGGTAATTTCTATAATAAGAGTGAAATAATACTAGGGATCATGGCACTTGGTTTTTAAAGTGATAATCTACTTCCCGAAGGAAGTGTCATTAAGATTTATTCTTGATGGCATTTTCTTTTTTGTATTCACAATACACTTCTATACTATATTTGCTATCGCTTGTGTGCGCGTACGCTCTCGCGATGCAAAACTATTTCACTTCGTAGTTTCAAGCAACACTTAACTCTGATTAAGTTTTAACTCTCCTATCGCTTGCGTTTGCGCATTACATACACAATCCCCAGTTTTCTTAATCCTTCTCATTTCCTCTTTTTCTTTTTATAAGAACTGGTAGCCCCCCTATAATCCCCCCCAAATGACAAAATTCTCCACTTCGTAGTAAAGAACCTTGTCATAGAGCATAATTCACTCTACAAATATGTTACACTTAATTATATATTTTTAATACTAAAATGTTAAACTTCGTAATGCAGGTGTTCGCTATTTTCTATAACATTATAGTATACATATAAAATGACAATTTTTAAGGAGGATTTACCAAATGGATAACAAAAATAACGGTTTACCAAACAGTATCAATAAAGTATCTAATACTATTGAAGAAGTTAAACGTATCAGTAGTATGAGCAGTGCAGCTCTCGCAAGAGAGGTAGCTGCGAATTCTGTAAAGGATAGAGAAGTGAACGATACCGAAGTGAAGGTTTATAAAGAAGTTAAAGAGAATATGACAAAGATGTCAGTGAAGGATATCCCTAACTACATAAAAGATATTTCTAAAGAAGTTGGAACTGGTGACGGAGTCGGTGCAGCAGCTATGGCTATCGCTGATAAGTTCTTCCCTTCAGATTCAGAGAATGCAAAATTATTGAATCACGTTAAACAACTAGAAACTAAAGAGATGGATATCAACTCGTCGTATGATCTTTATAGCGAAGCACATGTGGGATTCGAAGTAGATGATATAAAAGGATCAGATGCTTATAAGGAAGCAGCACTCAATCAATCACTTAAAACTAACTTAGCTATGGTAGCAGCTACAGTTATAGAAAGAAATGCTCATATTGCTTCTAAAGATAATGCTTTAGGAACTCAAGACGAAATAGTTAACACTGTTAAGGACTTCAGTCCAGAAGCTTTAGAAGAGTTACCACCTATAGATTTCAATCCAAGTAACAATAACGTTTTTAAAGAACAAGAGAAAACTAAGGAAGTAAATAGTAATATAGTAAAGGATACATCTCCACCAATTGATAATGCTAAAAATGTAGGATTCTTTGATGCTTCTAAAAATAGAAAAGAGAATGCTGAGAGAAATGCTAAAGCTAGACTTACTAGAAATGTGCAAGTCAACTCACCTGAAGTAACAGGATACTTTCCATATTCAAACTTAAAGTTTAAAATGGATCCTACGAACTCTGTTCTGGAATTAGAAGATGACTTCTCTGAAATAGAGAAAATGTATGATAGTGAAGGATTATCAAACATGTCGAAATTCATCACATCAGCTTCTAATCATGTAGAACTTTTGACTGGAGATTCTGATAAGAAGATAATTAATCCTGGAGATAACTTAAGAACTAGATTACACTTCATGGATTTCAAATACCTACTCATAGCTAAAGCACTATCTTCTGGAGAAACTTCATTAGATGTAAATATAACTTGTCCTAACTGTTTAGAAGAATATAATTTAGATCTAGATATAAAAAGATGTTTAGCATTATTCCCTGAGGAAATGCAAAAGTCATGCGATACATATGATGCTGGTAAAACATGGGAAGAGCTTACTGAGAATTGGAGAACTAAAGAAACAGGAACCGTTGTTCAAAAATTCGATGAACCAATTCTAGATCAGTTTACTAAGAAGCATTTCGATAAAGTTGTGTACACTTTGAACTATACTGAACCCACTATAGATAAATATATGAAGATAAAGGATGCTGCAATAGCACTTCTTACATTCGTATTCAGAGCTGATATTACACCAGAAATGATGGCTAACGAAGTTATTCTTTTAAGAACACTTCACGAGAGATATCCTGTTAGAGTATCTAGACTCCAAGGTATAATGGAATCATTCACTCTTATAGATAGTATCACTATATCATACTTCGATACCAGAAGCGGTAGCGATGTACTAATAATTACAGATGAAATAGAGATATCTAATTTCACAAATGTAGCAGATCTTTATGACTTGGTTACAGTTTACCTTCCTAAAGAAGTATTACGTGAGGCTAGAGAATACTTAACTAATAAATACAATCTGGAAGATATACGTGTTAAGATGTCTGAAAGAGCTCAAGTTCCTTTAGAAGAAGTACCTATGCCTACACTTCTGGATGAGATGACTCAAATATCTATGCAGAATTTAACTTGTTCTAAATGTGGACATGTTCATGCTGCAGAGGCTTCAGTGCTTTTCTTGGGTTTTTCCCTAGCAGAGAAGTCAATGTTAAAAATAAACATTTAAAACTTGAATTTCTCTGGGAAGCATATTACGCACTCGATGGTGAATTCCCTTTCGAAGACTTAGAAATAATGAAGGTATCTCGTATAAATGATCTCTTGATAACTAAGAGAACTATAGATAAGAATAATTCTACATCTAAGAAAGAAAGAGAATTCGCTAAAGACATGCTAAAAGGTAGACCTAAATTTGGGGTATTCTAATGAGTACCCTTTTATTTTTATATAAAGGAGGAGAAAGATGCTTTTAGATAAAATATTAAATATTTTTAAAAATGATGATATGAAGGAAACAACTAAGACTATAGAAGAGATGAATCAGATGATAGAAAGAATGTTTTCTGATATTCAGATGTCCAAGAATCACTCGAGTATAAACAATAAAGCAGCCATTATGGCTGATGCTTTACACTCCGATACTTCTTTTCTCAGAGATATAACCACATGTGTTAATATGTATTTAAGCGGAGCTTATGATGATATGAGTAATGATGTTATTATTGGTAATTGCCTATTCATGTTTAATTCTACTTTTAATAAAATGAATATGGAATCCGTCATAGATATGAATTATGATAATTCTTCAGAAATACTCAGTCAGTATATAATCCTTAATAAGTATAAAAAGTTTGTAGATTTCAATAATAAGAATACATCATCAGGTTTCTATAAAGCTTTTGATAGTTATTTCAATAGAGTTGAAAAAGAAATATTTAAAAATTATCCTTGGATAATAGATTTTGAACCTGATACACCTAAATTAGATTCTGTTTTAGTTGAAGCTGAAAACTTATTTAAGAAATTAGAAGATGAAATGATAGAATATTCCAACATAGTAATAGGAAGAATCCTGGATAGAATGAATATTCTCTCTAAAGAGAATAAGGAAGAATCATGCCATTTAAAATATACTTATCAGACTGCTATATTAAAAGTTTATGAGAGTGGCTTTGCTTTTGATTACTCTATATATGCTACTCCTGTAGATGATAATACTGGTATCATACCTTATAGAGTAGACGGAACTGTTGGTTCTAAATCCTTCATTTATCTAGATTCAGAAAAATTTATATTCGATTTAGCAATGTTTAAACTAATCTTCTTGAACCTAATATAACAAATCTTAAGTTATCTAAATCGAAGATAAACTCAGTAACTTTATTCTGAACTATGGAGGTTTAACGAAATGGTTGATAAAATAATAGAAGAAGTAAAAGATGAGATTATAACAATTTTAGATAACTTAGGAGCACCTCATGCATCTGTTTCTTATGTAGAATGTGAGAGTTCATTTAGGGTTAAACAAAAACTCAGTGAGTATGGTATTGATTTAGGTGAAATGATAGAAGATGAACTCGTGTATGTTTATATACTAGATAGTATAGTACGACAACTCTACGACATATGTAGATGTGTATAATAGGAGGTGTGATTTATGAAATGTCACTTTTGTGGTGAATCTATAGATACAGAAGAAGAACTTTTAAAACATTTAGATGAAGTTCATTCTAAAGAATTAAAGAAATTGAACTTTACAGCTAAACAATCTTACTATCATCATAAAAATAGATTTAAACTTAAGAGAATAGGGATCTGTGGTTGTGGTAGTAGAAAGAAGTGGTTAGAAGAAAGTAATAAGTACGAGTACTATTGTTTTTCTGATTCATGTAAAAGTAAAATGAATCAAGTAGCTATAAATAATAATATAACTAAGTTTGGTGTAGCTAAACCATTCGAGATGGTCGAAGTTCAAATGAAAGCCATGGAGACTAGAGGTAAATCAATGTATGTATGGGGTCCTGGTAACGATAAGTTCATTATACTTGGTCCAACTTCATTAGAAGAGAATCCAGCACTTCAAGATGATATAAATGATGCGTTATCGGAAGGCGCTGCTAAATACGTTTACTTATCTAAAGTAGAAGAGTTAGTTTTAAAAGAACTTCTAAAGATGTTTGATAAGAAAGATATTGAAGCTCCATTCTCACAAGTGATTCATTACACTTATCCTGGTCAAGAATTCGAAAGAAATCATATACCAGATATATTTATAAAATCATTAAATCTTATTATATCGTGTAAGGATTCGATGCTACATCCGAACAGACATCATAATATGGTTGAAGATAGATTTAAATCTTTATTTGAATATCAAGCAATTCTAAATACAACAGATTATAATTTCTTTCAGATAGATGGTGAAGATGACATCGTTAACTTAAGATCTTATTTGAATAAAGTTAAACAGATGCATGCTACAGGATCTAGATACATAGCACCACCAAAGGTAGATGTTTTTGTTCTTATATCCGAATCAATACGTGTTGATGGTCTAAATAATAATATTATAGAAGATATCACATCTATAGATTATGCTATTTTAGGTGCACATGGCTTAGGCTTTAAAGTTAGAAATTCTAATTCTTGTATATTTCTTCATGAAAAAGAAGGATTGTATACAGGAGTAGTTAATGAAGGTTTAGCTATAGATTTAAGTAAAATTATAAATGATATAAAAACTTATGATGAATCTGGTATGAGAAATGTATCTTCTATCATAGAAAGTATATTCTATGATAAAAAATTTAATGAAGATGATATTCTAGAAGAATTAAATGGATCCATTATAAAGGTTATAGGAGGTAAAAATGAAGGTAACACATAATATGATTCATATGGATATACCTGAACTTATACGTCTTGTAGCGAATAATGAGTTCTTAACTAATAAGACAAAGGATATCGTTATTCATGAGTTCGAAAATATAAGTGAACAAATATCATTATTAAGTGAAGATGGTGTTCTAGATATAGAAGGTAAACATAAAGGGATATTAGAAAAGGTAGATGACTCCGATATTCAGATGCTCGAGAATTTATTGTTTACAACTATTCCAAAAATTTCAGATATTAAAGTGGAAACTATAAGTATAGAGGAATCAGCCGTTATACCAGAGGAGAAGAAAGTTAATGATAAGTTACCGATATTCTTCTTATTTAACGGCGGTGATAATGCTTTGAGTAAAGCTATAATGCTTTTCACAAGATCAGACTTCTCACACGTCTCTATATCTTTAAATGGTATATCAGAAATAGTTAGTTTCGGTACAACTAGACAGAATCACGGCTTAGTTGTTGAAAACTGGTTCGATTTCTGTCATATAAGAAATCCTAAAAATATAGCCGTACATTTTATAGATGTTCCTTTAAAGGAATATGAAAAGATAAAACATACTATAGAGTATCATAAAGCAAATACTAAGGATTATTACTATTCATTTAAGAAGTTATTTACTGCACCTTTCAGACGTATACTTAAGCCTGAAGAAGAATCTAATGGATTCATATGTAGTGAATTTGTTTATTATCTTTTGAATGGTACATCTGTTATAGATGATTTAACTGATAAAGATAAAAATGACTGGTTTATAACGCCTAAAGATTTTAGGAATAGTATTCTTAAAAATAGTACGGTATTATTCTCCGGATTATTTACAGACTTTAATCCTAAATTAGTATCTCATGTTTTCTCATTATATACTGATGAAGTTCTTAAAAAGAAAGTTCATATAGATAAGAAGATAGAATCTAAATTCAAGCAAGACCAAACGGATGATATAAAACAACAACTAAGAAAGTATAAAATGACACTAAATAAATAATTAAAAACTAATTATATATTATTTATGTGACAGGTGATAAAATATATAAAAAGTCATAACATTAACCTGTAATACAAAAAACCTTAAGGAGGCAACAAATGGCAGTGATCGATCAAAACGAAGTAAAGAAAGAGAAACTAAGACAATCTAGTATTGTCGACTACACAGCTTTCACAATTGGTGAAAGTATCAAACACAAAGATAAAGCAATATTCAAATTACTTAACTCTAAAAACTACATCAGAGTTAAAGGAACAACTACAGGTGAGGAAAACTTAATGTTAACTATTAAACCTTACCTAGACAAAGATGGTTCGCACTTAAGAAGTGAGACTCAGTTCGGAAGTAACACGATCAGTGAATGGTCATACTACTTTGAAGCTGATAGACAAGCTGATGGAGAAGTTCCAGAAAACAAAGTAATCTGGTTACCAATCAATGCTAAAGATTTCGTTACAGCTTTAAAAGATGTGACTTCGAAATCGTTTGATACAATGGTATCTATGCTTGGAATCACATTAGCAGCAACTTTAGAAACAAACAAAGAAAACTTCGAAGGATATCAAGAATCTCTTATATCTATCGGAGCATTTAAAGAAGCTTCAACATTTGCAGTTGAGAAAGGTTATAAATCTTTATCTGAAGATGACTTCGAAGATCAAGCTATGGCATCAGCAGCATTCTCAGCAATCATGGCTTACATGATGGCAGTTGCTAAAGATAACTTAGTACCAGATAAAGAAGTTACACAAGACATGCCGTTCTCATCAGTATCGACATTCATGTCTGATAGAACACCTAGAACAGCATTATACAAAGGTATCAGTGGATTCTCTCAAAATAAGAAAATGCTTACAAACCTTTGGAACTCTGCAAACAGTAAAGCTAAGAAATAAGTATTGGGGCCTTCGGGCTCCTTTATTTTTTGTACTTCTTAACATTAAATTATGATATGTAAATAATTGTTAAGGAGGCGTAAATATGTCTTATGATATGAAGAATTACTTTATAAATAACACAAATGTTAATCCTAAGAATGTTCCACATAAGTTATTATTATCATTAATGTTTGAATACTATAAGAAATATTCTGAGTTCTTTGCTAGTCCAGGGTTAGTGGATTGTCCAACTTTTGGTCAGCTATACAAAGATAAAACATTAGCTTCAGCTAATATGAATGAAAATGAATATAAAAAGTACCTCAAAGATTCGAAGAATATAGATCATACTTTTGAAGTTTCCACCAATCCATTACACACAATATTCTTTATGGCTGCTTTAAATGATCCTAAGGTTTACAAAGATCATTATGAATTCTTAGCATTTATAATGTATTCATCTAAGTACAGAAAGTACTTCAAGTACGGTGTTAAGGAACCAGTTATGAATAAACTCTATAATGAGTATCTAGATAATAACTCGTACATTTATAAGTATAAGAATATACGTAAGGTTCTAGATGTTACTATAGATACAATGCTATCTGATGTTGGTAAAAAGGTATTTGATGGTACAGATGATGATGTCTTGAAGATATTGAATTCATTGAGTACAAGAATAAACTTACTAGTAAATAAGATAGCTGTTAAGTATTATGACTTGTCGGATTCGAATCAAGTTATGTTTGAAGAGACAAACATTATGGGTGAAGATACGATGATACTCACTAGTACAGATCATAATAAACTAGTCGGTATAATGTCTGATTTTAAAGATGAAGAAATAAAGTATGGATTTAATATGAAGTTGTACCAAGCGGCTGATCCTACTAGAAAGTATATGGAATCTTTTAAATCTGCATATAAGAATGCTTTAGGTGAAATATTCAAATTAATGAATGAACTTATAAACACATTCATAAAGAAAAGGCAAGCGCATGATTTACCTACAATGAAAAAGTATTTTGCAAGCGATATTCTGAGCGGATCTTTAAAATCATCCACTATAACAGAATTACATCAGAAGATAGCTAAGTTGAGTGGGGTATCTAATTCTAATGCTGTTGAATTTAGAAAGATTTTAGAAAAATATTTAGCTTTAAGAATGCATGTTTTAATGAATAGATAGGAGGTGTTTTTATGAGTGATAAATTTGAAAAGTGGAAAAAGGATTTTTTAAAAAGAATGGATATTGCTGATCCATCAGGTTTCAATAGAAAGATATATGAAAAGTTTTTTGATGGTGTGACAGAAGAAGAATTTGTGAAGATGCTAAAGAATCCTGATTTTAAATTAACATTACATATGGAAGAATTCGACCATGAGATAATGTTTAGGAATTTACGTAATGCTTGTAAAGCGTCAGGAGCTGTGTACCAAGAGAAAGTATATGATCCTAGAATTAAAAAGGTTTCGCACAATAAGTTTCCTGGAGCACCAATGATTTATAACATGCTTCATCAAAGAAGTGAATCTGAATCGTATGTCGCATCAGATACATCTTCTAGAAATGCTGTAGGTCAGGTTACAGGCGAATCAAAAGGTGCACAGTTTTCTAAACCAGAGTTCGTAGCAGCTTTAGGTGTTAATAGGTATAAGTTATGTGAGGAGATGTCTAAGGTTAGATCTGGATCCGACCACGTTAAATCTCAAGTATATAAAGGTATCATAGATAATGGTTATGGAAACATGACTGACGTAGAAGTTGATAATGAGAAGAGGAAAGAAGTCAATATGCTTAGATCGCAGTACATAGGTATGAATCTTAGATTAGAAGGGTGATGATTATGAATAAGAAGTTTTTGACACTCATGAATTTTTTACTAGCATTATTGATAGTATCTGTATATAGTTTAAAGTTTTTAGAAGACTCATATGTTATTAAAATTGATAACAGTAACAATGTATCTAAAAATGATAAAAATAACGATGTTATATCTCAACCAGATACATCATCAGAATTAGATCATAAGTTGTCTCCTGTAAACATAAGAACGAATCAAAAATTAGATTACAGTTTAATGAAACATAATCTTAATGTAGAAATAATGCATGCATGGATAGATAGTTTAAATACTGTGGATTCAGATATATTTAAATTAAATATATATGATGTCGATTATGATAATCAGATTGAATTATTTATAGAAAAAACTGGTATCATTAAAAATGGTAAACAAGTTAAACCGTATGTCACGGTTTATATAGAAATGTATGGTCAGGAAAATCTTAGAAATTTATATAATTCTTATAAAAGAATTTATGGTAAAAATTTAAAATAATGCGTAACATTTATATAGAAAGTTAGTTGTTATATAGTGTGATATGATGTATCTCACCCACACATCATATCACTTTTAAAAATGTATTCAGGAGGTATAATGAGCAAAATACTTTTAAGTAAAGAACCTAATAGATATAATGAAAGTAATACAACTTCGATAATAGATAGAGGTTGTTATAATACTGGATTTACAGTACAAGATATAGATTTAATATCACCGACTGGTCATTGGTTGGATAGAGAACTTATGGAAAAGATTTGTGATTTAACTGGTTCGCCAGTATTTTCAGACGTCGAAAATGACTTTGTTATGGACTTACTAGATAAGAAATTGAGATCACCCATACCTAATTTAGATTTAAATAATAGTATACATAGATTAGTAGCAGCACACGCTATAATACATAAACTACCTAAAGGGTCTAAAGATGGTACACATACTTTACTTCTAGGTCTACCTGGGTTAGGTAAAACTACTTATGGTTCTCAAGAATCTGGAAATATATATAGAAGCTTAAGACATAATAGAAAGAAGAATGGAGACCCTAAGACACAGATACATTATTACCAGACAGAGCCTGGAGCTATAGATAGTACTAGATTCATGTATCTTACTGGTATGGATTCTTGGGATATGGAACATGGACTTAGAGTTCATGGTGGTTCCGATCAAAGTACAGTTGATTTCATAAATCTAGTTATAACACTACATGATGAGAAGATAAAGAATTATAAAGATTACGTTATAGAGACTATGGCTATATCTGGTACTATCAAGTACACTATGACACCAACATTACTAATATTAGATTCTTTCTCGGTACTAGGTGTAGAAAAGTATGAGCAAAAAATGAACTCTTCATTTGCATCTGGTAAAGAAGGTTCTAAAGAATCAGATCCTATGAGAGCTTTACAAGTTAAGAGTACAATGCTTAATAATGTAGGATTATTAAAATATTGCGATGCTGCCAATATACAGATATACTTTTTAGCTCATGTTGGTAATGACCAAGGAGATATGATAGGACACCAACAATTACAAATGTATAAGGGTGCAAACTCTAAACTAGGATTCAAGGCTAAAGGTGTTCCAAATGGTATGGGATTCCTGATGAATAGAACTTACTCAATGTATAATACTGTGAAAGCAGATATACTTAATGATATATATAAGATGGATGAGTTCATATTCTTAGTTAATGTTTTAGTAGAGAAGGCTAGAGGTTCTAAAGTTTATAAAGATAAAACACTACCATTAGCATTTATGGGAGAAGGTAAGTTTGATAATGCATGGAGTATGTTTTACTTCTGGCATAAACAATTGAATAAATTCGACTTTGTTAAAGGATCAGTTCCAGGTGTAGATGAAAAGATATCCGCATCGCGTTTACAAAGACTTATAAATGATCCTAAGTTCAATATCATTATTGAAATGAATGTTTTTAATGAGATAGGAATAGATAAAATGTATGCTATATCTGATGCAACTAGTAAAGTTGATGTTAATACAGCATTAAATAACATGAGTGACCTTAATAGCTTAATAGCTAGCCTAGGAGCTTCAGAAGGAGATAATGATTTGGAATTAACTATAGCTGAAGATTTAGGATTAGGTAAAGTTGTGGTAGGAGAACAAGCTACCAAGTTAGAAGAGGATGTAGCTTAAAGCATAAAACCAAGGGATTTTCCCTTGGGAGTCGTGCTCTTATCCAGTTATATATTATATGTATGAATACGTGATATAGGAGGAAATAAATGAAGAAATTAGTAATTGATAAGGATCATTGTGTTGATGGCTTTAACTTATTTAGAGAGAAGGAAGTCTTCGATATCGAATCGTCTCATGGTAATCTTTTAGGAAACATATTTGTACCTAATAATGATTATACTAGATCCACAATGAAGGTTGCTATGGATAAAGCTACTGTACCAGTTATAGAACCAGATAGACCATTTATAGTATCTACATATAATGCTGATTTGAATTTCTTTAATCCTTATAAGAAATTGAAACCAAAAGGATACAAGGAATATGCTAGGATTTATAGAAATTTACAAGAAGGAGATCCTAGATATACAGTTATATATTCTATCAAAAATAAGTTATTCATGATAGAGCATAAAGAGTTTATACCTTTTGGAGAAGGTGTAGCTGCTTATAATAAAACATGTGATGGTGACTTCATAAAAAGAACCACGTCATTTTCTGACGATGGTATGCTCTGTTTAGGTCAGAATGTATTGGTTGCTTATACTAATATGATAAACATTATAGAAGATTCATCTTGGGTATCTGATAAGTTTGCAGATAGGAACAGAACTTTGTATGTTAAGAGTATGAGTGTTAATCTTAATGATTCAGTGGTATTCTCTTCTGGCGAAGATGATCCTTTTCCTAAGTTTGGAGTAGTTAAAAAAGATAATATAGGAATCGCATTTAATAATGATAAGAATTATTCATCTCTTATAAATCCACATATACACGATCATAGGGATGATGTGCAATACTTAAAAGATTCTGATTATTTTTTAGGAGATATGGACTTACACTATTCGATGTCGGTGTATGAAGAATTTAATCACACATTCTTAAAAAGACTGATGGACAAAGATATAGCATATCATGATAATGTTTATAATAAACTGAATGACATACTTAGTTTAAATTCGGATAAAAGAGAATTAGACGTTTCTTGTAAAAAATTTCTAGATGATTATGATTATAGATTTATAAAGAAAGCATATCTAAGAGATGGTACCCAGGAACTAAAGAAACTCAGAATAGTATTCCATTACTCTAAAGAAAATAAAATAGAAGCAGGTCAGAAATTATCTGGAGGATATGGTGATAAAGTTACTGTATCTAAAGTTCTGGATAATACCCCAGGCAACGAATACTTCATCGATGAACATGGTAGAGTTATAGAATTTGGAAAACCTACATCAGGTGTACCTAACAGAACAAACGATGGACAGATAACCGAACACACTATAAACCATGATGCATATATGATGTTACACGGTTTAAAAGAGCAAGGTGCATCTAGATCCAAAGTAGAAAGATCTATAGTTAAATTCTTAAGATTTATAGATGATGCTGTGGCTGACG
>RRZU010967623.1_pt1 | contig 17791 bp, 19 predicted proteins | sample 2165561 | NCBI WGS metagenome assembly RRZU01 (sample SAMN10456909, study PRJNA506462) | wastewater metagenome | isolation source: wastewater sludge | place: USA: Moscow, Idaho | reverse complement strand
GCAACCGCTTCTCCACCATGGCCAACCTGACCGTCAAGTATCTGATGTCACGCAGCCACAGTGCGATCGTGGGTGAGACCCCGCTCATCGCGGCCCGCCGCGCGAAGGTGATCGACTCGAATCCACCCAAGGGCGCTTCGCCCACCTCAGCCACGAGCGCCACCTGACAGTACGGTTCTCCACGGCAGTCTGGATCCATGACTGAGATCACACCAGATTCGGTACGTTGAACCACCACAACCGAACAACGCCCGCAAGTCATTCTTCTGGACGTTGACGGGACCGTGGTCGATTACTCCAATCACCTGCCGGAGTCCGCAGTGCGGGCGGTTCGGCAGGCCCGTGCGGCCGGGCACCTGGTGTACCTGTGCACCGGCCGCAGCCGGGCGGAAATGTACCCGGAGCTGTGGGAGATGGGTATTGACGGCATGATCGGGGGCAGCAGCTCTCCGGACGTCATCGCGATCGCGGACCACGTGACCGACGACGTCACGAGGGACGGTCTGTACAAGGCGTTCGAGCACTACAAGCTGTTCGACTGAGCCCATCCCGCCGAGGCACCATTCGTCCGGGCGGGCAGCATCAAGGACCATGGGTAGTCGAACCCTGCGCATTCGTCGCCCAAGCGACTACCGTGTGGTCATGGTCACACAACATCGCTATCGTCCGATCCTTGCCTCGCTCGGAGCCGGCGCCCTTCTGGTGCTGGCGGGCTGCACGGTGGATTCGGGGCTCCCGATCTCTCCCACCGCCACGCCCGCACCCACGACCCCTCGCACGGACTCTCTCAAGCCGTCGTGCTCGGAGTTGACGGGCGAGAACGCCCTGACCACGTGGGGACCCGAGGTTCCTCCGTACTGGGATGGAATGGCACCGGACGATCTCGGCAACTGGGACCTCGAGACCTCGGACACCTCCACCCATGATCCCTGCGCCGATCTGTCATGGATCGTGCTGAACATCCGGGGCGGCACGGTGTCCTCTCCCTACCACATCATGCTCTTCAGCCACGGAGAGTACATCGGCACCGCCACACCGCAGGCCTACGGATTCTTCCCCACCGTGGCGCGCGTTTCGGACGACTCCCTGCGAGTCACCTACAGCTGGGCGAAGGACGGCGAGTCGAACGCCGACCGCAGCGGCACCTCGGTGTCACTCTTCACTCGTGATGCGGGCAGCGGTGAGGTCGTGCGAACGGGAGACCTGCCGCCGTCGTCGGACGAGCACCCGACGCCCACCATCGACGGCGCGTTTCCCGGCGCGGGAGGTCCGATACCCGACGGCGCCACACCCGTGTCATCCATCCGGAAGGCCGAGCAGAGCTATGAGATGGACGTGGCCATCATCGTGACTCCCTCAGGAAACATCGGATGCGACATCATCCTCGATGCGGCAAGCGGCTGCGGCGTCTACTCCTATTTCGAGACACAGCCCTACGGCCGGGACGAACTGGGACCGAAGTGGTGGATCGACCTGAGTGCAACCGGGCAACCACAGATCCACTCGCGCGGAGATGCACCCTTCTACCTCTGGGAGGGCGGCGTCGAGGCGCAGGTGGTCCCCTACGGGCAGGCCGTCCACCACGGAGATTTCGTGTGCGGTTCGCTGGAATCCGGCCTGACGTGCTGGAACACGAAGACGGGCCATGGCGCCTTCATGAACAAGGATGGGTACCAAGTCTTCTAGCCCGGTTCGCCTCCGGTTGATTGAAACGGTTTATCTCGCGCCGAGTTGCCGGTAACGTGAGGTGAAGGGACAGTGGTGAGACGCACCACACAGGAGCCGTTCGCTGAACCCTCCGCAGATGCTGATCGTCACCACTCCCGGGAACATCCCCAACGCCGAGGAGCCTGACCATGACAAACTCACCAACCCTCGAATCCTTCACCGCATCTGCTCTCCACCCACCCTATGACAGGGCGGCTCTCACTCCGGGCATCATCCACTTCGGGCTCGGCAACTTCCACCGGGCTCATCAGGCCATGTACCTCGACCGGCTGCTTCGCCAGGGGCTGGCCAACGATTGGGCCATCCTGGGAGTGGGCGTCATGCCGGGGGACGTGCGCATGCGCGACGTCATGGACAAGCAGGACGGCCTCTACACGCTGGTCCTCAAGAGCCATGGCGGAAAGGCGGAACCACAGATCGTCGGATCGATCGTCGGCTTCCTCTTCGCGCCGGACGATCCGGGAGCCGTGCTCGATGCCATGACGAGTGAGAAGACGAAGATCGTCTCCCTCACGGTGACCGAGGGCGGCTACAACATCGATGACGCCACCGGCACATTCAACACCTCGGCGCCCGCAGCCGTGCGCGATTCCGAGGATCCACACAACCCGGCCACCACCTTCGGCTTCATCGTGGAGGCGCTGCGCCGGCGCCGCGAGGCGGGTCAGCTCCCCTTCACCGTGATGTCCTGTGACAACCTGCAGGGCAATGGCAAGATCGCGCACGAGGCCGTGGTTGCCCAGGCGCGCATGAGCGATCCGGAGCTGGCGGACTGGATCGATGCCAACGTGGCCTTCCCCAACTCCATGGTTGATCGCATCACCCCCGTGACCACCCCGGCGGACATCGAGATGGTCAGGGAGCAGTACGGCATCGAGGATGGCTGGCCCGTGACCTGCGAGCCCTTCGAGCAGTGGGTATTGGAGGACAACTTCACACTGGGGCGCCCTCCGTACGAGCAGTCCGGCGTCCAGCTCGTGGAGGACGTGGTCCCCTACGAACTGATGAAGCTGCGCCTGCTCAACGCCTCCCATCAGGCGCTGGCGCACTGGGGCCGTCTGCTCTCCATGGTCTACGCGCACGACGCCGCGGCGGATCCGGACATCCAGGCCTTCATCCGCACCTACCTCAACACCGAGGCGATTCCCACGCTCTCCCCCGTCCCGGGCGTCGATCTGGACGAATACGTGGAGTCCCTCTTCGTGAGATTCACCAACGAGGCAATCGCGGACACCTTGGCCAGACTGGCGCAGGATGCCTCCGACCGCATGCCGAAGTTCGTGATTTCCACGCTGCGTGACAATCTGGAGGCCGGCCGCTCGGTCACACTGGGCGCGGCGATGTGCGCCGCCTGGGCGCTGGGCATGGAGGGCCGCGCCGAGGACGGTTCCGAGATCGTCGTGGACGACCAGCTCGGCGGAGAGCTGCTCCCCCTCGCCCAGGAGCAGAAGGCCGGAACCGACACCGCCGTCATCTCCAATCAGCGGGTCTTCGGGAAGCTCGCCGCCAACCCCGTCTTCGTGGAGGCATTCACCGATTCGCTGGCCAAGCTGCGCACGGACGGAGCGCGTTCACTCATGCGCGAGCTCTCCTGAGCGCCGGGCGGGCGGCGCTCGGTCCGCCGCCCGCCCGCGCTGCGCGCCTCACCGTGTTGGACAAGGTTCCGATGCCTTCAACGGACACGTCCACGACGTCGCCGTCGTCAATGCGACTGACTCCCGCGGGCGTCCCGGTGAGAATGACGTCCCCGGGAAGAAGCGTGAAGGCGCGTGAGACGAACGCCACCAGCTCACGCACCGAGGTGATCATTCGGGCCGTGGATTCGCTCTGGCGGATCTCGCCGTTGACCGCCCCGGTCACCCGCAGATTCTCGATGTCCAGGTCCGGGCCGGTGACGATCCAGGGCCCCAGCGGGCAGGCGGTGTCGAAGCCCTTGGCCCGGACCCACTGGCCGTCCCTCCTCTGGATGTCCCGGGCGGAGACGTCGTTGCCCACGGTGAAGCCGAATATCACCTCATCCACCCGATCCACGGGCACGTCCTTTGCCCGCGACTTGATGACAACGGCCAGCTCGGCCTCGTGATCCACGTGATCGGTCCATGCGGGCAGCACGATATCCTCCCCCGGGCCGATCAGCGAGGTGGTGGGTTTGAGGAAGATGATCGGCTCCTCGGGCGTGGCGGAATCGAACTCCTTGATGTGGTCCAGGTAGTTCTTTCCGATGCCCACGATCTTGGAGGGCTCTGCCACCGGGGCGAGCAGCCGCACGTCCGCGAGCGCGAGGACCTCGCCCGTCGGTTCCACGGCGCCGAGGAGAGGATCCGAGGAGAGCACCTCGATTCGGAGCAGATCGTCCGTGATCCGGCCGTATCGGGAGGCTGTTCCGTCTGTGAATCGAGCAATGCGCATGCTCAACCCTAACGCGCTGGGCGATCCGCGGACGGCGAAAACGCCACATCCCGCAAACCCGCGCCGTACCCGGGATTCTCCGGCGTGCCTCGCCCCGGGCCCCGGCGATCCGCCCGCACCAGAATTGAATAGACAATAGACTCTGACACTATGAGATACGCAGTGCTCGTGGACGCCGGCTACTTCTATGCAGCATTGGCCACCCGAATATCGGGCTCGTCGTATCGTGGAGCCGTCAGGGTGAACGAGGAGCGCATCATCACTCGGCTGTTGGAGCAGGTGGAGGAGGAGTGCGGCGCGAGCCTCCTGCGCGTGCTGTGGTACGACGGCGGCAGGGACGGCATGCCCGATTCGGACCAGCGGCGCATCGGCAATCTGGACGGCGTCAAACTGCGCATGGGCCGCATCAACACCTTCGGGGAGCAGAAGGGCGTGGACCTGAGACTCGGCCTCGATCTGCTGCTCATGGCGGTCAATCGCACGGTGGAGTTCGCCTACGTCATTTCGGGCGACGACGACCTCACCGAGGCCGTGGAGGACGCCCAGCAGTTGGGCCTGCGGGTCAAGGTTCTCGCGGTGCCGCAAGCGGGCCATGACGAGGTCCCATTCGCGGTGGCCCAGAATCTCGCGCTCGCTGCGGACGGGGTGCTGCTCATCGAACCGAATCTCATCTCCGAATCCGTGACCGAGGCTCCCAGTGTCATCGCCAAGCGCGTCGCCGAGGCCCGGATCAAGACGCCGCCGCCCTCGCCCGCGACCATTGCCAAGGCACACCAGTCCGGCATGAAGATCAAGCCAACCATTGCGGCGCGGCCCGCCCCGGCCCCTCCCATCACGTCGCACGAGCTGGTCTACTCCTCCGATTGGCAGGGGGACGACGAATACTCCCAGACCATCCCCCATGAGACCATCGAGGAGGTGGCGCGACGCGCCTACGCGGTGTGGAATCGGACGGCCAGCCAGGCAGACATCTACACGCTCATGCACGGGCGCCCGAGCATTCCACCGGAGGTGGACAGGATCCTTCTGGCCGACCTGTCCAACACCTGCGACGTGTACGACGTGCCGCTGTGGGCGCGCCAGGAGCTGCGCGCCGAATTCTGGGGCGCCGTGGACAAGACGTCCTAGTTGTCCTGCGCACCGGTGGCAAGAGCCTCGCTACCTCGCCCCCGAGTTCCTTGTCAAGCGCCAAAGGGCGCGAGCTGCACCATTGTCAACCCCCTGCCAGCCGGTTATCCTCTGTAACCATGTCCACAGATGATCCGTTTGAAGCTCGCCCTCTCGACGACAGCGAGCAATACATAGAGGTATGGAACGACTTGGTATCGCCTCGGCACCTGACGTGGTCACTCGTCGGATGCGCTGGCGCCACCGCCGCGGCACTGCTCATCGCCACGGCCCTCTCGTCCAGTTTGTTCCTCTGGGGCCTCGGTGGTTCCGTTGTCGGATTCATCATCTGTGCGGTGGTGATCACTCCCAAGCGCGTCGTGCAGATCACCGCCACCGATGACATCGCCGAGCAGGACCCCTCCGCATCGGCGCTCGTCGCTCCCGCGGTGGCGGGGGACGCACGCTGATGGACATTCCTCTCCTCGTTCAGATGCCGTTCGCGGCCATTGCCGCCATCCTGCTCTACACCTTCATCGGGTTCATCCCGGGCACCGACGAGACCAGTGTGCTGGTACCGGTCACCCTCGCACTGGTGTTGTCCGGAGTCGATCCGATCGTGGTGCTCACCTTCTTCATCTCGGCGATCGTCACACTCAACCTCACCAATGCCATTCCAACCGCCCTCGTCGGCCTGCCGGGCGGAGTGTTGTCCACACCGATGATGGAGGATTCGCTCTATCTCAAGAACCACGGCCGAGCGGCCGAGACCATCAAGAAGATGGCGGCCGGAAGTGCCATCGGCACCGTCGTGGCAATCCCTGTCAGCCTGATCATCGCGACAGCGATCACTCCCTACGCGGAGACCCTGCGTCAATACGGCTCCCTGCTGTTCGTCATCGGCGCGGTGGTTCTCGCCCTCCTGGGATCGAACCGCCTGCTGTCACTGCTTGCCATCATCCCCATGTCCCTGCTGTTCCAAGGGCTGCTCTCGCTCTACCGCGATCAGGGCGTCATCCCCCAGGACGGCAACATCTCGGTGTCCTTCTTCCTCGGCATCACCATCGGCCCCATGCTGGTGTCGATCCTCGGACTGCTCAACCGCAGGACTCGCGAGTCGATGCCGCGGCGCAAGCCCGTCACGTTGGACATCTCGCGCCAGGAGATGAGCGGACAGTCCCTGGTTCCCAACCAAATCCTCACCAGGGGAGAAACGGTGCGCACCGGGCTCGTGTCCTTGGTCACGACGCCGTTGTTCTTCCTCAGTCCGGTTGGATTGACCTTCCTTCTCGGCAAGGCCGCCGAGGGACGCACCGGAGACCGGCTCACCAGGGCCAACCGGTCAGTCACGGCCATGAACGGGATCGCACACGCCTCCTACCTGTCCGGCACCATCATTCCGCTGCTCGCGGTCGGTATCCCACTGTCCCCGGTGGCGATCGGCCCGGCCCAGGCGCTCTTCAATGCCCCACCGGTGCTCTCCCTGGACAACAACCTGCATCACATGCTCGGGACCGGGCAGTTCGTGGCGGCGGTGGTCATCGGCGCACTGCTGGCACTGGTGTCCACCTATTTCATCGCGGTCCGCTACTCCTACCAGATCACATACTTCGTCATGCGGTACATCCCCCACGAGGCGGTGCTCGGGCTGTTCGTCGGATTCATCCTGCTGCTTGCCTATCTGGATGCCGGCCTGGCCAACATCTTCGGAGTACTGCTCGTGGGCGTGGCCTGCGGCACCTTCAACAAGCTGGGTGTGGGTTACGGCGTGCAGTTCATGACGCTGTACGCTTCTCCCCGGATCGTTCAAAATCTGCTATAGGAAAGACTTTCGTGATTCCACACGTCGGACTCGGCCAGACCGTGGCCAAGATAATCCTCCTCGGGGAGCATTCCGTGGTCTACGGTTACCCCGCCATCGCGCTGCCGCTGCACTCGCTGCGGATGAGTGCCCGAGTCGAACCGACGCGAGCCACCCAGAGCGTCCTGACGGGCCTCGGCTGGTCCGGCCCCATGAAGAACGCCCCCTCGCATTTCGCGAGCATTCTGCGGGCAGCGGCCGTCACGGCCGAGTTCGTCGGGAACCCGGACGTTCGGCTGGACATCACCACTCAGTCGGAGTTCCCGGCGCAACGTGGCCTCGGCTCCTCCGCTGCGGCGGCCGGTGCGGTCATCCGTGCAGTACTTGACGCCCACGATGCCTCTGCCACACCGGAGCAGATCTTCACCCTCACCCAGGAGGCCGAGACCATCGCACACGGGCGCCCGTCCGGACTCGATGCAATGGCCACGTCGGCGAACACATCCGTTCACTTCCAGGCCGGGCGCGCCACCGAGCTGGATTTCGCCTTCGACGCCCGGATCGTCATTGCCGATTCCGGCGTCATGGGAGCCACCCGTGAGACGGTGGGACATGTCCGATCTTTGTACGAGACATCGTTCCGGACCACCCAGGCATCGTTGTCCCGCCTGGGGCGCATCACCGAGGAAGCCATCGCGGATCTGCGCACCGGCGACATCGCGCGGTTGGGAACCAAGATGACCGAGTCGCAGGGTCTGCTCGCAGGGCTCGGCGTGAGCAACGATCAACTCGATACGCTCGTTCGCGCGGCGCTCGATGCCGGTGCCCTCGGAAGCAAGCTCACAGGCGGAGGTGGAGGCGGCTGCGTCATTGCACTCGCCCGGACCCACGAGGATGCCCGGAGGATCGAGGATGCCATGGCAGCTGCCGGAGCCCGCGCCACATGGATGCATGCACCACTCGCCGATGAGGTGGTCGCATGACGGCTCCGCGCGCAGCAACGGCCACCGCCCACGCCAACATCGCACTCATCAAGTACTGGGGCAAGGCGAACGAAGAGCTCATCCTGCCCCGAACCTCGAGCCTCTCACTGACTCTCGACGAGTTGTACACGACAACCACGGTGCGGTTTCTTGACGACGAGCAGGATGCGAGGGACCGGGCAATTCTCGATGGCGAACCGGTGTCCGGACGCCCCATGGAACGCATCACCGCGCTGCTCGACATCGTCCGCGAGCGCGCGGGCATCAGCGCACCCGCCGAGGTGACCTCGCTCAACACGGTGCCGACCGCAGCCGGGCTGGCCAGTTCCGCCTCCGGTTTCGCCGCGCTTGCCGGAGCCTGCGCCGCAGCGGCGGGCCTGGACCTCGGCACCCGGGAACTGTCCCGGTTGGCCCGGCGCGGCTCCGGGTCGGCAGCCCGTTCGATCTTCGGTGGCCTGACGATCTGGCATGCGGGAGATGACGACGCATCCTCCTTCGCGGAGCCGCTCGAAGGCGCCGCGGACGGCACCGATTTCGCCGACGACATGTCCCTCCTCGTGCTCGTCCTGAACGCGGGGCACAAGGCCGTCTCCAGTCGTGAGGCAATGCGCCGGACGGTACGGAACTCTCCACTCTACGAGCCCTGGGTGCGCCAGCACGCCGATCAGTTGAGCGCGGCATTGGAGGCCGTGGCCCACCACGACCTCGCCCGTCTGGGAGAGGCGGCCGAGGCCAATGCACTGGGCATGCACGCCGCGATGGCCGCGGCCACACCCTCGGTCGATTACCTGACCGAGGCGAGCCACGCGGCGTTGGAGGCCGTTCGGGATGCCCGGGCGGCCGGATTTCCTGCGTGGGCCACGATGGACGCCGGCCCCAACGTCAAGGTCCTCACGAATGTCGAGCACGCGAAAGCTCTCGAGGCCAGGCTTCGTGGCACGCTGGAACAATCGGTGCCGGGGCTCCACACAATCGTGACCCATTCGGGACCGGGAGTGAAGGTGACACAATGAGCCAACCGTGGACCGCACAGGTCAGGGCGCCGGGCAAGCTCTACATCGCCGGCGAGTACGCCGTCGTCGAAACTGGATTTCCCGCCGTGCTCGTCGCGGTGGACCGGTACGTCACGGTGCGGGTGAGGAACGCCGTCGAAACCGGTCGCATCACCTCGGATCTGGGCGCGGGCAGCTGGCTGGAATGGCATCGGCGCGACAGCGACATGGTCATCGAACCGGATGCGGCCCCCTTCAGCTTCGTGCTTGCGGCGATGCGCATCGTGGAATAGGTCGTGGCGCAACTCGGTGAGCCGCTGCAGGTATTTGATCTGAACATCACCAGCGAGCTTGACGACGACTCCGGCCGCAAGTTCGGCCTCGGCTCCTCCGCCGCCGTGACGGTGGCGACGATCCGGGCCCTGTGCGCACACTACGGACTGGACCTCAGCCGGATGGAACAGCTGAAACTGGCCCTGCTGGCGAGCATCGAGGTACAGCGGTCGGGATCCGGAGGAGACGTTGCCGCCAGCATGTTCGGCGGGTGGATCTCCTATACCGCCTTCGACCGGGACTGGGCACGCTTGGCGCGAGCCCACCAATCACTGGTCGAACTTCTCTCCGCGGAATGGCCCGGACTGTCCGTGCGCCGCGTGGCGCCCCCGGACGGGCTCCGGCTCCTCGTGGGATGGACCGGGTCCCCGGCCTCGACCTCTCGCCTGGTCGGAGGCGTGCAGTCCCGCAAGGCACAGGGCAGAATGAACTACCCCCAGTTCCTCACCGAGAGTTGCCGCTGCGTCACCACGCTCGTCGATGCATTGAACGAGGGCGACAGGGAGGGGATTCTCGCCGGAATCCGCCGCAACCGGGAGCTGCTGCGCCAGCTCGGGGAACGCACCGGGATCACGATCGAGACTCCGAAGCTGCGCCATCTCATCGAGACCGCCGAGGAACGCGGAGGGGCCGCGAAGACCTCCGGCGCGGGCGGCGGCGATTGTGGGATCGTGCTCATAGCCGACAACGCGGACATCGACGGCATGCTCGCCGTCTGGGAGAGAGCCGACATCCGGGTCCTCAACCTGTACGTCCATCAGCCCGAGGGACCGGTGGAGTGAACTCATGAGCCAACGCAACAGCGACCGCAAGGACGAGCACGTCCGTATCTCCGAGGAGCTGCGCACCAGCCAGCACAACGGTTTCGACGACGTTCGATTCCTGCATCACTCCTTCGGCCAACTCTCCTGCGACGGCGTGGACATCGCCACCACCGTCACCGGGCGCTCCTGGCCCGTCCCGTTCTACATCAACGCGATGACCGGGGGCAGCGAGATGACGGGGAGAATCAACGCGGATCTGGCGCGAGCCGCAGCGGCAACGGGCGTGGCCATGGCCAGCGGTTCGGTCAGCGTGGCACTCCACAACCCCGCTCTGGCCCCAACGTTCACGGTGATCAGGGAGAACGCACCCGAAGCGTTCCTCTTCGCCAACGTCAGCCCCGGGGTCACTCCGGAACAGGCCCGTCAGGCAGTTGACCTGCTCAACGCCGATGCCCTGCAAGTCCATGTGAATCCGGCCCAGGAACTGGTCATGCCCGAGGGCGACCGCGACTTCCGTGACTGGCTCGATCGGATTGAGGCCATCGCGGGCGGGGTTGACGTACCCGTCGTCGTCAAGGAGGTCGGATTCGGACTCAGCGCGAGGAGCATCGCCCAGGTGGCGGCTCGCGGAGTGCGCACCGTGGACATCAGCGGACGCGGCGGCACCGACTTCGCCGCCATCGAGAACCACCGGCGCACCAGGCGCGAATACGGTGATCTGGCCGGATGGGGGCAGAGCACCGTCGAGTGCCTGCTGGAGAGTCTGCACCGAGTTCCGCAGCATTGGAATCACTCCGATCAACCGGTTGCGGCCCGCCCCGTGGAGGTACTGGCTTCCGGCGGGGTGCGGACGCCGATGGACGTCGTGCGTGCGCTGGCGCTCGGTGCCCGGGCAGTCGGGGTGAGCGGGCACTTCCTGCACGTACTCCTCGACGAGGGTCTGGACGCGTTGATTGGCGAACTGGAATCGTGGACCGAGCTCGTGCGAACGCTCCTGACGCTGCTCGGCGCCGCCGATGTTCCCGCTCTGGAGGAAACAGACGTACTGGTCACCGGAGCGACGGCGGAGTTCGCCCGGCTTCGTGGCATCGATCTGCAGGTCCTTGCCCAGCGCAGCGAGCGTGCCGGTCACTGAGCATTGTGCGCGTGCCGCGCGAGTGCTCCATCCGTGGGACGCGAGGGAACGCGGCACGTGGCGTTGCCAGGGCGCCCGAACCCACGTCTGTGCGCCGAACGTGGGGTAGATTCGAGGCATCCAGCATCCACGGGAAGGATCGCCATCATGGAAGTTCGCCATCTCAATCATTCCTGCATGCTCGTTCAACTTGGTGGGGCACGAATCCTTGTTGACCCGGGCAACTTCAGCATCGAGAAGATCGCGGCTTTCGGGCCGATCACCGGACTGGACGCCGTGTTGATCACCCATCAACACCCCGATCACGTTGATCCCGGACTGTTGGCGGAGATCCTCGCCGCCAACCCGGAGGCCGTGGTTGTTGCCGAGCCGCAGGCCGCCCAGCAGATCTCGGCGGCCGGACACACGGTGATCGAACTCCCGGCGGGAGGTTCCCACCAACTCGGGCACGTGGCGATTCGCGGTTTCGGCGGTCTCCACGCGGTCATTCATCCGGACATTGCGCGCGTGGGCAACACGAGCTACATCCTGGATGCCCCCGGCGAACCCCTGTTCGGTATCACGGGCGATTCACTGGAGCCCATTGAGGAGTTCCGCCGCATCGACGTCCTGGCGTTCGCGGTGGTGGCACCGTGGTCAAAGATGCAGGAGACCATCGACTTCCTGCGCGAGGTCAAGCCGCGCCTCGCGCTGCCCGTGCATGACGCCATAGCCAGTGACTTCGGACGCCCCATCTTCCTGCGGCAGGCAACGAATCTCGCGCCGTACGGAACCGAAGTGCGCGACTGGCCCGGCGACGACGTCGTCACGCTCACACGCCGGCGCTTCTTCTAGCGCCCGAATCGACTCAACGGCGAGGGACGTTCCGCTGGGCCTCCACGCCCACGGTGGAATGGGAGAGGCCATGCCGTGGATCGTTGGCATAGGCGTAGTACCAGCCGATGAGGAGCCCGCCACCCACGAAGTTGCCCAGAAGTGCGATGCCGACGTTGCCCATGGCCGCGAGAACGTCAATGCCGCCGTGCAACCCCTGGACGATGAACAGGACGGAGTTGGCCACGGAGTGCTCGAATCCGAGGAAGGCGAAGAGCATGACCGCAACATTCATGCCGACCACCTTGACGCCGTCGCTCTTGGCGTACCCGTTGTAGACGAGCAGCATGGCGACGTTGATGAGGAAGTTGCAGAAGATGGCACGGATGAACAGGTCGAGCATCTGCCCGGGCCCGGACGTGACGTAGGCGAGCTTGGCATCCACGGTGTGTGCCACGAGCTCACCCGCCGCTCCATCAAGCAGCGAGCTGCCGCTGATGAGCACACCAATGGCGAGGCCTCCCAGCATGTTGCCCAGGAAGCACAGCACCAGAACCATGGCTGCCCGCCGCACGCGCATTCTCCTGTAGTACACGGCGATGGTGGTGACCATCATGTTCGAGGTGAGAAGCTCGGACTTGGTGTAGTAGATGAACGCCAGCGCGAACCCGAAGACCACCGCGCCCACGAGGCGGCCAATCCCGTCCGCGTGGGGACTGAGACCGGTGAAGGCCGCAATCACCGCGTAGTTTGCAAGGTAGAAGGTCCCGATGAGAAAGCCTGCCATTGCCGCCCCCTTGAGGTACACGCGGGTGACCGATAGGGTCATGCTGGCCTTCGTGTCGGCGGCATCGAGAACGGTGGAGATGAACTGAGTTCCTGGGAAGAGCTTGCTCTGGTCGGCTGTCATGGGCTTCATTGTTGCAGACAAAGTGGCAAGAATTCCGCGTCTCTGCGCAACCGTGGGCCCGCTTCGGGGGATTCGGAGGCATAACCGCAGCTAGTTTGGTTAGAGTTGGGGGCAAGGCCCGGGGACTGAATTCGAAGCCGCGGTGCACCGATCCCTCGTTCTGGGACATCGGGGCCGACACGTCGAAAACTGTTGACAGACGGGAGCAGGAACCATGACGAATTCCGCCGGCCTGCTGCCGCACGAGAGGGTCAGCGAGGCGATGGATCGGGTATCCCGCGCGGACTTCCTGCCGGACGAGGTGAAGTCTCTTGCCGGCCACGACGGCCCTCTTCCGATCGGAGAGAACCAGACCAACTCCCAGCCCTACACGGTGGCGGCGATGTTGCAGCTGTTGGATGTTCGGCCCGGCCAGAAGGTGCTGGACGTCGGGGCCGGTTCCGGATGGACGACGGCTTTGCTGGCCCACCTCGTCGGGCCATCCGGGCGGGTTCTCGGTGTGGAACGGCACGCCAGCCTGATCAAACCTGCGCGGCGGGCGCTCGCGAAGCACAGCCGCGGGCAGGCCGAGATCCGGTTGGCCGAACCGGGCGTGCTCGGCCTGCCCGCTGAGGGTCCCTTCGATCGGATCCTGGTGTCCGCGCATGCGCGACGGTTGCCCGCGGCGCTGATCGAGCAGCTGGTCGAGGGTGGAATCATGGTCATCCCCGTGTCCGGGCCGATGTTGCGAGTCGTGCGCCACGGCGAGGAACTGCGGGTGAGCGAACATGGACTCTTCCGTTTCGTACCGCTCGTGGAGGATTGACTGCTGCCCGTGTCAACACCGCGAGGGCATTGACACGACAACCCTCTCGGTTCCGAGGAACCCGGTTCAGTGAAACTCGCATCGAAGGAATCTCAGCTTCGGTCCCCCGCGCGCATGGAACAACCTTCCGAGACGTCACCTTCTCCCACTCGCGCCAGATGCTCATCCATGATGCGCCGCGTGTTCAGGGTGACGTTCCTCCAGCGCGGGTCCATGGTACCGGCGTCAACTTGATCGGCGAAGGCCGCCAGCTCATGGTGCATTCCGTCCGAGGGATGTACCGCGGGGATGTCCAGCAGCGTCTCCGTGCCTTGGCGCCCATGCAGCTCGATGAGTGAGGGTTCTCCGATGAGATTGACGGTCACGGCGCCGTCCTCGCCGATGATCGTGGCGGGAGTGATTCCCTTGATGATCTTGGAGTATGTGACGTCTGCAATCATCGAGCCGTAATCGAACTGGATGCTGCCTCCACCCTCGAAGCCGTTGTGCAGGTGGACACTGTGGCCCGTGTGTGAGAGCGGAACGCCGAATAGGTCAATCGTGGGTTCCAGGCAGTAGACGCCGATGTCCACGATCGCGGCATTGCCGAGCGCGGGATTGAAGGCGTTGAGGATCTCGCCGGCACGGAAACGATCGTAGCGGGAAGAGTACTGCAGCATCTCGATGTGCGCGTACCTGACGGTTCCGATCCGGGCGATGGCTTCCTGGATCAGCGCATAATCGGGGGTGTGCAGGTGGCGCATCGCCTCCATTGCCACCACGCCATGCTCTTGGGCTGCTTGGAAGATCTCCTCGGCCTGGGCGTACGAGGTGGTGATGGTCTTCTCCACGAGAACGTGCTTGCCCGCGTTGATGGCGGACATCGCCTGCGGGTGGTGCGCAATCGTGGGGCTGGCGATGTAGACGGCGTCAACGGCATCGAGCATGGCCCCGAAATCGCCGAAACCCCGCGCGATGCCCTCCTGCTTGGCGAATGCCTCGGCGCGGTCGGCCGAGCGCGAGTAGACCGCGACCGGGTCGACCCGGCCCCCGGTTCGGCGTGCGCCCGCCATGAACCACTCGCTGATGAAATTCGTTCCGACAATGCCGATGCGAACCATGTTGTCCCCGATCATCCGGATTGGTCAGTTGTAGTGAGGACCTGCCGAATCGTCCACCAGCGGCTTGCTTCCCAGCGGGGACGGCAGGTAGAGCCGAGTATATCGGGCGCATCACGCCGGTTCACGGGATGGAGGCAGCGCATCACACGGCGTCGGGGCGAAATCGGAGAATTCGCGAGCCAGAATCGGGGGATGGCGGAACAATTATTCGTATTCAACATGGGCCTGCGTATATTTGCATGCCACCCCCGTATACGGATATTTGTTCCGGAGAACGGGAAGATCGCAGTGTTCTTGAACCGGCGACTACTCGGTGTTCGCGTGCCGGGCGGCCGCGGACGTGTTGTCCTGGCCGGTGCTCTGGGCGACCACGAGGCACACCACGTCGAACAGGATGTGGCTCGTCTGATCGAAGAGGCTGGAAAGCGGCTGGATCGTGGCAGTTTCGCCCGGCTTGCGGTCCTTGGTCGCGGCCGGAATCACGAGGAGCTGCCCGACCATCCTCGCGAGGAGCGACTGCGCATCAGTGGTCACTCCCCATGCGGACGCACCGATGCTCACGGCGGCCTGAGCAGCCCTGACCGTGGCCGCGGTGGTTCCCGAGCCGGAGACTGCCACCAGCAGGTCGCCCGGTGCGACCGCCGGAGTGGTCGTCTCCCCCACCACGAAAACGGGTAGGCCCAGATGCATCAGGCGCATCGCGAAGGCCTTGGCCATGAGACCCGATCTGCCTTCTCCCGTGACAAACGTTCGGTTGGTGGACAGCAGGGCCGAGGCAAGAGCATCCACACCCGCCATGTCCACGCGGGAGAGCACCGTACGAATCTCTTCCAGAACGGTTGCGGTCAAGTCCCCACTGTTCAAGAATTCACTGTTCGAATCTTCACCGCTCAAGGTTGATGGCATCTGAAATCCCTCCACTTCTGGCTGACCGAATTCCTCCGCGGCCTCGAGCCGGGTTCCGCCGCACTTCCAGCTTAACCACCTTCCACAGCCCCTCACCCTCGAAATGACCCCACCGCCAATAGGATGGGCATACCGCAGGTGGAACAGCGCACCGCACCCGGGAAGGAAATGAATGTTTCGAAGGCGACTCAAGGGATCTGGCGCGAACTCGAAGGTCAGGCCCGTCATTCTCCCGGACAGCGACGAGGAGGTCGTGGAGCAGATCATGCGCCGCGTGCGCCCGAACCGCGCCATCGTCCGGTCTCTGCCGGGGCCGCATCCCACCAATTCCACCCGGCGGGCCATCTGGGCAATCGTGTACTTCCTCTGCACAATCGGGGTGCCGATGCTCGCCATTGGTGTCATTGTGCTGGCATTTCGGGAGGAACTCACATCGGACGGCTACGCCACATGGCACATGCTGGCGTGGCCAGGGCTGGCCCTCCTTGCCCTGATCACACCCCTGTTTCTCTGGGACTGGCTCTCCGCGCCCAACCTCCGAAGGAAGCTCCGCAAGCATCCCGAGGCCGCTCGCACGGTTCTCCACGAGCTCATCATGATGAACCGACGCATGGGAATCAGATGGCAGGTCTCCATCCACGAGGCGCACAAGTACCTGAGGAATGCGCTGAACAGCGCCGCGTGACATCCACACACACCACCGCCCGCACTGGCCGTGCCCACACGCGCACCTCTCGCACTGGCTGTGCCCACGTGTTGGCGATAGCGTGGGTGCATGAGTTCTCTGAAGCTGAGCGTCCTTGATCTGATTCCCTTGCGCACCGGCCAAAGCAGCCGCCAGGCACTGCTGGCCAGCCGCGAGCTGGCTCGGCAAGCGGATCGCCTCGGATACACCCGCTACTGGGTGGCCGAGCATCACAACATGGACGCGATCGTCTCCACCGTTCCGGGTGTCCTGATACCGTTTCTCGCTCAGGGAACGGACCGGATCCGTTTCGGCTCCGGCGGCGTCATGCTGGCAAACCATGCCCCCTTCGCTGTGGCCGAACAGTTTGCCCTGCTCTCGGAGATGTTGCCCGGGCGGGTCGACCTGGGGCTGGGCCGGGCGCCCGGTTCGGATCAGTTGACCGCCGCCGTGCTCCGCCAGGCACTTCCGGGCGACGGCGTGCAGAACTACATCCAGGACGTCACGCTGCTGCGCGAACTGCTGGGCCTCGGCGAGACACCGGTGGGTGAGAAACTGCACGTCGAAATTGGCGGGCACCCATTCCAGCTTCGCGCGACTCCCGCGATGTCAACGGTGCCGGACATCTGGCTCCTCGGCTCCTCCGCGTACTCGGCGGAAGCCGCAGGCATGCTCGGTCTGCCGTACGTGTTCGCCAATCACTTCGGGATGCCGGGGATCGATCAAACCCTCAAGATCTACCGCGACAACTACCGGCCGTCCGCACAGTTCCCGGAACCGAGAACGCTGGTTCCGGTGAACGTGGTCGTTGCCGAATCCGAGGACGAGGCGCGCAGGCTGGCCCTTCCCCAGAGGCTCTCCACCGCCCGGCTTCGTTCCGGCGGAAGGATCGAGCCGCAACCAACCGTGGAGGCCATGGAAGACTACGCGTGGTCGGCGCGAGAGATCACGGTGCCGCCAGCCAACCCGGATTCCCTGTTCGTGGGAACGCCCGGTCAGGTGGCCTCCGGACTACGGGTCCTGGCCGCGCGCCTTGGCGCGGACGAAGTCATGGTCAGCCCAGTTGCCGGGGCGCACGCCGGCGACGCACCGGACCGCGGGAAACGCCGCGAACAATCCCTGGAGCTTCTGGCCCAGGAACTGCTCTGACGGACCCGGAGACCATTCGTTTCGCCGGGGCGTCGGCAACCGCCATTGGGACGCGATATCGGCTCTGCAATGGTCACCCTCGCGGCCAACGGTCACCCTCGGCGGCACCGGTGACCCCGAATAGTTCAGCCTTGGGGATATAGCTCAGCCCCGGGTCACTGTCCCAACCCT